>QFCS01005812.1_pt1 | contig 58767 bp, 55 predicted proteins | sample 3576561 | NCBI WGS metagenome assembly QFCS01 | reverse complement strand
TGTTTTATTCGCGTAGCTGGCAGTCGACAACCATTGAGCAATTCATCCACGCTCTGGATGGGTACATCCGCTGGTACAACGAAAGACGAATCAAAGTCTCACTGGGCAATCTCAGCCCCATCGAATATCGCAAGAGCCTTGAAATCGTTTCTTAACCAGTCCAAGTTTTTATCCGCATCCCCAGATGGTCAGTTTTCGGTGAGCGCCAACATTCGATGGGCACAAAGTGGGCACAACTTGGGCATTAATGCCCAAATGCAGTTTTATGCCCGAAACAAGGATGCAGTCAATCGCAATGACGCCGAACACACGCCAAAAACAAAATGCCCCGCTCAAGGGCGGGGCACCTGAAAGCTAAGTCATTGATTTTGGTGCGCCTGAGACGATTCGAACGTCCGACCACTGCCTTCGGAGGGCAGTACTCTATCCAGCTGAGCTACAGGCGCGAAGGTCACATCTTACCGGGTTTTGGCAGCTGATGACCTGCCTAATGGCCAGGCCGGCAGAGCCAGGCCAGGGTCGGGGCCGCCATCAGGACGGATGAGGCGAACCACAGCGCGCTCAGCGCGAGCGGCCAGGTGCGGGTTTGTGGCAAGCGCAGCCGTGTCGAACCGAGCCGGGCGCGGCCCAGCAGCCCGCCCGCCAGCAGCAGCAGCGGCGAACTGCCGAGGCCGAACGCGAGCAGCAGGGCCGCGGCCGACCACGGGCTCGCCGTCAGCGCGGCGAGGCCGATGACGCCATAGAGCAGGGCACAGGGCATCAGTCCCATGAGCAGTCCGCGCGCCCAGTCCGGCGTGTTCTGCAGGCGCGCATGCAGCCCGCCACGGCAGCAGGCCGGCCGCCGCATCTGCCGCCAGCTGTAGATCGCCATCGCGAGCAGCAACAAAGCGGCCAGCAGGCGCAGCGCCATGGCCAGCTGCGGGTCTCCGAATCGGCGCAGCAACAGCGCCGCACCGCCTCCCGCGAGCAGGCCGAGCAGCGCGTAAGCGCTCAGGCGACCGAGTTGCAGCATCAGCTGCGAACGCAGGCTCGGCCTGCCGAGCAGCAGCCACGGGCCGCACATGAGCGCGCAATGCGGGCTGCTCGCGAGCCCGAGCATGAACACCGACGGCACCGTCAGCGCCAGACCACTCGCTAGCCAGGGCATCGTCGTCATTTCAAGCTCAGACGAAATCGTCGGGCAGGCGATGCTCCAGCTCGTCCAGGCGCTCGAACTGCCCGCCGCGAACGCTCACGATGAAAAAGCCCGCGGCGATCGCCACGAACACCACGCCAAGCGGAATCAGCACGAACAGCGAGCTCATCGCGAACTCCTCGAATCGATGGCGGATGGACTGCGCAGCAGGCGCAGCGCATTGAGCGTGACGGTCAGCGAACTCAGGCCCATGCCGGCCGCTGCGATGCCGGGCGTGAGCGCGCCGGCGAGCGCGAGCGGCATCGCGACGAGGTTGTAGGCCACCGCCCAGGCCAGGTTCTCGGCGACGATGCGACGCGTGCGGCGCCCCACTTCGAGCGCCAGTGGCAAGCCCGCCAGTTCGCCCTTGGTCAGGATCAGGTCGGCACGCGCCTGCGCGAGCGTCGAAGCGCCGGCCAGCGATGCCGAAACATCGGCCGCGGCGAGAACGGGCGCATCGTTGAGCCCGTCACCGACCATGCACACCGCCCTGCCCTGCGCCTGCAGCTGCTGGATGCGCGCGAGCTTGTTCGCAGGCGTTTGCTCGGCCCGATGATGCTCGATGCCGAGTTCGCGGGCGACCGTGCGCACCGCGCCGGGCGCATCACCACTCAGGATCTCGAGCTCCATCCCGGCCGCGGTGAGGGCCGCAGTCGCGCCATGCGCGTCCGGCCGCAGGCGGTGCGAAAGCGCGAAGCGGGCGCGCTCACGTTCGGCATCGCGCAGGCTGATCCAGGTCAGATCGCCTTCGGCGGGCAGCGCGACGAGCTCGTATTCGACGCCGTCGACCTCACCGCGCAAGCCACGGCCTGGCAGCACTTCGAGCTTGCCCGCATGCAGGCGGGTCTCGATCTGCGCGAACGCGCTCGCCACCGGGTGCCGCACGCCGCGCTCAAGCGCCGCGACCACTTGCAGCAGGCGCTCTCGCTGCGCTTCGCCCGCATCGATCCCGCTGATCTCGATGCGCTCGCACTGCATGAGGCCGGTCGTCAGCGTGCCGGTCTTGTCGAAGCAGATCATCTCGACCTGCGGCAGGCGCAGCAGCGCATCGGCATTGGCGACGAGCACGCCCTGCGCCGCCAGACGCGAGCTCGCGGCCGCCAGTGCAACCGGCGTTGCGAGCGACAGCGCGCAGGGACAGGTGACCACGAGCACCGCGAGCGCGACGTCGAATGCCGTCGCCGCATCACGCGGCAACCACCAGAGCGCTCCTGCAACCGCGAACAGCAGCACCAGCGCAACGACGACTCCGGCCATGCGATCGGCCCATTGCTGCACCTTCGGCTTTTGTGCCTGCGAGCGCAGCATCAGGCGTTGAATCGCCGACAGCGTGGTGTGCTCGCCGGTGCGGGCCACGATCATGCGCGCGGGGCTCAGGCCGCAGTTCGGCGTACCCGCGTGCAGGGTATCGCCGCAGCGCTTGTCGATCGGCAAGGCTTCGCCGGTCAGCAGCGATTCGTCGAACGCGGCGCTCGCATCGAGCAAACGGCCATCGGCCGGGGCGGATTCGCCCGGTGCGATGTGGACCTTGTCGCCTGCCATGAGCGCCGAGGCCTGAACGATTTCGAAGCGGCCATCGGCCGCCTCGCGCATCGCCGTGCTCGGCTGCACCGCCACCAGTTCGCGCAGACGCCGCTGCGCGATCGCGCGCCCGCGGCCTTCGAGCCAGCGCGCGAGCAGCAGCAGGAACGCGAACATGGTCACCGAATCGAAGTAGACGTCGCCACGCTGAAGCCACACGTTGATGCAGCTCGCCGCATAGGCCAGCAGCAGCGCGAGGCTCACCGGCAAGTCCATGCTCAGGCTGCGCTGGCGCAGCGCAAGCCAGGCGCCGCGAAAGAACGGCATGCACGAATACAGCAGCACCGGCGTCGTCAGCGCCCATTCGGCGTAGCGCATGAGCAGCAACAGCGCGGGCTCGATCGGCGTGGTGATCCAGTAGCGCGTACCGGCCAGCATCATCACCTGCATGCCGAGCAGGCCCGCGACACCGAGGCGCAGCAGGCCACGGCGGCCTTCTGCAAGCGCATCGACCGCGGCGGACGCATCGTCGCTCGCCGCGATCGCGAGCCTGGCCTTGAAGCCCGCGCGCTCGATCGCGGCAACCAAGTCACCGGCCTGGGCGAGACGCTCGTCCCAACTCACTTCGGCGACGCCGGCGGACAGGTCGACACGCACCGAATGCACGAGCGGCGCGAGCGCCTGCTCGATCGCGCGGACGCAGCTGGCGCAGTGCATGCCCTCGATCCGCAGCAGCAACTCGCGCTCAGGGCGCTGCACGAGCGGCTCGACCCTGCCGAGCGCGAGCGTCGTCGCGTTCATGTTCAGCGCTCGCTCCGCAGCACCGCATGGCCGAAGCGATCCACCGCCGCGACCTCCTGCGTCGGCAGGCGCAGCGCGAGCCACAGCGTGATCGCGCAGCCGACCACGGCGGCTGACGGCAGCAGGCAGACGAGCACGAGTTCCAGCGAAAGGCGGCGGGACTTCATGGCGTGGCTCCGATGAATCGCGCGTCGTGCTCGCGCGACAGCGACGCGTCGTCGACGGCGCGCACAGTGAACTGCAAGGTCTGCACGCCGCCCGCCTTGTCGTGTGGCAGCAGCGCGGCCACCAGCGCCGATCCGGTCTCGGTGGCCGCGACGCGCATGCTGCGCGGACTGAGCTCGACCTGGGTGCCGTCGGCCGCCACCGCCTCGACGGCGAATTCGTGCGCGTTCGCATCCTTGTTGGTGAGCTTGATGGTGTAGAGATTGACGATGCGTCCGTCGTCAAGCTCGCGATACAGCTGACGACGATCGCGCAGCACGTCGAGTTCGAGCGGCGAGCGCAGCAACAGCAGCGTCGCGAAGCCCGCGAGCAAGGCGAGCCAGACCGCGCCATAGGCGATCGAGCGTGGACGCAGCAGGCGGAATCGGCCGCCTTGATCGCGGCGCTCGCTCGTGTAGCGGATCAGCCCGAGCGGCTTCTGCTGTCGGTGCATGACCTCGTCGCAGGCATCGACGCAAGCCGCGCAGGCGATGCATTCGTACTGCAGGCCCTTGCGGATATCGATGCCGACCGGGCACACCTGTACGCAAAGCGTGCAATCGATGCAATCGCCTGCGGGCTTGCCGCTGGACTTCGCGATCAGCTTGCGCGGCTCGCCGCGGCGCTCGTCGTAGGCGACGATCAGCGTGTCGCGATCGAACATCGCGGATTGGAAGCGCGCATAAGGGCACATGTACTTGCAGACCTGCTCGCGCATGAAGCCCGCATTGCCCCAGGTCGTAAAGCCGTAGAACAAGGTCCAGAACAGAGGCCAGCCGCCCAGCGAGAAGTGCAGCGCGTCGCTCGCGAGTTCACGCATCGGCACGAAGTAGCCGACGAAGCTCAGGCCGGTCCAAGCGGCGAAAGCGATCCAGGCAGCGTGACGCGCGCCGCGGATCGCGATCTTGCGTGCCCCCCAGGGCGCCCGATCGAGCTTCTGGCGCTGATGGCGCTCGCCCTCGATCGCGCGCTCGATCCACAGGAAGGCCTGCGTCCACACCGTTTGCGGGCAGGCGTAACCGCACCAGACCCGGCCCGCGAGCGTGGTGAACAGAAACAGCGTGAGCGCGGCGACCGCGAGCAGCGCCGATAGCAGCACAAGATCCTGCGGAAACAGCGTGGTTCCGAACAGATGGAAGCGACGCGCCGGCAGATCGAGCAACACCAGTGGCTGGCCCTTCCATTGCAGCCAGGGCAGCAGGTAGTACAGGCCCAGCAACGCGAACATCGCGAGCAGTCGAAGCCGCGCATAGCGGCCGTGCGCCATGCGCGGATAGAGCTTGGCTGCCGATTCGTAAAGCGAGCGCGGGGGCTGCTCGGGCGTCAGCTTCGGCAGTGGACCACTCATGACGCACTCCGGTGGACGAGCTTCATCGCCATCGCGATCGGAATCAGCGCGAGCAGCCAGCTCAGCAGGAACCAGCGCCCGAGCAGATCGAGGCTCAGTCGGCCGTCGACGTGCAGGCTCGGCGCCTGCGAAAGCAGCAGCAGGGTCGACAGGACAGCGGACAGGAACCCCATCCAGATGGCCGCCGCCACGAAGCGCTGGCGTGGCGTCCACTCGTTGCGCCGATCGGCGGCACTCATTGCGGGTCCGACTCCTGCCGCGATTGCGACAGGCTCAGCACATAAGCGGCGAGCAGGCGGCGCTGAGTCTCGTCGAGCGTTCCGCCGAAAGCCGGCATCTGGCTGTTGCGCCCGAACAGAATGGTCTGCTTGACGTCGTCCTCGCTCGAACCATGAAGCCAGGTGTTGTCGCTCAGATTCGGCGCGCCAAGCATCGTATTGCCCTTGCCGTCGGCACCGTGGCAGGCCGCACAGGTGATGCCGAACTTGCGACGTCCGGCCGCCTCCTCGACCGAGTCGATGCCACCGCGATGCCAGCCGCGCACGAAGGCGACCAGCGAGCGCACTTCGCCTTCCTCGAGGCTCGAATAGAACGAGGGCATCTGTCCGTTGCGTCCATTGGTGATCGAGGCGAGCACCTGCTCGGCCGAGCCGCCGTAGAGCCAGTCGCGATCGCGCAGGTTCGGGAAGCCCTTGGCTCCGCGCGCGTCGGTCCCATGGCAACCCGCGCAGTTCGACTCGAACAGCTTGGCGCCTTGCTGCACGGCGCCCGCGTCGGCTTGCAGGGATTCCACGCTGCGATCCTTGAACGTGGCGAAGATCGCCGCACGCCTGGCTTCGACTTCGGCGAGCGCACTGTCGGCCTGCGCAGAAGAGGTCCAGCCGAGCCGGCCCGGCAGGTTGCCGAGCCCCGGATACAGCACCAGATAGCCGATGCTGAAGATCACGCTGAGCACGAACAGGTTGAGCCACCAGCGCGGCAGCGGATTGTTGTACTCGCGCAGATCGCCGTCCCATACGTGCCCGGTTTCGGCGCCTTCCGCAGGCTCGTCCGCACGCCGCCTCGAAGTCCAGATCAGCAGTGCGATACAGGCCGCGATGTTGAACAGCACGAGCGCGACGACGATGAGATGCCAGGTCTGGCTCATGAGGGTTCTCCCTTGCCTTCGTCGGCGAGCGGGCTGTTGGCCGCCGCCTCGAAAGCCTTGCGCCTGCAGGGCGAGTATGCGTAGTAGCAAATGCCCACGAAACTCGTGAACGCGAGCACGGTGATGAGGCCCTGCAGCAAGCCATCGTGGAGCGGCGTCATGGCGCGGCCTCCGCAGTGTGGGTTTCAGTGGATTGCGCCGCCGCAACCGGAGTTTCGCTCGGCGCTGCGCGCGGCGAAGCCTTGAGGCTTTGCAGGTAGGCGATCAGCGCATCGAGCTTGGTCTTGCCCTTGATCGCGGCGGGTGCGTCGGCGATGTCCTGCTCCCGATACGGAACCCCGACGCGCCTGAGTGCCGTCATCATGGCCTGCACCTGTTCGCCGGTGAACGACTGCTCGGCGAGCCACGGATAACCGGGCATGTTCGACTCGGGCACCACGTCGCGCGGATTGCGCAGATGCAGGCGATGCCATTGATCGCTGTAGCGACCGCCGACGCGCGACAGATCCGGCCCGGTGCGCTTCGATCCCCACTGGAACGGATGCTCGTAGACCGATTCGCCGGCCGTCGAATACGGGCCGTAGCGCAGCGTCTCCTCATACAGCGAGCGCACCTGCTGCGAGTGGCAGCCGTAGCAACCTTCGCGCAGGTAGACCTCGCGGCCCGCGGCCTGCAGCGCGGTGAGCGGCTTGACGCCCTCGGCCGGCTTTTCCATCTGCACGTTGACCATCATCGGCACGATCTCGACGAAACCGCCGACGCTGATGACCGCCGCGATCAGCACCGCCATGAGACCGATGTTGCGTTCGACTTTTTCGTGTGCCTGGCTCATGAGGCGGCTCCCGTCAGTGCTGCGTCGGAGGACGTGGCGGTGACTCGCTCGGGCTGCACGGTCTTGTAGACGTTCCAGGCCATCACCAGCATGCCGCTCAGGTAGATCAGGCCGCCGAGCAGGCGTCCCGCGTAGTACGGATAGGTGGCGACCAGCGATTCGACGAAGCTGTAGGTCAGCGTTCCGTCGGCGTTGACCGAGCGCCACATCAGGCCTTGCATGACACCCGCGATCCACATCGAGACGATGTAGAGCACGATGCCGATCGTGGCGAGCCAGAAGTGCAGGTTGATCGCCGGAATCGAATGCATCTCGCGCTTGCCGTAGAGGCGCGGAATCAGCACGTAGAGCGAACCCATGGTGATCAGACCGACCCAGCCGAGCGCACCGGAATGCACGTGGCCGATGGTCCAGTCGGTGTAGTGCGAGAGCGCGTTGACGGTCTTGATCGCCATCATCGGGCCTTCGAAGGTGCTCATGCCGTAGAACGACAGCGAGACGATCAGGAACTTGATGATCGGATCGGTGCGCAGCTTGTCCCAGGCGCCCGACAGCGTCATCACGCCGTTGATCATGCCGCCCCAGCTCGGCGCCAGCAGGATCAGCGAAAACACCATGCCGAGGCTCTGCACCCAATCCGGCAGCGCGGTGTACTGCAGGTGATGCGGGCCGGCCCACATGTAGGTGGAGATCAGCGCCCAGAAGTGCACGATCGACAGGCGATAGCTGTAGATCGGCTTACCGACCTGCTTCGGGATGAAGTAGTACATCATGCCGAGGAAGCCCGCGGTCAGGAAGAAGCCCACCGCGTTGTGCCCGTACCACCATTGCACCATCGCATCGACGGTTCCGGCGTAGACCGAGTAGCTCTGCGTGGCCGAGAACGGAATCGAGATGTTGTTGACGATGTGCAGCACCGCCACCGTCAGGATGAAGGCGCCGAAGAACCAGTTGGCGACGTAGATGTGGTCCACCTTGCGCTTGACGATCGTGCCGAAGAACACGATCGCGTAACTGACCCAGACGATGGCGATCAGCAGGTCGATCGGCCATTCGAGTTCGGCGTATTCCTTGGACTGCGTGATACCGAGCGGCAAGGTGATCGCCGCCGCCACGATGACCGCCTGCCAGCCCCAGAACGTGAACATCGCGAGCCTGGGCAGGAACAGCTTCGCATGGCAGGTGCGCTGCACCACGTAGTAGCTCGTCGCGAACAGCGCCGAGCCGCCGAACGCGAAGATCACCGCGTTGGTGTGCAGGGGCCGCAGCCGCGAGTACGTGAGCCACGGGATATCGAAGTTGAGCGCGGGCCACAGCAATTGCGCGGCGATGAACACGCCCACGCTCATGCCGACGATGCCCCACAGAACGGTGGTGAGCGCGAAGCGCCGCACCACCTCGTCGTCATAGTCGATGACGGTACTTGTTGAAGGAGACGACATGCGGATTTCCGGCTGGTTTCAGGACGGCGGCAGTGTCGTGCCCGCGAGCCGCAGCGACATTGATCCCGGTCAATCGCCTTGGGAGCGGAATCGGCCCGGAAGGGGGCTGCTGTGGCATGCTGCGGACATGAGTCCCGCACCCTTGTCGGAAGCCACTGCCCTCGCACTCGCCGAATCGCTCGAACGCTATCGGGCGATACTCGATACCGCGGTCGACGGCATCATCACGATCAGCGACGGCGGCATCATCGAGAGCTTCAACCGCGCGGCCGAACGCATGTTCGGTTACGCGGCTCACGAGGTCATCGGCAGGAACATCAGCTCGCTGATGCCCGAGCCCTACCGCAGCCAGCACGACCGTTACATCGGCCGCTACCTGTCGACGCACGAGGCCAAGATCATCGGTATCGGCCGTGAAGTCGAAGGCCTGCGCAAGAACGGCTCGACGTTTCCGATGGATCTCGCGGTCGGCGAGGTGCACCTGCCCGGGCGTCGCCTGTTCACCGGCATCACGCGCGACATTTCGCAGCGCAAGGCGATCGAGACCGAAGCCCGGCGCAGGCTCAACGATCTCGCGCATACCGCACGCCTGGCTGCGCTCGGCGAAATGGCGACCGGCCTCGCCCACGAGGTGAACCAGCCGCTGACCGCCATCATCACGCAGGCATCCGCCTGTCTGCGCCTGATCGCGAGCGGACGTGCGGACGTGGAGCTGCTGCAGGATTCGCTGCAGCAGATCGCGCGTCAGGGCGAGCGGGCGGCCGAGGTGATCACGCGGCTGCGCAGCTTCGTGCAGAAGGGCGAAATGGCCTTCGTCCACGGCAGCCTCAACTCGGTCGTGCGCGACGTGCTCTGGCTGCTCTCGCACGAGATCCGCAGCAGCCAGGTCGAAATCGAGCTCCAGCTCGCTGACGACTTGCCCGACGTGCAGATGGACCGCGTGCAGATCGAACAGGTGGTGTTCAACCTCGTGCGCAATGCGATCGAGGCGATGCAGCTGTGCCCCGGCCTGCCCAATCGACTGAGACTCGGAACCTCGGCTTCACGCTGGCGCGAACGCGATGCGGTGCGCTTCAGCGTGTGGGACAACGGTCCGGGTTTCGGCGGGCTGCAGACCGATCAACTGTTCGAGCCCTACTTCACCACCAAGCCCGACGGCATCGGTCAGGGACTGGCGATCTGCCGCTCGATCATCGAATCGCACGACGGCCACATCGAGGCCGAGCCCATGCCCAAAGGCGGCGCCCGCTTCAGCTTCGTCCTGCCGTTGCGCCAGCCGCGCTGAGCGGCCCCTTGCCGGCGTTTTTCCGCATGGTGCGGGGTGGCGAAACCTGAATCAGGTCTCTTCGATGCGCGCGATCGTCTGCACGAGCTGCGATGCCGGCACCGCCCTCGAAAACCAGAACCCCTGGCCGCAACCGCAGCCCTGCATCGCGGTCGCCTGCAGTTGCGCCTGGGTTTCGATGCCTTCGGCGATCGTGCGGATGCCGAGCCGGTGACCGATCGCGACGATCGCGGCCATGACCGCCGCCTGGCTCGGGTCGCGGTCGATGTCGCGCACGAAACTGCGATCGATCTTGAGGCAGTCGATCGGCAATCGCGTGACCCGCGAGAGCGATGAGAAGCCGGTACCGAAATCGTCGATCGCGATGCCGACGCCGGTTGCGCGCAGATCCTCGATCAGATGGACGATGTCGTCCTGCAGCAGCGAGGTCTCGGTGATCTCGAGCTCGAGCTGCTCAGCGGCCAGCCCCGACAGCGCGAGCGATTCGGCGACCAGCGCAGGCAGCTTGCTGAGCGTCAGCTGGCGCGGAGACAGGTTCACCGACAGCCGGAAATCCGGCGGCAGCTGATTGCGTATCGATCCGATCTCGGCGCAGGCCGTGCGCATCACCCATTCGCCGATCGCCGCGATCAGCCCGGTCTGCTCGGCAACCGGAATGAAATGCGTGGGCGACAGATAGCTGCACTCGTCCTGCGGCCAGCGCAGCAGCGCCTCGGCGCCGACCACGCGCCGTGTCCGCAGGCAGACCTGCGGCTGGTAATGAATGCGGAAGCTGTGCACCTCCAGCGCCAGTCGCAGCGCACGTTCGAGCGCCCAGCGCTCCGACGCGGCGGTCGCCATCTGCGGCGTGAACTCCACCGCTCGCCGACGGCCGGCTTCCTTGGCCACGTACATCGCGGTGTCCGCATTCATGATCAGCAGATCGGCGTCGTCACCGTCGTCCGGAAACAGGCAGACCCCGATGCTCGGCGACACCGGCAAGGCATGACCGTCGACCTCCATCGGTACCGACAGGTGCTCGACGAGCTTGGCGGCGATCTCGACCGCATCCCGGCGGGCCGCCAGGTCGGGCAACACGATCACGAACTCGTCACCGCCCATGCGGGCAACGGTGTCGTAGGCCCGCACCGACTGGCTGAGTCTGCGCGCGGCCACCACCAGCAGGCGGTCGCCGACGTGATGGCCGAGCGAATCGTTGACGTGCTTGAAGTGATCGAGGTCGATCAGCAGCACGCCGACCTGCGTGCCCGTGCGACGTGCCCGCGCGATCGCCCCCGACAGCCGGTCGCGCATGAGCATGCGGTTCGGCAGGCCGGTCAGCGCATCGTGCTCGGCCATGTGGCGCATCGCGGCCTGGACGCGCTTGCGCTCGCTGATGTCGGTGGCGATGCCGATGAAACCGGCGAGGCGGCCGTCGCGATGGCGCAGGCCGCTGATCGCCAGGTCGATCGGCAGCTGCTGGCCATCGGACTTGCGCAGCGTCCATTCGCGCTGGTCGATATCGCCGTCGTCGACCCGTTTGCGCACTTCGCGGCAGCAGTCGGCCCGGCGCGGAGCGGCCTTGCCGTCGAAGGCGATCGTGCGCACTGCGCGGCTGTGCGCACTCCGGCGCAGCGAGTACGGCTTGCGTCCGATCAGATCGGCACGCGCCTGTCCGAGCATCGACGTGGCGGCCGGGCTCACTTCGAGAATCCTGCCGTCGAGATCGGTGGCGACGATCGCGAACGGCGCGCCGTCGATGATGGACTGCGCGAGCGCGGTGGCCTGGTCGGCGGTGCGCAAGGCTTCGCGGCGCTCGGTGGCGTCGTAGACCGAGGCGAGCACGAAGGTCAGCGGCGGTGTGCGCAGCACGTCGAGACCGACTTCGATCGGAATCTCCACGCCGTCCTTGCGCAGGCCGAACAGTTCGCGGCCGGCGCCCATTTCGCGCGTGCCGGGATGCCGCATGAAGACCGAGCGGGCGCTCGCGTGTCCGCTGCGGAAGCGCTCGGGCAACAGCCGGTCGAGATCGAGGCCATCAAGTTCGCCGACTTGGTAGCCGAACAGGCGCAGGGCCCGCGAGTTGGCGATCTGGATGCTGCCCGCCGCATCGACGAGTACCACCGCGTTCGGCATCGCCTCGACGATCACGCGCAGCAGCGAGCGGGTTTGCGCGAGATCGAGGCCGGAGCTTGCTTCATCCGGCGGAGGCGAAGAGGCGGGCGGCTGCGGATGAGCTGGCATCGTCAAGACCGCGTCGAAGAACATCGGCGATTGGAATCCGCCCCACGCTCGCCCGCATTGATCGGTGTCAATGCGGGGCGGGTCACCTCTGTTGTAACGAAGGGGTTCCGGTGGGCCGTCCGTCGTAGTCGATCCAGCGGCCGAGCGCATAGTCGTACAGCCGGCAGCGCCGCGCCGTCTCGAAGTACCAGCGCCACGAGAAAGTCTGCACCACGATGTGGCCGGGCAGCTTCTCTTCGAGTACGCGCTGGGCCTTGCGCAGCCGGTACAGCGGGATCGTCATATCGACGTGATGCGCCGTGTGCTCGTTGATGTGATGGATCAGCGTGCCCCAGTCCAGCCAGCCGTCGAAGCGCAGGTGCACCGTCGTCGAAACGAACGGCTGGGCACGGCCCCAGCTGAGCTTGTCCTGGTACCAGACGATGTCCGGATGCGTGTGATGCACGTAGACGATGAAGCCGATCATGCTGTTCCAGACCAGCTGCGGAACCACAAAGCCGGTGACGAGCAGCCAGGCGACCGACTGCTGCGTCGCCCGCGCCGCGATGACCAGGCCGACGATCCAGGCCAGCATCGCCGCACTCACGAGCAGCGAGTCGAGCATGAAGATGCGGCGTCGCGTCGGCATCTGCCTGCGGCTGGGGAAATACAGGCGCAGCCACCACATCTCGACCAAGTAATAGAGCCCCGGCGCCCAGCCGCTGCGGTAGACGCGCTCGAGCACGCGGCGCCAGCGCGGCATCGCCTGGTATTCGGCGAGCGTCTTCGGCTGCCAGACGAAGTCGAAGTCCTTGAGATTGGTGTAGCCGTGATGGACGACGTTATGACCGACGTCCCAGAGACTGTAGGTCGTCAGTGAAGGCAGCATGAGCACGCGGCCCAGCCAGCGGTTGAGCCTGCGGTGCACGGTGAAGCTCTGGTGGCAGGCATCGTGGCCGAGCACGAACAAGCGGCCGATCACGAACCCGTTCACCGCAGCCAGCACCAGCTTCAGCCAGGCCGGCTGCGCGACGATCGTCGCCCACAGCAGCAGCGAGAACAACAGCAGATCGAAAGTGCTGAGCCAGAACGCCCGCGGCGTACTGCGGGCGCTGTATGGAATCAGCCAGCCGCGAATCTGCTTGCGGTGCGGGATGGCGGTTTCTTGGGCAGAGGTGGCGGGGCTCACGGTCATGCTGGGGTTCGAGAGTTGAGACGAGCGCATCAGAGCAGCTGATGCGCCAGGCCGAAATGACCTCGGTCAATGCCCCGCCGCGAGAGTTCAGAACCGATACGCGAGCGCCAGCCCGTAGCCGACCGGATCCACCGTCACGGTGCCGATCGAATCGCCGTCGACGCGCGCCTTGCTGTCGATATCGAGATAACGCACGTCGGCGACGACCGACCAGCGCGGATCGATGGCGACTTCGAGCCCGGCGACGAAGGCGGCGCCGAACGAGTTGTCGAGCGAGAGACGGGTTCCGGCGAGCGCTCCGCGCGTCTTCTCGTCGAAGAACAGCGTGTAGTTGAGCCCGGCACCGACGAAGGGCTTGAAGGTTTCGCTGATCTGCGGATACCAGACCAGCGATAGCGTCGGCGGCAGATGTCGCGTGCTGGCCACATCGCCGCCGCCCGACTTGAGCGCGATATCGTGCTTGAACGGCGCAGCGACCAGCAGATCGACAGCCAGACTCGGGCAGATGAAATACTGGACGCCGCCCGTCAGGCCGAATGCCGATTTCACGTCGACCACGTCGCCGTTGTCGCTGTCCGGAACGACGTAGTGCGAGCCGACGCGGGCGGTGATTTCGCCGCTCTCGTGCGCGAGGGCGGCATTGGAGACCAGGCCGGTGCTCAGGCACAGCGCCAGTGTCGTAACAGTGTTTGCTCGTGCAGCCACTTGAATTCTCCTTGAATGCGAAATGCGGTCACAGCATGAAGGCCGCACTGCATTCGGTCCTTGATCTGCGTCGGTAGTCGTCGCGACCGGGTTTGCGCCGGATCAATGCGCGCGGCGCTCGCATGCGTTAGCCATCGCTGCGGACGCGCAGCGCAGCTGTCGCGAAACCAGAGGGTTGCCGATGACAGAGCGCCACCACTTCGCTACAACACGAAATCCGACGGCCCCTGCCCGACATGAGGAAGTACCATGCGCGTCATCGTCTACAGCGCCCACCGGCACGACATTCGCGACCTGAGCGCAGCCAACTCGGCCCAGGCTCACGCGTTCGAATTTTTCGAAGCCCGCCTCGGCGTGGACACGGCCAGACTCGCCGAAGGCTTCGACGCGGTCTGCACCTTCGTCAACGACAGCCTCGACGCCGTCGTCCTCGGAAAGCTCGCGAAGGCCGGCATCCGCCTCGTCGCCCTGCGCTGCGCGGGCTACAACCAGGTTGATCTCGACGCGGCCCAGCGGCTGGGCCTTTGCGTGCTGCGCGTACCGGCCTATTCGCCGCACGCGGTCGCCGAACATGCGGTCGGGCTCGTGCTCACCCTGAACCGGCATCTGCACCGGGCCTACAACCGCACGCGCGAAAACGACTTCCGGCTCGACGGGCTCGAAGGCTTCGACTTGTTCGGCAAGACCGTCGGCGTGATCGGCGTGGGACGGATCGGCGCGGTGTTCGCCCGCATCATGCTCGGCTTCGGCTGCCGCGTGCTCGTGCACGATGCGTTCACCGTCCCCGCCGACCTGTTGCAGCTCGGCGCCCGGCAAAGCCCGCTGGCCGAGCTGCTGGCGCAAAGCGACATCGTCTCGCTGCATTGTCCGCTGACGCCGCAGACCCATCACCTGATCGATGCGTCGGCTCTATCGACGATGAAGCCCGGCGTCATGCTCATCAACACGAGCCGCGGCGGCCTGCTCGACACTACCGCCGTCATCGCGGCGCTCAAGGAGGGGCGCGTCGGCTTCCTGGGGCTCGACGTCTACGAGCAGGAAGGCGATCTGTTCTTCGAGGATCTGTCCTCCACCATCGTCGCAGACGACGTCTTCCAGCGCCTGCTGACTTTTCCCAACGTCGTCGTCACCGGCCACCAGGCCTTCTTCACGCGCGAGGCGCTCGCCGCGATCGCCACCACGACGATCGCGAATCTCGACGACTTTGCCGCCGGCCGGGCGACGACGAGCCCGAACCGCGTCGACCTCGGCCTCGTGCGGCGGGCAACGCGGTGAAAGCGCCCTCGCATTGATCTGAATCAAGGTGCGGTCCCAGGGGAGGCCGGACACTGCCCCGAACTTATCAACGCCCGAGAGGCCGCAATGCAAGACCCCAATCCCGACGGGGATTCCCGCCGCATCGAACTCGACATGCAGGCCGCGCAGTTGCGCGATCGCATCGAGCGCGTGCATCTGCACCGGCTGCTCAATGCCCCGCTCGAAGACGCTTACTCCGAGTCGCTGTCCGAACGCGCCAATCAACCGGTGCTCGATGAACTCGAAGCCTCGCTGGCCGAGCAGCTGCAACAGGTCAAGCGTGCGCGTCAGCGCATCGCCGAGGGCGCGGGCGACTACTGCGAACACTGCGGCGAGCGCATCGGCATCGATCGGCTCAAGGCCCTGCCCTATGCGACCAGTTGCCTGTCCTGCGCGAGCCACTCGGCGCCCGCATGAGCACCTGCACCGAAGAACGCGCACGCATTCCCGACGCCCTGCTCGCGCGTGAACTGCGCGCTCCACGCTACACCTCGTACCCGACCGCGCTCGCATTCAAGCCCGATTTTCCGGTCTCGGATTACGTCAACGCGGCGCGGCTGTCGGCGCGGTGCGTCGAGCCGCTGTCGCTGTACCTGCATGTTCCGTTCTGCGCCTCGAACTGCTTCTACTGCGGCTGCAACCGCATCGTCAGCCGCAACCCGGATCGCATCGCGCACTATGTCGAGGCGCTGATCGAAGAAATCCGGCTCAAGGCGGCGCTGATCGGGCCGGCACGCCGGGTCGAACAGATCCATTTCGGCGGCGGCACGCCCAACAGCCTGGTGCCGTCTCAGTTCGGCGATCTGCTTTCGCAGCTCGGCAAGCGGCTCAAGCTCGCGCCGGCCGATCAGCTCGAGCTGTCGATGGAAGCCGATCCGCGCATGGCGACACCGACGGACGTGGCGCAATGGCGGCGCCTGGGCTTCAACCGGCTGTCGTTCGGCGTGCAGGACATCGACGATCAGGTGCAGCTCGCGATCAACCGCGTGCAGAGCGCGGCGCAGGTCTCGCTGCTGACCGAAGCGGCGCGCGAGGTCGGCTTCGCGAGCCTCAACTACGATCTCGTCTACGGCCTGCCCAAGCAGACGCTCAAGGGCTTCGACCGCACGCTCGACTTCGTCGTCGACCAGCGCCCCGATCGCGTCGCGGTGTTCCACTACGCGCACCTGCCGCAGCTGTTCGCGGCCCAGCGGGCGATCGATGCGGCCACGCTGCCCGCGCTCGAAACCCGGCTGGCCCTGCGCAATCTGGCGCATGCCCGACTGACCGCGTGCGGCTACCGGGCGATCGGGCTCGATCATTATGCGCTGCCCGACGACGCGCTCGCCCAGGCTCAGGGCCGGCAGGCACTGCATCGCAACTTCCAGGGCTATACGACGATGAGCGGGCGCGACGTGCTCGGCTTCGGCGTCAGCGCGATCTCGCAGCTCGGTCGCACGTTCTCGCAGAACGAGCGCGATCTGGCCGCGTATCTGGCCGCGGTCGCCCATCACCGGCTCCCCATCGCGCGTGGCTACCGACAGACCGCCGAAGACGCGCTGCGCGCCGACGTGATCGAATCGGTGATGTGCAAGGGCGCGGTCGACTACGCCGAGATCGGCCAACGCCATGCGGTCGACGCGGCGGCTCTGTTCGCCGAGGAGCGCCTGCGCCTGCGCGAACTCGATCCGGAGCAACGCTGGCTGCATGCGGACGAGCGCGGCATCGCCATCGAAGCCGACGGCCGGCACCTGCTGCGGCTCGTCGCGATGACCTTCGACCGCCATACCCCCCGCCCACCGGCCTGAACATCATGTCCGTGCAGTCCGAAACGCCAGGGCCTGTGGCATCCTTGGCCGATGCCGAACCTTTGTCTCGCTATCCTCCGCTGATGCCGACCTCGGGCACCGTCTACATCGTGGACGACGACGAGGCCGTGCGTTCGGCGCTGCGCATGCTGATGGCGTCCTGCGGGCTGCGGGCGCAGGTGTTCGCAAGTCCCAAGGAGTTGCTCGAAGCGGTGCAGCCGGGCTGGATCGGCTGCCTGCTGCTCGACGTGCGCATGCCGGGCATGAGCGGGCTCGACCTGCACGAGCAGTTGATCGCGCGCGGCATCGAGCTGCCGGTCATCCTGCTGACCGGCCACGGCGACGTGCCGATGGCGGTGCGCGCGATGAAACGCGGAGCCTTCGACTTCGTGCAAAAGCCCTTCAACGACCAGATACTGCTCGATCGCATCAACGAGGCGCTCACGCTCGATGCGGACAACCGGGGCCAACGCCGGCAGCTCGCGTTGCTGCGCGAGCGTCACGAGCGCCTGTCCGCGCGCGAACGCGAAGTGCTCGAGCACCTCGTTCAAGGGCGGCTCAACAAGGTCATCGCAGCCGAACTCGGCATCAGCGAGCGCACCGTCGAACTGCACCGGGCGCGCGTGATGGAGAAGATGGAGGCGGCCTCGCTCGCGCAACTCGTCGAATCCGTACTCGAAATGCGGCGCAACTAGTCATCCCATCGGCGGCGGCGCCGATACGTACTTTCCGAAGTCGCGCTGCCTAAGCTCCGAATAGTCCGCCCGCCGCTGCCGACGCAGACTGTGTGCAAGCCCGCCAACGCTTGCCGACCGACATGAGCATGAACTCTTCTGGCCCCACTGCCGCCACTTCTCCCTGCCGCGACTGCGCACGCGGTGCTCATTGCCTCGGTGCCGCCCTCGTCGAGGGCTGCGCGAACCCGCCGACGGTGACGCGAACGGTGATCGACAAGGGCGAACATCTGTTCCGCTCGGGCGACGCCGGCGATTCGCTGTACGTGGTCCGCAGCGGCGCCATCAAGACTTACGTCGATTCGGCCGAAGGCGAAGAGCAGATTCGGAGCTTTGCGCTCGCCAACGACGTCGCCGGACTCGACGCGGTCTGCGGCGGTGTGCACCGCACCGGTGCCAAGGCCATCAGCCGCACCTGGATCTGCCGCCTGCCGCTCAATGCGGTGCGCACGCGCATGGCCGAGTCGGTGCGCTTCCGCGACCGCCTGCTCATTGCGCTGGATCGCGAGTTCTCGCGCCTGCATCGGCTGCTCGACCGCGAGCGCTACACTGCCGATCGGCGCGTCGCCTCGTTCCTGCTCTCGCGCATCGAAGCCGATGCGACCCATTCCGCCGCGATCGAGTTGCCGATGTCGCGCACCGATCTCGCGCGTCACCTCGACCTGGCCACCGAAACGGTCTCGCGCGTGTTCACCCGCCTGCAGGGCCGGGAGATCTTGCGCAGCCGGGGCACGCGCTGCGAAATCCTCAATACCGAGGCGCTGCGCACGGTGGCCTGAAGCTGCGGCCCGCGCTAGGCCGCATCCCGGCGAGCCGCCTGCGGCAGGCCGCGTTCCCTGGCCATCGTCATCGCGGTGTCTTCGATCATGTCCTCCTGCCCGCCGATCATCTTCTTGCGGCCGAGTTCGACGAGGATGTCGCGAGCCGGCACGCCGTACTTCGCTCCGGCACGGTTGGCATGCAGCAGGAAGGTCGAGTAGACCCCCGCGAAACCCAGGGTCAGCGACGCGCGGTCGACACGGACGATGTGCTCCATCATCGGGAAGATGAGCTCTTCGGTCAGGTCCATGAGCTTGAAAAGATCGCAGCCGGTCTCGATGCCCATGCGATCGCAGACCGCGACGAACACTTCGAGCGGCGTATTGCCTGCGCCCGCGCCCAGGCCACCGACCGATGCGTCGATGCGCGTCGCTCCCGCCTCGATCGCCGCGATCGAGTTGGCGATCCCCATGCCGAGATTGTGATGGCCGTGAAAGCCGACTTCGGTTTCCGGTTTCAGCGCCTCGCGCAAGGCCCGCACACGGGCCTTCACGTCCGACGGCAGCATGTAGCCCGCCGAGTCGGTGATGTAGACCGTCTGCGCCCCGTAGCTCTCCATGAGCTTGCCCTGCCTGGCGAGGCCTTCGGCATCGTTGAGATGGGCCATCATCAGAAACCCGGTCGTATCGAGGCCGAGCTTGCGCGCGTAGGCGATGTGTTGCGGCGAGGTGTCCGCCTCCGTGCAATGGGTGGCCACGTGAACGCTGCGCACGCCGTGCTCATGGGCTTCCTGCAACTCCTTCATCGTGCCCAGGCCCGGGATCAGCAGCACCGATACCTTGGTGAGCTTGAGCCTGGGAATGACCGCGTCCCAATATTCCACGTTGCTGTGCAGGGCAAAACCGTGCTGCAGCGAATTCCCGCCAAGACCGGCACCATGCGAAACCTGGATCAACGGAACACCCGCGTCGTCGAGCGCGCTGGCGACGCTCACCATCTGGTCGATGGTGATCTGCTCGCGCTTGGCATGCATGCCGTCGCGCAGGCTCATGTCGTGCACGGTGATCTTGCGGCCCTTCAGCGAGCCCGCTTCGTCGAGTAAACCGCTCATCACGCAACCTCCCTGATCTTGGAAACTTCGGCGGACAGCCATTGCTCGGCGAACAGCTCGGCCGTGCGTGTCGCGGCGGCGGTCATGATGTCGAGATTGCCCGCGTACTTCGGCAGGTAGTCGCCGAGACCGGCAACTTCCATGAAGGTGGCGACGCGCTTGCCGTCGAACACCGGGCCATTGACGAGCCGATAGCCCGGAACGTACTTCCGAACCTGTTCGATCATCTCGAGGATCGAAGCGGTGATCCTGGCCTGATCGGGCTCTTCGTCGGTCAGACAGTAGATGGTGTTGCGCATGATCATCGGCGGATCGGCCGGATTGATGATCGCGAGCGCCTTGCCACGCGCAGCGCCACCGACCTTGCAGATCGCGTTCGACGTCGTGTACGTGAACTCGTCGAGATTCGCTCGCGTACCGGGGCCGATCGAGCGCGACGACAGGCTCGCGACAATCTCGGCGTAACCCACGCTCTGGATGCGGCTCACCGCATTGACGATCGGAATGGTCGCCTGGCCCGCGCAGGAGATCATGTTGACGTTCATGACGCGCTTTTCGGCAAGCCCGGCGAGATTGACCGGCGGCACGCACAGCGGGCCGATCGCGGCGGGCGTCAGATCGATCATCAGCACGCCGAGCTCGTTGAGCTTGCGCGAGTTCTCGGCATGCACATAGGCCGAGGTCGCATCGAAGGCGACCTGCACGCCGTCGCTCTTCACATGCGGCAGCAGGCCGTCAACACCGTCTGCCGTCGTCTTCAGTCCGAACTCGCGAGCGCGAGCCAGGCCTTCGGACGCCGGATCGATACCAACCATCCAGACCGGCTCGAGCACGCTGCTGCGGCGCAGCTTGTAGATCAGATCGGTGCCGATGTTGCCGGGCCCGATGATCGCGCATTTGATCTTGCTCATGAGGAGATTCCTTCGTCGTTGGTGGTCACCGCGATCTTCTCGGTCGGGCCGGCAGCGGCCGCGCGATCGGCTGCGGTCACGCCGGCGATCGAGAAGTTCTCGGGCGGCAGGTTGTGGATGAGGATGCGCACCTGTTCACGACGCACGCCGAGCACCTCGACGACGGTGTCGGTGACGGCGTTGCAGAGACGGCGCTTCTGCTCGATGGTTCGGCCTTCGAGCAAATGGAATTCGATGATCGGCATGCTGGACCTGTCGGCTGTTCTGATCTGGACGGATGCGCCAGAGGCGCTTGCGCGCGACGCTCAAGCGAAGCGTAGGCTCACGCTTCCCATGTCCTGGAAGCGCGCGACGATGCTGTCGCCCTCCTTCACCGGAATGGCTTCGGTAATGCCTCCGGTCATCACGAAGCTGCCGGCCGCCAGCTCCTCGTCGCGATCGGCGAGATGATCGAGCAGCATCAGAATGGCGTTGGCCGGATGATTGAGCACTGCGGCGCTCGCGCCGGTGGCCTGGATCTCGCCGTTGCGTTCGATCACGACACCGATCGTGCGCAGATCGAGTTCGCGCGGATCGAGCGGACGGCCACCGGTGACGTAGCGTGAGGACGAGCCGTTGTCGGCGATCACGCTGACGAGGTCGAACTTGAACTTCTCGTAGCGCGAATCGATGACTTCGACCGCCGGAATCACGAAGGCCGTCGCATCGATCACCTGCTCGATCGTGCAGTGCTTTCCGCGCAGCGGCTTGTCGAGCACGAAGGCGATCTCGGCCTCGACGCGTGGGTGCACGAGCTCGCGGATGGCGATGGCGCCGTTCTCGGGCCTCGCCATCGCGTTGCTCAGAATGCCGAAGCTCGGCACCTCGACGCCCATCTGCAGCATCTTGGCCTTCGACGTGAGCCCGGCCTTGAGCCCGACCATGCGCTCACCGCGCGCGAGCCAGCGACGGCGCAACTCGTCCTGTACGCGGTACGCGTCCGCGATGCTCATCTGCGGATATTCGTCCGTGAGCTTGGTGATGGTGTGCGCGTGATCCTGCGCCTGCAGAACGCGCGTCGCGAGCCCGGAAATGATGGCGTCGGACAGGCTCATGCTTCCGCTCCCGTGAAGTCGATCGAACAGGAGCCGAGTCCGCCGACGATGCAGTTGAGCGAATCGCCCGCCACGACTGGCACCAGCGTCGATTGCGATCCCGACAGAATGACCTCGCCCGCACGAAACGGAATGCCGAGCGCACCGAGCGTATTCGCGAGCCAGACCACGGCATTCACCGGGCCGCCCTGCACCGCCGCGCCGGCCGCGGTGCTGAACAGCTCGCCATTGCGCTCGAGCACCATGCCGGCGAGATTCAGATCGAGCTTGCTCGGCGAAGCCTTGGTCTTGCCGAGCAGATAGACACCGCAGGACGCGTTGTCCGCCACCGTGTCCTGAATGCGGATCTTCCAGTCGGTGATGCGCGAATCGACGATCTCGAAGCAGGGCGCCACGTAGTCGGTGGCACGCAGCACATCGGTCGCGGTGATGCCCGGGCCGTTCAGATCGCGCTTGAGCACGAAAGCGATCTCGGCTTCCGCGCGCGGCTGGATCAGCCCGGCCAGCGAAACCGCTTCACCTTCCTCGAACGCCATCGCCGAAGTCAGCTGTCCGAAATCGGGCTGATCGACACCGATGAGCTCCTGCACCGCCTTGCTGGTGACGCCGATCTTCTTGCCGACGATGGTCTCGCCGCGTTCGAGACGTCTGGCGATCATCCGCTGCTGGATACGATAGGCGTCTTCGACGGTGAGGCCGGCTTCGCGCGAAGTCAGAGGTGAAACCGTTCGGCGATCGACGAAGGCGTCGAAAAGCTCGTCGCCATAGCGACGGATGAGGTCTGGGTTCAGGGTCATGGCGGTCAAAGCTTCACGCAGATGTTGCGCAGCTCGGTGTAGAACTCCAGCGAGTGCACGCCGCCTTCGCGGCCGATGCCGGATTGCTTGGATCCACCGAACGGCGTGCGCAGATCGCGCAGGAACCAGGAGTTCACCCAGGTGATGCCGACGTCGATGCGGGCCGCGACGCGATGCGCGCGCGACAGATCGCGGGTCCAGATCGCAGTCGACAGACCGTACTGGGTATCGTTGGCCAGGCGCACCGCCTCGTCTTCGCTGTCGAACGGCGTGATGTGGCAGCAGGGCCCGAAGATTTCTTCGCGCACCACCGATGCCGTCTCGGGCAGGCCGGTCCAGATCGTCGGCTGCACCCAGGAGCCTTGCCCGAGGTCGCCGGACATTTCGGGAATGCCGCCCCCGGTGACCACGGTGGCCCCTTCGGCACGCGCTTTCTCGTAGTACGAGAGCACTTTCTGTCGATGCTCCTGGCTGATCAGCGGGCCGAGCGTGGTCGCGCGGTCTTCCGGATGCCCGGGCTTCAAGGCTTCCGCGCGTTCCTTCAGCGTCGCAACGAAGCGATCGAAGATGGGGCGCTCGACGTACAGGCGCTCGGTGCCGAGACAGACCTGTCCGCAATTGAGGAAGACCGAACGCATGCTGCCCTCGATCGCCGCGTCGAAATCGCAGTCCGCGAACACCAGGCCGGCGTTCTTTCCGCCGAGTTCGAACGACACGTCGCGAATGCCATCGGCGCCGGCCTTCATGATCGCCGCACCGGTGCGGGTTTCACCCGTGAAGGTGATCGCCGAAACGCCGGAATGACGTGTGAGGAATTCGCCGGCCGAGTTCGGGCCGAGTCCATGCACGACGTTGTAGACCCCCTTCGGAATGCCGACCGCATTCATCACTTCGCCGAGCAGGGTCGCGGTGCCGGGGGTCTCCTCCGAAGGCTTGACGATGACGGTGTTGCCGCAGGCCAGGGCCGGCGCGACCTTCCAGGTCATCAGCAGCAGCGGCGCGTTCCACGGGCAGATCACGCCGATCACGCCCTTGGGCACGCGAATCGCGTAGTTCAGCGCACCGGCGCCATCGGGTGTCGGCGTCTGGAACGATTCGGTGGCGACGTTCTTGACCACGTCGGCGAAGATCTTGAAATTGGCCGCGCCGCGCGGGATGAAGGCATGCTCCATCATGCTTTTCGGCTGGCCGGTATCGGCCATTTCGGCGGCGACGAAATCGTCGAAGCGGCGCGTGATTTCGTCGGCCACCTTGTACAGCAGCGCAGTGCGCTGCTCGACCGTCATCCTTCCCCACGGACCCTGCATCGCCTCACGCGCCGCGCGCACGGCCGCATCGACTTCGGCCTGGCCACCTTCGTGAATGTGACCCACCAGCGCGTTGTCGGTCGGACGACGCTTCTCGAAGGTCCTGCCGCTCTCGCTGGCGATGAATTCGCCGCCGATGAAATGGCGGAAGTCGCGGACCGCTGTGGACCGTTCACTGCTCATGCTGCATCTCCTGTAATCGCTGCGACGCCGGCCTGCGCACAGGCGACGTCCTGGTCTTCACTTCCGCCGGATACGCCGACCGCACCGATCAGCTCGCCCTCGATGCGTAGCGGCAGGCCGCCTCGAATCAGCGTGAAATCCGGATGCAACATCAATCCTTCGCCCACACGCGGGGCTTCGTGGACCACGATCTGCTCGACGATCTCGGGCTCGGCGCCGAGGCCCGCGGCGCAGCGCGCCTTCTTGCAGGCCATCTCGATCGACATGCCGAAAGAGCCCGGCATGCGCACGAAGCCGGCGAGCCGCCCCGCGCTGTCCACCACGGCAACGTTGATCCGAATGCCGAGCTTCTCCGCATGTGCAACCGTCGCCGCGAGCACGCGCAATGCGGCCCCGTGCGTGATCACCGCTTCCCGCACGAACAGGGGGGCGCTCATCGACCGGCTCCGCGCGAATCGGGCGCCGAAGCCGAGCGTCCGCCGACGACGGCCGAAACGAGCCGGCCCACTGCACGCAGGCGCAGATCACTGCGCGGATACAAACGACAGGCCAGCGAATACCCGGCGCGCCGGGCGTCGGCGTCGACCTGGGCGCGGCTCATCGCACCGGCTTCCCATTGCCCTTCGACGATCTGAACCCGACAGACTCCGCAGCCTCCGCTGCGACAGCCGACCTGCACGGACCTGCAGCCCGAGGCCAGCATCGCGCTCAACACCGGCTGCTCCCGTTCGCAGGCGAACGTGCTGCCGTCATCGTGCATCGTGACTTTGAAGCGCATCTTCCCGACTCCTCCCGTGTGCCGCACGCCTGGACTCGGCGCTATTTCATCTCAAGCTCACAGTACGACCGGCAAGCGATACGGTCTAATACCTTTATCGCCCCATTTCGATACCGCCGGAGTATCATTCGACTTCGCACTGCAGGAGCCGGCGATGAACCTCAACGCGATCGAAATCCGTCACCTGCGTTACTTCGTGGTGATCGCCGAAAGCCGCAGTTTTCGCGCGGCTTCCGAGCGCCTGCACATCTCGCAGCCGCCGCTGACACGGCAGGTGCAGCAGCTCGAAGAGCTGCTCGGCACGCAGCTGTTCGTCCGCCAGCCACGCGGGATAGATCTGACGCCCGCGGGCCGCCTCTTCTACGAGGACGCGCGCAACATTCTCACGCTCACCGAGCAAGCCCTCGACCGCATGCGGCTCGCCGGCCTCGGCGAACTCGGGCGCCTGGATGTCGGCGTGTTCGGCTCGGCCGCGCTGGACGTGGTGCCGCGCATCATCCAGAGCTTTCGCAAGCAGTACCCGCAGGTGCAGATCGTGCTGCACAACCTCGATCGTGCCGGGCAGATCAAGGCACTGCAGGAGCGCAGGCTCACGGTCGGCTTCAATCGCTTCTTCGGCGAGGAGATCGATCTCGAATGGGAGTCGATCCTGACCGAGCGCCTGCACGTCGCGGTGCTGGCCACGCATCCGTTCGCCGAACGCAGCAGCGTGGCCTTCGGCGAATTGCAGGGCCAGCCGCTGGTGCTGTATCCGCGCAATCCGCGCGGCGGCTTCATCGATCAGCTGCAGCGCATGTTCTTCGATCATGAGCTCACCCCGACCATCGTGCAGGAGGTCGACGACGTGGTGACCGCCGTCGCCCTGGTTTCCGCAGGCGCCGGGATCAGCATCGTCGTCGACTCGGCCTGCAACCTGAGTCTGCCCGGCGTGGTCTACGTTCCGCTGCGCGAGAAGGATCGCGCGAACATCGAACTCTGCATGATTCGTCGCTCCGACGACGAATCGCCGCTGCTGCAGGCTTTTCTCGCCGTGGCGAGGAATCACAAGCGCTCGCAGAAGCGCTGAGCGCGCCTCAGATGTTGCGGAACAGCGGGCTCCTGGCCTGCTGCGCATCGGCGGCCGAGATGAACTTCTCGTTGTAGATATCGCGTTCATAGAGCCGGCCCTGCATGAGGGTGGTGATGCAGGCGTCGATCATCAACGGAGGGCCGCACAGGTAAGCCTTCTGGCCGCGGAAATCGCCGTCGAAACACGCTCGCGCCGCCTCGTGCACGAAGCCGCGAAAGCCGTCCCAATCGCTGTCTTCGGGCTCGTGCGACAGCGCCGGAACGTAGCGGAAATTCGGATGCCGCCCGGCCAGCTCCAGAAACTGCTCGTGGTAGTACAGCTCGTTGCGAGAGCGTTGACCGTAGACCAGCGTGATCGGCTGCGTAACCCCGCCTTCGAGCAGGTCGACGATCATGCTGCGCGGGCTCGATAGCCCGGAGCCCCCGGCCATGAACAGCATCGGCTGTTCGGCCGACTTGCGTACGAAGAAGCGACCGTAAGGTCCGGCCAGCGTCAGCCTGCAGCCGGCCGTCAGCGACTCGTGGATCCAGCCGGTGCCCGCTCCGCCCGGGACGATGCGGATGTTGAGTTCGACCTCGTTGCCCGACGACGGCGGATTGGCGAGCGAGAACGCCCGCGTGATGGTTCCGCCCGGCAGCGGAATGCTCAGGTTCACATACTGGCCCGCCTGAAAATGCATCGGCTCTTCGAGGCGGATGAACACCGCCTTGATCGTCGGTGTCAGCGATTCGACACGCGTCACGGTGCCTCCGAAGTCGCGCACCGGAATCACTTCGGCATCGGGCTCCTCGTCGATGTCGGCCTCGATGACGATATCCGACTGCGGTCTGGCGCAGCACGCCAGCGTCTTGCCTTCGTCACGCTCGAAATCCATCAGCGCGAACGGAGACGCGTCGCCGTGATCGACATCGCCTTCGCGCACCTGCACCTTGCAGGTCGCACAAAGGCCATGGCAGCAGGCATGCGGCAACCAGATGCCGGCGCGCAGGGCCGCGTCGAGAATGGTCTGGTCGTCCTCGATCTCGAGCGTCTGCCCGAGCGGCTCTATCGTCAGTTGATAGCTCATCTTCAGCCGGCCCCGTTGTGACCGTCGAGGCCCGGCGTCCGAAAGCGAATCTGCTCCTTGTGCCGCAGACCGTGCTCGGCGAGCGAGCGCTCGGGCTCGGGCACGAACGCACCCTTGGCCGTCGACCACTGCACCGTCCTCCAGTCGATCTTCGCGAAATCCGGATGTGCGCCGTAGATGCCCGGCAGCACCTTCTCGATCAGGGCACCGAACGGCAGTTGCGGCGGCACCGGAATGCACACCGGAAAGCCGAACATGATGTGCTTGTCCCAGCTGATGTTGAGCAACTGCTGGCCGTGGAAATTCTCTACCCCGTCCTTGTATTCGCCGTGGTAACCCGACTTGATCGCCTTGACTGGCATCGTCTTCTCCTGATCTGGGCCGATGTTCTTAAGTGGTCTTGCGGACGGCGCCGGTGATCGCGCCTTCGTGCAGGTTCGCCGGGCGAGCGGTCCATTCCTCCCAGCGCCTGGCATCGACGTGATCGCGAATCAAACCACCGTCGACACCGGGCTTGATGCCCATGTACTCGAGCGCAGCGGCCATCGGATTGAAATCCGGCGACGTCGGATCGACACCTTCCTTGAAGCAGTTGCCCTGGTAGATCTGATGCACCGGGAGCCAGGCATGCACGTATTTCTCGGGCTCGTCGTGAAAGATGTCGCTGCAGCCGTCCGAACAGAAGTGGAAGATCTCGCCCTGATACTCGCCCTGCCGATGCACGAACTCGCTCGCATCGTCCGGCTCGGTGTACAGGCAAGGCCATTGGCAGACCTGGCAGAGCTTCGGCAGCGTGTTGCTGCGAAACGGCGTGCCCTTGTCTTCGAGCTCGCGCCAGTACTCGAAGCGCGGACGATAGTAACGGTCGAACGTGTCCGGATACTTCTCCGAGAACCAGTCCATCTCCTCTTTCGACGGCAGCCAGACCGGGAAGCCGAGCGCGTCACGGACCGTATAGAACACGCTCCACATTTCGTGGCTGACGCGACTCTTTTCCTTGACCGTGACCTCGGCATACTTCGGCGGCCTGATGCCGTAGCGTGCAAGGTCGGCAAACAGGGCTCCACCATTTTCCTCGTAGTAGATCGTCCAGGCTTCGGACCAGGACATCACGCGCTTGGGCAGCATGTAGTCCATCATCGTCGCGAGCAGCGCCAGCAAGCGGTAGCCGCGCCAGAACCACTTGTCGATCCATTTCTGCACGAGCGGCACGTTGGCCGGGTCCTGTTCGAGCAGGAACTTGATCACCTCGATGCCGAGCGTCATGTGCCGCGCTTCGTCGGACTGAGCCGAGAAGCCGAACGATACCGTCGACATGTCACCGTTGAACGCAGCCCCGGACATCCACGGCATGAAGGCCAGATTGGTCAGCACGTACTCGAACGCGAAGCTGATGGCGACGATGAATTCGAACGGACCGCTGGAGACCGCGTCTTCGAAGAACGATTTCGGGATCGACAGATACCAGGCCCGATCGAACTGCTGCGGGAAGTCGGCCATCCCTTCGAAGTAGCGGTTGTAGTGGCTGATCGCGTGAATCTGCGTGGTCGCATGCCGCAGTTCGTCGATCGCCTGCATCTGCGCCGCGATGCGCGGTCCCACGCCCGGGAACTCGCGCCCGAGAATGTTGAAGCCGCGATGCGAGGCGTATTCGAGCCCGACAATGCCGTTCAGGAACACCTTGAGCGCCTGCACGTAGCGCGCGTCGGTCACGTTGAACTGGCCGTTGTTCTGCTGAAAGGCGTCGATGATCGCGTAGAGCTTGCGCTCCTTTTCTCCCTGGTACTTCCAGTAGGCATCCATCGTCAGCCGGAACGGGTCTTCCCACTTGTCCCAGTCGTGAATCCTGATGCCTTCGAAATCGACGTTGCGGAAGATGTCTTCCTTCTTCTGATAGCTAGGCTCCCAACCCAGGCCACGCGTGAGCAGTGCGTAGTTCTCTTTGAGGTTGAGCTTCTTGGCAGGCTTGCGGTCACCGTCGGCGGCCATGATGGTTCTCCTGTTCTGTGCGTTTGAGGGAACGACCGCTCAGGCGGTCTTCCACTCGAGAATGAATTCGTCTTCGGATTCGTCGACCTCGCCCGCGAGCGAGATCAGATTGATCTGCATCTCGCGCAGATCGAAGCTGCGCCCCATACGCTCTTCGATCGATTCGCGACGAATCACGAGGCGCCCGGGACAGTCGATCTTGACCATCGCCGGGTATTCGTTGACCTGTGCGTTCGGGTTGTCCTCGCGTATCGCCTCGATGATCGCGAGCGTGTCGTTGTTGGCCTGCAGGGCGATGAAGACCGGCTGTGTGGATCGGGTCATGGCCAGACTCAGACCGTCAGGCCGAGCTTGGTCGCGCGCGCATCGAGCTGCGCGAGCACCGTCGACAGCGCTTCGTCCGCCGCATCGCCGAGCAGCGACTGCGACAAGGGCTTCACGGCGTCCGCCATGCGATCCCGCCACTGGCGGAACCACTGGCTGATGAGATCGCGATTCTCCGGGCTTTCGGCCGCTGCAGTCTTGATCGTGGCGTCGACCCACTTCGCGGTTTCCTCATACCAGCGCAGCAGGTAATCGGTCAGCGCGGACAAGGCCGATCCGCTGCGCGCGGCGATCCGTTTGTCGAACTGCTGATAGAACAGCGGATAGACGATGCCATCGGCCGCGAGATTCTGCGCCACCAGCACTTCGAACCAGTCGCGCGTGACGAACAGCGCCTCGACCTGGGCACGCAGCCCCTGCCAGAGCGGATCGTCCATCCACAGCGAGCGTCCGCGGCTCAGCGAATCGCCGGAATTGCCGTCGATCAGCAGGCCGATGCGCGACAGATGCTGTGCCATGCCGAGCCGATCGGTGGTGACCATGATCGCGGCCTGGGTGATGGCCGTACCGTATCCGTAGGCCGCCACATGGCAATTGCTCATGTTCGCACCCCACTCGTAGTGGCGCAGCGGAACCAGCGCGAACACGATGGACTCGCGAAGGTCTTCGGGCAGCAAACGCAGCAGCTCGCGCTTCTCCGCGAAATCGAGCTGGCGATCGAGCGCGTCCTGCTGCTTGGCGCGCGTCGTCGTGTAGCTCCCGTAGTAGAACTGGCGTGGGTCCTTGAGCGCATACCAGTCGCGCATCGCAACTGCAGTGCGACGGCGATCGTAGATTTCGCCGTCCGGATCCCACAGCGGCTTGTAGTGCAGGTTCACCTCGGGCTGCACGTCGTAGGCAATCTCCTGGTAGCGCGTCGCCGGCTTGTCGCCGAAGCGACGGGCCAAATGCGCGAACGTGTTGCGGACCGGCTTGACGCCATTGGTCCTGATCTCGACCGCCATGCAAGTTCTCCTCTTGAAGATGAAGTTCTGTTCGGGAAGCGCTATTCGGTAAGTCCGGGCCTGCCGTAACGCCATTTGGCTTGCTCGAGTTCGACTGCGAGCGCCTGCTCTGGCGTGAGTTCGATACAGCGGTTGGTGGCGCAGAATTCGGCGAAGTCGGCTTCGCTGAGCACGAGCTCGACCATCAGATCGGCCGAGCCGATGCCGAACGAAAATTCGACGTATCCATGCTCGTTGGTCCGCTGACGCCTGACGAAACGTACGTTCGTGTCGACTTCGCCGAACAGGGCCTTGCTTGGGCTTGGATTCATCGGAAACGCCGCTCCTCACGACCAACTCGCAGACTGGGCCGCTGATGCGCGGCTCGCTTTTTCGCGGGTCTACATGGCAGCAGACATGCCAGGCTCGAACACCCGGCTTCGACACACACGCATCGGATTGAGCACGCTAGGATTTATCGATCTTGCAGCGCGTATCTCATGTGCTCGTTCCGTCACGGCCGATGGTGCGATCGATCAACTGATCAAATTCCGCGTCGGTCCCGGCTGACTGGGTTGCATGAAATGCTTGCGCTGCATCGCAACAGGCTTTCAGGCGGGCGGACGCCGGGTGCTTGCTTTATGCTCCGGCGCAGGAGACAGGTGCATTCCATGGCCCAAACGAAAAAAGAACCCGCTCAGGCGTCGGACAAGTCCACCGGCGCGATGCCGGACAACACGGATCTGGTTTCACGCATCCATTTTTCACCTGACGACGGCCACATCTGGCTGGACGATCAGCGCATGCTGCTGTGGCACGCCTCCGGCTTCGGCGTCCTTCGCCACGAGCTGATCGAGAGCCTCGGCACCGAGCGTGCGCGCGGCCTGCTCTCGCGCATGGGTTACAACTCCGGAACGCATGACGCCGAACTCGCGCGCCGTCTGCGCAAGGGCTCGGAGCCGGTCGATACCGTACTCGTCGGCCCGCAGCTGCACATGCTGGAAGGCATCGGCACGGTCACGCCGGTCCGCACACACGTCGACGAGGAGAACGGCCAGTTTTACGGCGAGTATCTCTGGCACGGCTCGGCCGAAGCCGAGGAGCACATCCGTCTCTACGGGCTCGAAGCCGAACCCGTCTGCTGGATGCAGATCGGCTACGCATCGGGCTTCACGAGCCGTTACATGGGCCGGCCGATTCTGTTCAAGGAAGTGCAGTGCAAGGCGCAGGGTGCGGACTGCTGCCGCATCGTCGGCAAGCCGGCCGAGGAATGGTCGGATGCGGAAACCGAACTCAATTCATTGCGTGCGGACCAGCTGACCGACGGCGTCGCGGCAAGCAGCGCGCCGCTGCTCGGCAGCGACGACGTCGTCGGCGTATCGGCCGGGTTCAACTCGGTCTGCCATAAGCTGCGGCGCGTCGCCAACACCCAGGCCACCGTGTTGTTTCTCGGTGAGAGCGGCGTCGGCAAGGAAGTGCTCGCGCGCAGCCTGCATCGCATCAGCAAGCGATCCGAAGGGCCTTTCGTCGCCATCAACTGCGCCGCGATTCCCGAGAGCCTGATCGAATCCGAACTGTTCGGCGTCGAACGCGGCGCGTTCACGGGCGCCTCGCACAGCCGCCCAGGACGCTTCGAGCGCGCCTCGGGCGGAACCCTGTTCCTCGACGAAATCGGCATTCTGAGTGCCACCTCGCAAGGCAAGCTGCTGCGGGCCTTGCAAGAGCGCGAGATCGAACGAGTGGGCGGGCATCGCACGATCAAGGTCGACGTCCGCGTGGTCGCCGCAACCAATCTCGATCTTCAGGAAGAAGTACGCGCCGGACGCTTCCGCGCCGACCTGTTCTTTCGCCTCAACGTGTTCCCGATCATGGTGCCGCCGCTGCGCGAGCGTCTGGAAGACATCCCGGTCTTCATGAATCACTTTCTGCGCAAGTTCTGCGCCCTGCACGAACGCAAGGTGCTCGGGTTTACCGCACGCGCGATCGACGCGATGCTGAGCTACGACTGGCCGGGCAACATTCGCGAACTCGAGAACGTGGTCGAGCGCGGAGTGATCATGGCGCCGGACGATGGCGCGATCGATTCGGTGCATCTGTTCGGCGGCGGAGAGCGCGTGGAGCAACGTTATCTGGCCGTCGGCGCCGGAGGCGCATTGGGCCGCATGCCGACGACGGCGGCCGCCGCATCGGTCGAAGCCGATGCGAGCCGCGTGCATCGCAAGGTGACCCAGCTGCTCGCCGGCATCGTCGACGATCGCGATACCACCACGCTCGACGATATCGAGGAAGCCCTGATCGACAAGGCCCTGCAGCTCTCGGGCGGCAATCTGTCTGCAGCCGCACGCACACTCGGCATGACACGCCCGCAGCTGGCTTATCGCCAGAAGGTGCGCAGAGGCGACGGTTCAGACGGCGGCGTTTGAAGCGTCGGCGCGGCGTGCGGCGACTTCGGCCGCGCGCAGCACCGATGCGGGCACGCCGCCGATCGCCCAGTTCTCGGGCGAAATGGGCCAGCAGCCGCCACGCACGCGCTCGCGCCTGACGCCGAGGATGTCGACGATCAGATCGGTGAATCCGGCGAGCAAGTGCTGCCGCTCCTCGACCGGCCGCCCTTCGAGCACCAGAAAGTGGAAATACGGCGCATCGTCCGCACCCGCTTGCACCGACACACCGCCGACGGCGATGCGCCTGGCCGCATAAGCCTGGATGAACACGCGCACGCGCTCGATCGGGCTTTTCAGGCTTTGGGCATAGAAGCGGCTCGTCGCGGCCAGCAGGCGCTCGCATTGCTCATCGCTGTAGCGACCGTCGGCCAGATGAATCGTGAGGATGGGCATTGGCGCTCTCCGATCTCAGGGCAGGCCCCTGCGCCGCCCTGCGTCCATGAACAAGGTGCTGCCCGCAAACGCGTCGGCCTCTTCGGCCAGCAGCAGCTCGACCGCCCATGCGATCTGCTCGACCGAGGTGAATGCCCCGATCGCGGATTCGCGCTTCATCTCGGCGTAGATCGAATCGACGCCAGCCCCGGCCAGCGCCGCCCGGGATTCGGCGACCCGACGCAAGCGCTCGGTATCCGCAGGCCCCGGCGCAATCAGATGCGCGGTGATGCCGCGCTCCCCGTAGGCCCACGACAGCTGGCGCATCAGATTGGCGAGCGCCGCATTGGCGACACCCGCGGTGGCCGCGTAAGCCGTCGGCTCGAAGCCGTAGTGACCGCCGATCGCGACGAGCCTCGAATGGCGCGCCAGCCGACGATCGACCGAACGCACCAGCCGCAGCATGCCGCCCACCTTGATGTTCACCGCATCGATGACGGCTTGGGTCGGCGCATCGCGAACGCCGCCTGCGGTCGCGACACCAGGACCGTGCACGACCATGCGGACGGGCCGGTCGAGATGCGCGGCTATCGCCTCGATGGCGCTGTCCGTGGCGATGTCCGCCGCGCAGGCGACGGTTCCGGGAGCTTCGGCGACGAGCGAGGCGAGCGAGTTCTCCGAACGGGCAACCGCAACGACCTTGAGCCCACGCTGCGCCAGACGGCGCACAATGACCTGCCCCATCGCGCCGGTGCTGCCGACGACGACGGCGATTTCCGCTGCGTTCACGAGCGCGCCTCAGGTCAGCACGGTCAGGAAGCTTTCGCGCACGATGTTGTCCTGCGCGAAAGTCGCGCCGCCGAGATCGGTCGTATCCCAGATGATCGTCGGCGTATCCGGATAGTGCACGTAGCCTTCGGCGAACACTTCGTTGCGGTTGCCCGACGGATCGAAGAAGTAAATCGTCGCACCGCGCGTCACACCGTGACGGTTCGGACCGACGTCGACCGGAATGCGGTACTTGCCGATCTTGTCCGCCGCCTTGATGACGTCGTGCGCGGATTCGAGCAGGAACGAGACGTGATGGAAGCGATTCGGCTCGGGCTGCAGCACGAAGGCGATGTCGTGCGGCTTGGTCGAGCAGGTCAGGAACACCGCGAGCGAGATTCCGCTTTCATGATCGATGATGCGTTCGGACAAGTCGAAGTCGAAGACCTTGGTGAACAGCTCGACGTTCTGGTCGATGTTGGTTCCGCCGAGCAGCGCATGATCGAGGCGGTTGATGTTGAAGCCGCGAATCACGCCTTCGTCCGGAGTCGTGCCCGGATTCAGCTGGCCCAGCGTGTTGCCGATCTGCTCCTTTTCCGCGTAGAGCTGCATGGTGTGGCCGCTCGCCAGCGTGAACTCGATGCGACGCCCGCTCTTGGGGTAGAAGCCCGCCTCGATGCGGCGGACATCGAGCCCGAAGTCGCGAACCTTGGATTCGAGTTCGGTCAGCGTGCGATCGTCGTAGACCTTCATCGCCACGTAGTCGAGGCCGGGGGCATCGGCTTCGCGCAGGACCAGACAGTGATGATCGTGCTCATCCCAGGCCTTGTAATAGACCTGGCCTTTGTCGTCCTGCATGACTTCGTGCAGGCCCATGCGCTCGCCGTAATGCAGCCGCGCAGCCTTCATGTCCATCACCCGGATCGCGACTTCAGCCATCCGCAATACGCCACGCATCGCCATTGTTTCTTCCTCCAGTCAGGGCTCTTCGAAGAGCCGTCGTTGTGATCCGATGAACCGCTCGGTGAACGCCATCAAGCAGCGCTCATGCCATCGGTTCCATTGCCGGATTACCCTCTTCATCCAGTTGATCCAGAAGCGTTTTTCGGACCGCTTCATCGAAACTCGAAATGCTGCGCCGCGGCATCTCGACCAATTGATCGAATCGCTTCGCGGATCGCCGGGCCGCGGATCGATCAATTGATGATCCGCCCGCCTCCGGCAACGAAGCTGCCGGCGCCTTCCAGGGCAGCTTCATCGCGCCGGGCCGGCTTGAGCAGGAAGTGGCCCAATGCCGGCAGCAGGATCAGCGCACCGAGCATGTTCCAGACGAACATGAAGGCGAGCAGGATGCCCATGTCGGCCTGGAACTTGATCGGCGACCAGGCCCAGGTGGCGACGGCGATCCCGAGCGTGATGCCCGTCAGCACGACGACACGGCCGGTGAACTGCAAGGCCTCGTAATAGGCTTGCGACAAACTCAGGCCCCTGCGCAGGCCGGCCAGCGTCACGGTCAGCACGTAGAGCGCGTAGTCGACGCCGATGCCGACGCCTAGTGCGATGACCGGCAACGTCGCCACCTTCACGCCGATGTTCAAGCCGACCATCAGTGCCTCGCAGAGCACCGAGGTCAGCATCAGGGGCAGCACCGCGCAGAGCACCGCACGCCAGGAACGGAAAGTGACGAAAGCGAGCACGATGACGGCGACGTAGACCAGCGCGAGCATCTGCAGATTGGCCCGGCGCACGACGATGTTGGTCGCCGCTTCGATGCCCGCGTTGCCCGCCGCCGGCAGGAACCGCACGGTTTCGCTGTTCTGCTCCTGCGCGAATTTCGCGACCGTCGAGACGACGCTATCGAGCGTGTCGGCCTTGTGATCCCGCAGGTAGGCGTAGACCGTCAGCAGATCGCAGTTCTGGTTGAACAGCTCGCGCGGCGCCCGCGTGACGACCGCGTTGAGCATGTCCTGGCTGCGTGGGATCTCGTACCACTTGAGGCTGCCTTCGTTGAGGCCCGCCGAAGCGCGCTTGCTGAGCGCCGCGAGCGACTGGGTCCCTTCGACGCCGGGCAACTGCTGCAGGCGGTACTCGAGTGCGTCGACCTGCGTCAGCGTGCCATAGAGCGCGCATTCGAACTGCGGGGTCGTCACCATTGTGACGAAGGTATCGCTGCTCGCCGCGTAGTTCTGCGCGATGAAGGCATTGTCGAGGTTGTAGCGCGAATCGGCGCGCAGTTCCGGCGCTCCGGCGCTGGTGTCGCCGATCTTCAGGTGCGTGCTGACCGCAAAGCCGGCGCCCCCGAGCAACAGCGAGGCGAAGATCGCGATCGAAGCCCATTTGCGTGTGGTGAAACGATCGAGAAACGCCCAGAAGCGATGCTTGGCCTGATCCGAAACACCGGCCTCCGATCGCAGGCTGCGCGCGGCTGCGGTGTCGCTGACTCCCGTGTACGACAGCAGGATCGGCAGCAGCACCAGGTTGGTGAAGATCAGCAGCGCAACGCCGATGCTGGCGGTGATCGCCAGATCCTGAATCACTTCGATCTTGATGATCATGAGCACGCCGAATCCGACGGCGTCCGCGAGCAGCGCGGTCAGGCCGGCGACGAACAGGCGGCGGAAGGTATAGCGCGCCGCGACCAGCCGGTGGGTGCCGCGGCCGATGTCCTGCATGATGCCGTTCATCTTCTGCGCGCCATGGCTCATGCCGATCGCGAAGACCAGGAACGGCACCAGCATCGAATACGGATCGAGCTCGAAGCCGAGCATCGGCAGCAAGCCGAGCAGCCAAACCACCGCGATCATCGAGCACAGCATGACCAGCGCGGTGCTGCGTGCGCAGCGGGTGTAGCCGTACAGCACCGCAGTGCAGACCGCCACCGCGAAGGCGAAGAACAGCAGCACCTGGCGCATGCCGTCGATCAGATCGCCGACCACCTTGGCGAAGCCGTTGACGTGGATGCGAACGTGTTCGGACTGGTACTTGTCACGCAGGGCTTCGACGCGCTGGGCCAGCTTGGCGTAGTCGATGCTTTCGCCGGTTTCGGCGATCATGTCCTGCAAGGGAACGAGCACGACGCTCGATCGATAATTCGGCGCCACCAGCAGGCCGATCTCCCCGGAGCGCTCGGTGTTGATGCGCACCTGTTCGATCGCCTGCGGCGAGCCGTCGTAGTCGTCCGGCACCACCGGTCCGCCGTCGAGTCCGTCCTCGGTCACGCCGGTCCAGCGCACGGCCGGGCTCCACAGGCTCTTCATGTACGGCCGATCGACTTCCGGATACAGGAAGACTTCGTCGTTGATCTTGCGCAGCACATCGAGATAACCGGCATCGAAGATCGTGCCGTCGGTAGTCTCGACCGCGATGCGCAGGGTGTTGCCGAGCCCGCCCAGCTGGCTCTTGTGCGCGAGATAGTTCTGGATGAAGGGATGCGAAGTCGGCAGCATCTTCTCGTAGGCCGCATTGAGTCGCAGGCCGAACGAAAAGTAGGCGAGCACTACGGTGACGATCGCGCAGATCAGCAGAATCGGCAGCCGATGATTGAACAGCGCGCGCTCGGCGACCGAGCCCGATTGCGCATCGAAATCTTCGAGCCTGCGAATCACCGGCTCGGTTGCAGCGGAATGATGGTTCATGGCGTCGAGGCGGTTTCGAGAATCGGGGGCGCGATGCGCGTCAGTCCGCGGATGCCGGCCAGCACGAGGCCACCGTCCGCCGCGACGGCGACGCTCGTGAACGAAAACGATTGCGGCGTCTTCAGCGCCTGGAACACGGCTCCGCCTGCAGCGCGCCGAAGCACTCGTCCGGCTTCGTCGACGAGAACCAGCGAGCGGTCCGGCAAGCTCGCGGATGCGGTCACCGTGATCGGCTGGCCGAGGTCGAGTGCCTGCCACGATGCACCAGTGTCGCTCGATTGCAGCGCGTTTCCGCGCAGGCCATAAGCGATCAGTCCGGCATCGGCCTGTGTGGCGACGCCGAAGTAAGTGCCGCGATACGGAGTCGCCAGCGCTTGAAAATGGTCGCCCTCGTCGCTCGATTCGAACAGGGCACCCTGCTCTCCCGCGATGTAGAGCCGGTCCGCGGCGGCGTACAGGCGATACAGATGCTTGCCGCGTGGATTGTCGAGCGCATCGCGACGCGACTGCCAATGCCGGCCGGCATCGCGCGTCTCGAAGATCGCACCGTAAGCTCCGATCACGAAGCCGTGTTCGGGCGTGAGGAAGCCCACGTCGAGCAAGGGGTTGTCGAGTGCCGCATCGAGCGCCTGGGTGGCGTCGCGCAAGCGTCTCTGCGCCGCAGGATCGGCGGACGCGGCGGCCTTGGCCGCCGCGAGTTCCAAGGCTGCGGTGTCCTTGCCGTCGAGCACGCGCGACCAGCTTTCGCCGCCATCGTCGCTGCGCAGGATCAGCCCTGCGTGCCCGACGGCCCAACCGGTTTCCGGCGTCGGGAACGACAGCGCCGTCAGCGTGACGCTCGCCGGGACGCGGGCCTGACGCCATGAAGCGCCATTGTCGTCGGACAGCAGCACGATGCCGCGCTCTCCCGCGGCCACCAGCCGGCCGCCGGCGCGTGTCACCGCGAGCAGCACACCGGTTTCGGGGTGTCGCGCCATCTCGGCTGGTCGCCCCAGAGGGTCGGTCGTCGTCGCTGCGGTCGCGATCGCGGCGGGCGCTATCGCAGCCAACAGTAGAGCCACAGGTCGCAGCAGGAGATGGCGCCTCATGGCCCCGGCCTCAGCGCGCCGCTTCGTCGGCGACCGCGTCGCCGGTGAAGTAGGTTTCCGGCTTGCGCGGCACGATGCGGTAATACTCTTCATTGAGCGCCTGCACCGTGCTGTAGGTGTTGGCCTGCAGGTTGAAGATGGTCGCGGGCTTGACGAGCACGCCCGGCAAGGACGGCATTACGAACGGCGTCATCTGCGTCGTGCGCCAGAGCTTGCCTTCGGCATCGTAGCCGTCCATCAGCAACAGCACCCAGCTGTCTTCATCGAAGTAGAAGCGGCGCTTGGGTACCGCATGACGCTTGCCCGAGGCGACGGTGGCTTCGACCACCCAGACACGGTGCAGCTCCCAGCGCAGCTTGTCCGGATTCAGGTGGAACTTCGAGTAAGCCTCGTCGACCTTTGCCGTGACGAGTGCGTTGGTGTTGTACGGAACGTACAGCTCCTTCTTTCCGATCAGCTTCCAGTCGTAGCGATCGACCGCGCCGAGAAAGCCCTGCACTTCGTCGAAGTAGTTCGCGCCCGAGGCGACGAAGTCCGGCGTGTCGTAGGCCACCGTCGGAGCGCGACGGACACGGCGCTGGCCGACCAGATACTGCCAGGCCTGGCGATAGCTCTTGGGATTGATGCTGTCGCGAATCACCAGCGATTCTCCGGCCTTGAACGGCGGCGCGGTGGTGCTGAAGCGCTGGATGAAGTACTCGCCCGACCAGGATTCCGGCGAACCGTCCTTGTAGTAGTACGGATACTGGAACGATTCGTCGTTGCGCGTCGCCAGCGTGCGCTGACCATCGGCCGTGCCGACCAGATTCTTGAAGCCGAGCTCGGTCGATTCGGCTTCGAGGCGCAACTGGTAATTCCAGATGACTTCGGAGCCGTCCTTCGGAATCGGAAACGGAATGCCGCCGTAGCAGTTCTGCACCGAGGCTCCGCCGGCCACCGTCTGGCAGCGCGTCGCGTTTTTATAGGTGTTGTCATAGACGTACTGCGGAGCCGCGGCCGTACGGTGCGTCGGGTAGACGTCCACGCGGAAGCTGTCCGGGTACTTCTTCAGCAAGGCCTGCGTTCCGTCGCTGAGCCGGTCCGCATGGCTCGGGAAATTCTTCGCGTCGATCTTCAGCAAGGGCTTTTCGTCGGCGAAGATCGTGGTCGGAACGTCGCCCATCTTCGCGCCGCCCAGCGCCGATGTCTGGCCGCCCTTCCACTCGGGAATCGAGCCGTCTTTGTTGCCGGCTTTTTCGCCGCCGAGCGGCGTCAGCGCCGCTTTCAGCGCTTCGGCTTCCTGAGCGCTGACCGCCGCGTTGCCCGACTGGGCCGAGAACAGCGAGCAGGCCATGACCGCCAGCGGCGCAAGTTTGGTGGATTTCATTTTCGAATCTCCTCTTAGAAGCTGCGCCGGATCGACAAGCTCACGAAGTCGCGATCCGCGTAGTACTGGTCGTAACTGGCAAAAGTCGTCTCGCCGGCTTTGATCGAGGGCGCGGGCCCGGCCGAGCCGTAGTAGTGCGTCAGCTGCAGGCCGGCCTTCCAGACTCTCTTGTAGTCGGCACTGATGCCGACACTGATGTCGCCGCCGTGCTCGGGCGAGATCTGGATCACCGCGGAGCGGCCATCGATGCCGTAACCGATGCCGATCGGAATCTGCAGGTCGATATTCGGCAGCACCTGGAAATACTCGGGCTGGAACAGCACGCGGACGAAGCTCGCATTGCGCGTATGAGTGGTGTTGAGCACACCGTCCGGATACGCCGGGTTGGTCGGGTTGCGATCGACGCTGAGCAGGCGGTTCCAGGCGAACTCACCGATCACGCTGGCGCCGTCCCAGGCGAACGAGCCGGGATAGACGCTGATCGCCGACAGGTTCAAGTGCAGCGTGTTGCCGAGCGCATAGGGCGTGTTGCGATCGTTGTCGAGCGTCGGATCGAAGCTGATGACCAGATCACCCAAGGGATGCAACGGCGTGTTGCGACGTGTCGAAATTTCGACCGCGACATTGGTTTCGCCGACGACGGTGGACAAGCTCGCACCGTAGACGGTGATGTCGCGCGCATAGGCGAGATAGTAGGTTCCGCCGCCGTAGAGACCATCGGCATCGGTGGCATTGAGCACCGGGATCGGCGACTTCTCGTCGTACTGGGCCGCATACAGGCCGTAGTCGATGTCGCTGCCCGGAATGCGGAACTTGATGCGTCCGCCGAACTGACCGTGATCGCGGCCACTCCGGTTCGCGATGCGGTTCGCGGCGCCGCCGGTCGGCGTCAACAGCAGATCGGCACCGGCACCGACGAAATCGGCCGGGCTGAAGTAGCTGCCCGAAGCCGGCAGGCGCAGGCCACGCCAGTCGAACTGGTAGTACGCACCGAACGACAGGTTCGAATTGATCTGCAGATTGCTCGATACCTGGCCGACCGGCAGCGCGATCTCCTTGAACTGCGAATTCGGAATCGAATAGAGCTTGATCAGATCGATCGGCCCTTGCGCGGCTGCGATGCCGTTGGCACCGAGAAACAGCGTCTCGCCGTAGACCAGCGTGAAGCGGCCGGCGCGCGCGCTGAGCTTCATGCCATCGGCGAAGTCGAGATTGCCGTAGACGAAGGCGTCGAAGAACTCGGCTTTGCGTCCCATCACGTCGCGGGCCGACGAGGCGAGTTCATCGTTGGCTCCGCCGGTCAGCGCCTGCTGCCGGTTCGGCAGCGAGGAATACGGCGCCTCGTTCGGAAAATCGAAATCGTCCCTGCGATAGACGTTGTCGTACCAGCCCGCGCCCGAAACACGGACGCCGACCGCTCGCTTGTAGGAGAGCTCGAGCTCGGACAGCAGGTCGAGACGATTGTTGATCAGCCCGCCGTCGAAATTGAGATCGCCGAAATCGACGTTCGGATTCGCCGTCGAGGCCGCCACTTTCTGGCTCGGATCCTCGAGCCGGAACGCAGCGGTGTACTTGATCGTATTGTCCCAGCGCAGCTTGAGCCCTTCGATGCCGGTCTCGATATCGGCAGCGGCCACGATCCCGGACTGCAGAAAACCCATCAGCAGCGTCGCCGCCGCGGTCACAACTCTCGGCGCGTGCCTGTACTCACGGTCCACCATTGCTCTCCTCCACACTTGTGGTTTTCTGCCGCTGGGCGGCGCTGCCCCGGCTCAAACCGAAGCTTTTCTTTGGAGACTGCGCGGCCTGAACAGCCTGCTGGTCGCGAGCAACGGTATGAGGAGACATTGATACCGTCTAATACTGATTGGATAGCGGAGCGATACCGGACTCGCATACGTACCGGCCTGCGAGCCCGCTCAAGAGTCGGCGCGCGGCCGCGTGCGATCCGGTCTGCGACCCGGAGGCCTCGCACTCCACCGCGCTGCGGTTGGTGCGGACATCTTTGCGGTTATAGTGGGGTTGCGACGACGCCTTTCCCGGTGCCCGTCGAGACCTGCGAGCGGAGAGCACGATGTCGCCGACCTACTGGATCAGCCATCCGAGCTGCGCCCAGCACGAAATGGGCGAAGGCCATCCCGAGGCTCCGGCCCGGCTTTGGGCGATCGAAGACCGGCTGCGTGCGATCGGGCTCGATCTGTTTCTCGATCGTGACGATGCACCCGAGGCGAGCACCGAGGCGCTGTTGCGCGTCCACACGGCAGAACACGTCGAATCGGTGCTGCGCACGAAGCCGACGCAGGGCTACGTGCGCATCGACCCGGATACGATGATGAACCCACATACCGCCGTCGCCGCGCTGCATGCGGCCGGTGCCGGAGTGCGCGCGGTCGATCTGGTGATGAGCAAGCGCGCGAGCTTCGTGTTCTGCGCGGTGCGTCCCCCCGGACATCACGCCGAGCGTGCGCGTGCGATGGGCTTCTGCTTCTTCAACAACATCGCGGTCGCTGCGGGCGAAGCGCTCGCGCGCGGGCTGTCGCGTGTCGCCATCCTCGATTTCGACGTGCACTACGGCAACGGTACCGCCGACATCTTACGCAACGACGAGCGCGTGCTGCTGTGCTCGACTTACGAGCATCCGCTGTATCCGTACTGGGCCGGCAACCCCGAAGACACCGAAATCGTCGACGCACCGCTGGCGGCCGGCGACGGCAGCGCGGAGTATCGTCATGCGATCACGCATCGCTGGATCCCGTCACTCGAGGCGTTCAAACCGCAGATGATCCTGGTTTCGGCCGGCTTCGACGCGCACGTGCGCGATCCGCTCGCGAGCCTCGAACTCACCGACGACGATTACTACTGGACCGCGCAGCAGATACTGGCCGTGGCATCGCGCCATTGTCCCGGCCGCGTGATCGCGATGCTCGAAGGCGGATACGACACGCATGCGCTCGCGCGCTGTGTCGAAGCCTTCGTGAGACCTTTCGTCGGCGCCTGATCACGCTGGGTCCAGGCTCGGCATGAGCATTCAAAACCTCGAACCGCTACTCGCCTGCCGGCGCGCGCTGGTGATCGGCGATCCTCAGGAGCCGCTGCAGGTCAGCTGCCTCGATCAGCTCCAGGAAACCGCGCGCGAATGCCGCATCGTGCGCAGCCGGCGCGAGATTGCCGAGGCGCCGATCAATGGCGCGATCGCGGTGGTGTTCGAGCCGCGCCTGCTCGATGCCAGGCTTGTCGATACGCTCGGCGCCAATGGTTGCCGCGGCGTGCTCTGGATCAGCAACGAGACCATCGCGCCCGAGCTGCTACAAGCCTCGCGACCGCATCGCCTGCGCTTCATCGGCCCGCGCACGGCGGGGCATCTTCACTCCAGCGGCATCCGCGCCGGCGCGTTTCCGACCGATGTGCATACGGGCGGCCTGGCGCTGATCACGCAGTCCGGTTCGATCGCGACCGCCGCGATCGATTGGGCCGTCGGGCGCGGCATCGGCTTTTCGTGGGCGGTCACCACCGGCGCCGAAGCGGATGCGGACATCGCCGATTTTCTCGATCTGGCCGCGCTCGATCCGCGCACGCGTGCGGTGATCCTGCAAGTCGGCAGGCTGCGCAGCGCACGCAAGTTCATGTCGGCCGCGCGGGCCTGTGCACGCCTGAAGCCCGTCGTCGTGCTGCAGAGCCGGGTCGGCGGATACGCGGACCTGTCCGGTCCCGATCCGGTGCGCAGCGCCGCGTTCGCGCGCGCGGGGCTGGTCGAATGCCAGACGCTCGATGGCCTGTTCGATGCGCTGACTGCGATGGCGCGGCTGCCGACGAGCAGCGAAGCACGCGTGCTGGTGCTCGGCAACGGAGCCGGCATGTGCGCACTCGGCGTCGATGCGGTGCTGCGCCACGGGCTCACGCGAGCGCGCTGCGACGACAGCTTGCGCGAACGCATGCGCAAGCTGGTTCCGCGCGTGCGCTTTCCGGATGGCGCGGTCGATCTCGGAACCACCACGCCCGAACAGCTCATCGAGATGCTGCGGCTGCTGCTGGGCGATGCGGCGATCGACTATCTGCTGCTGGTGCAAAGCCCTTCGCTGGCCGAGGCGCACGAGCCTTACGTCGATGCGCTGATCGACGCCAACCTCGGCCCGCGCGTGGTCACCGCCTGGCTCGGGCTCGCATCCGTCGTCACGGTGCGCAAGCGTTCGATCGATGCGGGGCTCGCGACTTTCGTCACCGCCGGGCAGGCGGCGCGTGCGCTGCAGTACCGCTGGCTGTACGGACGCACCCGCGAGTTGCTCATGCAAACGCCGCCGGCGCGCGAGCGGCGTCGCTTTCGCCGCGCCGATGCGCAGCTCGAGATCGATACGGTGCTCGCGACGGCCGGACCGGGCACCCGGGTTTCGATGAGATCGGATGCGGTCGACCGCGTGCTCGATCACTACAGCCTGCCGCCGGCCGACGCCGATCCGGGTAGCCTGCGCTTCGATTTCTCGATCGAGCAGCACGCCGAGCTCGGCGCCCATCTGATCGTCTCGGCGACCAGCGATCTGCTGCATTCACCGATCGGCTACGGCTTCGCCCCGCTCGACGCGCTGCTGGCGACCCGCATGATCGAGTCGATGAGGCTACCGCTGTCGGCCGAGCTCGCGAACGCGCTGCGTCGCGTGCTCTACGCGCTCGCGCAGATGGTCATCGATTTGCCGCAAGTGGTCTCGCTGCATCTGATGCTCGCCCTCAACGAGGCCGGCGGCCTCGTACGCCTCGGCGACGGGCGCGTCGAACTCGACAGCAATCTGCCGTCGGATGCGCGCAGCCGTCTCGTGCTCGCGCCATATCCGGAGCAGCTGCAACGGCATGCGGTGGTGCGCAACGGCAATGCCTATCTGCTGCGCCCGATCCGACCCGAAGACGAACCCGCGCTCGTCGCCTTGCTCGAAAGCCTGCGGCCGGAGGACATCCGGCTGCGCTTCTTCGCTTCGATCCGCTACTTCTCGCACGAGATGGCGGCGCGCATGACGCAGATCGATTACGACCGCGAACTCATCCTCGTCGCCCTGCCCGCCGGCGACGACACCAGGCTCTGCGCGGTCGCGCATCTGGTCTCCGATCCGTACGGAGAGGAAGCCGAGTTCGCCGTGCTCGTGCATCACGATCACACCGGCACCGGACTCGGCCATCGGCTCATGGACGAGCTGCTCGCGCATGCGAGGCGCCAGGGCTTGCGGCGCGTGCATGGCGATGTGCTGCGCGAGAACCAGCCGATGCTTCAGCTGGCGCGCCGCATGGGCTTTCGCGTCGACCGCTCGAACGAGGAGCCCGACACGGTGCGCGTGGTGATCGATCTGCCGGCGGCCTAGCGGCGCTGCGCGCTTGCGCACGGGATTGCGCTCATGCTTCGATCGAACGGTGACGTCGCAAAAGGAGTTGCAATGAAGACGCTGGCCTCCCATCGCCGACTCGGCCACACGCTCGCCCTGGCGTTCACGCTGGGTGCCATCGCCGACCCGGCCGGTGCCCAGCTGCCCGCCGTGCAGACCCAGGGCGAGGTTCACTACCTGAGCGGCGGCATCGGCTCCGACGAATCCGAGGCGATCAAGGCGGCGCGCGATGCGTACTCGCTCACGCTGACCCTGGCCGGGAAATCCGAAGGGCGCGACGTTTACCTGTCGTCGGTCCCGGTGACGATCCGCGACGCCGCCGGCCACACCGTGCTCGAGGTGACGACGTCGGGGCCTTATCTGCTCGTCGAGCTGCCGGCCGGCCGCTACGAGATCAGCGCCCGCTATGCCGGCGAAGAGAAGAAGACTTCGGCCAGCATCACCGCCGGCAAACCGCAGCGTCTTTCGCTGCTGTGGCCCAGGGCGAATGCGCAGCCCCAAGCCGGCGCGGCCACGAGCACGACGAGCCCCGCCATCGGCCTGTCGGCCGGAGCCGGCCTCGCCACCGGCACCAGCACGGGAACGGGAGCGGCCGCGACGACGGTGGCCACTGCCGTGCTGCCGGCGGCGGCTTCCGCGGCCAGCGGCGCGTTGCCGCCGATCAACACCCAGGGCGGCATTCCGTATTTGAGCGGCGGCATCGGCTCGGACGAATCGGCTGCGATGAAGGCTGCGGCCTCGCGCTACTCGCTGTCGGTGACGCTCGCCGGCACGCAGGACGGCCGCAACGTCTATCTGTCGTCGGTCCCGGTCACCGTGACGGACGCCAACGGAGGCGTCGTGCTCGACGTGATTTCCTCCGGTCCTTACCTGCTGGCCGATCTTCCGCCGGGCCGCTACCGCGTCAGCGCCCGCTTCCAGGACGAGGAAAAATCCGCCGAGGCCCGCGTCGCCGCCGGAAAGAGCGCTCGTGTTTCGTTCCTCTGGAAGGGAAAACCGTAGTCTTCACGACGGATGATGCGGTAAAGTCGCTGCCGCGCCCGACGAGACCGCCTGCGAGCGGTGAATCCGAAGCTTCGACTTCCTCGCGACAGCGCCACTTTTGCAAGCCCGGTCGTCGCGCTCTGCCCCGTGGAGCCAGCACGCAGGCCCTTGCTTCAACAGGGTTTCTCCGGAGCGGTAAATCTGGCGCGGTCATGCCGGGCGTTTATACTGCGCGCCGCATTTTTTTGATGCACTTGCTCTGGGAGCTTTTAAGTTGGAACACAAGAACCACGACAAAGTCTTCTTCGTCAATTTCAGCGTTGTGCTGGGCATTCTGACTGCCATCGCCCTGTTCATCGGCTTCGTGGCGCGGCTCCTCGCTCCCCATCATGACGAGCACGCCGGCGAGCAGGCTGCCGCCCTGGCCGAACGCGTCAAACCGGTCACGCAGGCGATCACCAGCGACGAAGAACTCAAGAAACTCTCGGCCGACAAGCCGGCCCGTGCCCCGATGAGCGGTGATCAGGTGGTGGCCAAGGTTTGCGGGGCCTGCCACGCCAGCGGCGTGCTCAACGCGCCGAAGATCGGCGACGCTGCCGAATGGAACAAGCGCCTGGGCACCGAAGGCGGACTGGACGGCCTGATCGCCGCGGCGATCAACGGCAAGAATGCAATGCCGCCGCGCGGCGGTGATCCGGATCTGTCCGACGACGAGATCAAGGCCGCTGTCTCGGTGCTGATCGGCAAATAATCCAAAAAAGCGGGCGACGGAGTCCGACCGAGGCGATCCGGCCCACTCCAGCATCATTGTTCGGAAAGAGCCTGACCAGGGTGCGAGCCCTCGTCAGGCTCTTTCGTTTTCTGACCCGGTCAATCGGAAAATTTCCGGGACGAGGCTTGGAATCGCTTCTATTGCACCAATATAGATAGATTGAAATTCCAAATTAGGGCCCAAAATAAGTGCTTTCATGGAAAAATAATCTTTTTATAAACAGTTAAATGCATTCACACTCCGCTTGTTGCACCATTATTATTAGAAAAGCACGGTTATGAAGCCCAAAATCAAGGCATAATGTCTCTTGCCAACGCACCAAAAATGTGCATTGGTAAGACAAACAAGTCAAAGAGGAAAACTGCCATGAAAACGAAACTCAAGCCGTTTGCCGCCTCAGCCTGGCTGCTCGCACTGGCCGCCGGCGGCCTCAGCGCCACTCTCCCGGCCACCGCCGCCGAACCTCGGCAGAACAGCGCCCCGGCTTATGAAGAGATCTATCTGGTGCAGCCCAACAAAGACCCGCGCAACGTATTTCCGCGCGTGGTCCGCGAGTTCAAGGGCATGGGCTACCAAGTCCACGTCGTGAACGAACAGCGCTTTCTCGGCAAGGCCGAGGGCACTGGCTTCCTGGTTTCCAAGACCGGCCACCTGCTGACCGCCGCACATGTGCTCGAAGGCCAGAAGACGGCCACCGTGTGGCTCGACGGCGCGCGTTACGAGGCTGACCTCGTCGACCAGGACGCGAAGAACGATCTGGCCATGCTCAAGCTACGCACCGACACTCCGCTCGCGGTCGCTCCGCTGAGCTTCAGCCGCGAAGCGGCGCTGTCGCTCGGTTCGGACATCTACACCGTCGGCCATGCGAGCACGCGCGCCGACAGCCCCCGCCTGAGCAAGGGCATGGTCAGCGCCCTGGCAAGCCACGACGGCAGCGACCGCCACGTGCAGTTCTCGTCGGATCGTCGCCTCGGCAGCAGCGGCGCCCCGCTGCTGAACGCCGACGGTGCGGTGATCGGCATGGTGCAGAAGGCCTCGGCCCGCGGTCGCGACGCCGATGCGCATCAACTGGCCCTGCGCGGCGAACAGCTCACCGACTACGTGCGCACGGTCAGCGCCGACACTTTCGGCGAGCTGAGCTTCGATCGCTCCGGGTCGATGGAGCAGGCCGCCCGCGCGGTCGCCAAGGTCAAGAGCGGCGTGGTCGCCGACGGCAGCCAGGACAAGCCGCGCCTGGTCGCGACGGTCGACTACACGACCTTCGCCGACAAGCATCCGCGCTTCGGCGACTTCAAGGTCACCGTGGCCGACCTCGATACCAACCAGGTCGTGGCGACCGCCGGTGAAGGCCGGCACAACGTCTCGCGCAGCGAGGAGTCGGTGATCAGAAGCACCTTCGGCGACGTGCGCAGCGCACTCGGCAAGTAAAGCCACACGCGGTACCGCCCCGGCACACAGCCGCCGGGGCCTCTCAGGCGGGTCGGATCGCGTTCGACGAACGTGAATCCGATCCGCCTTTTTCGTTTTTCCTCCTTCGCCCAAACACTCCGGCCGGCTTCGCCCGACGATGTCGGCGCGCGGCTCCCCAACGGTCCCGATCGAGACCTCCCGCGGCTTCGTTTACGCGTTTTTTACGCCGATTTACTTCAATCCGAATAGAGACTTAGCGTACCGGCAGCTGACACTGACAGCGGCTCATGACGACATTGGCACCGGCCTTGCTTACGGTCATTTCCAAAATTTTTGCTCAGTGAGCAATGCCATCTGCCTGGAGTTCCGCACCTCCAGTCGGCACGAGTCCTCAGGGAGAAAACAGGGTCGAGATTTACCTCGTGCTTCGCTGTGCGGTCTGCGCTTTCGGAGCGGCTTGCAAGGTTGCAGCCGCTTCATCTCAAAGGAGAGTGATTCGAATGAAGTTGAAACTTTTTGTCGCCGCTGCCGCGGCGTTCGGTTGCACGTCCGCTTCCGCTGCGACGCTGGCTGAGCTCGCTTCCAACGTCGAAGCCAGCGGCTGGGTCAGCGGCTCTTACATCTACAACTTCAACGGCGTGGACAACGTCGGCCGTGCGACGGACATCGAGTCCAACTCGTTCACGTTGAACCAGGCCGTGCTGAACCTCGTCACGCCGGCCGGCGACGGCTTCGGCGCCGGCGTGCAGCTGCTCGCGGGCAACGATGCCAAGACCATCGTCAACCCGTCCTACGGCGAAAACGCCGGCGACAGCTTCAGCCTTCCGGAAGCCTATGTGACCTACACCTCGGGCGCCCTGAGCGTGAAGGCCGGCCGTTACGGCACGCTGGCGGGCTACGAAGTGCTCAGCGACGCCGCCAACCCGCTGCTCTCGCGCTCGCTGCAGTTCCCGGCCGCCGAACCCTACTTCCACACCGGCGTCCGCGTGGCTTACGCGGCCTCCGATGCGGCCACGCTCTACCTGGGCGTGAACAACAGCGCGGTCGGCGGCTTCGCGGAAGACCCGGATGACCAGAAGACCGTCGAAGCCGGCGTGTCCTTGAAAGCCAGCGATGCGGTTTCGCTCGCTGTATATGACTACTACGGCATCGATGGAGAACTCCAGACCAACTTCCTCGACGTTGTTGGCTCGTTCACCATCTCGGAGTCGTTCTCGCTCGGTCTGAACGTGGACTGGTTCTCGGTCGAAGACACCGTCGACGTCGTGGGTGTCGCCGGATACGCCACCATGGCGCTCGCCCCGCAGTGGTCGGCCACGTTGCGCCTCGAAAGCCTGAACTATGACTTCGATGGCGGCACCCCGCCCGGCGTCGCGGAAACCATCAACGCTGCGACCATCGCGCTCGGCTATACGCCGGCCAGCGATTTCCGCCTGTTGTTCGAAGCCCGCGTCGACGATGCCGACGAAGACGTCTACGCGCGTTCTGGCGGCAAGGGCCCCACGGGCACCCAGCCGACGGTCGGCGTGAAGGCGATCTACTCGTTCGGCCTGTAAGTTCTTGTTTCAGCTGTCGCTGTAACGAAGAAGCCCGCGCAATGCGCGGGCTTCTTCGTTTTCGGGCGCCGAAACGAGCCTCATCCACCCGCGATCCGGTCGAGCTGCCGGTAGCGGATCGCCTCGGCGATCTGTGTCGACCGGACCTGCTCGACGCCGGCCATGTCGGCCAGCGTGCGGCCCAGGCGCAGCACGCGGTGATAGGCACGCGCCGACAGCCCGAGCCTGGTCATCGCCAGTTCGATCAGCCGTCGGCCGGCTTCGTCGGGAGTGCAGAACGCCTCGATCTCGCCGGCCTGGAGCTCCGCATTGCACTTGCCGGCCCGCGCCTGCTGCCGTGCCCGGCAGGCGATCACGCGTTCGCGCACGATGGCGCTCGATTCGCCCTGCGGGTCGGGCCCGCACAGCAGCAGCGAACGCTCGACGCGCGGGACGAAGATCTGCAGGTCGATGCGATCCATGAGCGGCCCGGAAAGCCGGCTTCGGTAGCGTGCGACTTGGTCGGGCGTGCAGCGGCAACGGCCTTCGAGATCGCCCAAGTAGCCGCAGGGACAGGGATTCATCGCGGCGACCAGCTGAAAGCGAGCCGGAAAATCGGCCTGGCGGGCAGCGCGTGAGATGGTGATGCGCCCGTTCTCGAGCGGCTCGCGCAGCACCTCGAGAACGTGCCGATCGAACTCGGGAATTTCATCGAGAAACAAAATTCCGCGATGAGCCAAGGTGATCTCGCCGGGCCTCGGCGAACTGCCCCTGTGAGAAATAGTTCAAGAAACGACTGAAAATGGTTTTTCCCAGGAAACGTTACCTTTCATCAGGCGACTGGTGATAGCTTAAAAAGCGAAATCCTAATTTTTACACCTTAAAACACGACCAGCCTTTTGCTCATGTCAGTCCGCCGAGTACCGATTAACTGGCTGCACCCCACTGGCATCGTCTCGTCAGCCGCAGGTTGGAGCACCCACTTTGAAGGACTGTTGGAGCGGGATTTTTATACGCTCCTTCGCTTCGACCCAGACGTAGTCAACGTCGAAGATCAGCCCATTTGCCTGTATCTGGATCCCAATGACCGTCGGCGCCGCTACACGCCGGATGCCCTAGTGACTTATCGCCCCGAAAGCGGGCGAAAACCGCTGCTTGCCGAGGTGAAGAAACACAGCTTTCTGAATAAGAACTGGAAAACGCTCCGCCCTGGGTTTAAGGCTGCAGTTCGCCACTGCCGGTCGAACGGGTGGGAATTCCACATCTTCACCGAGAAGCACATTCGCGGCCCGTATCTGCAGAACGTCCAGTTACTTCTCCAGCACGAAGAGCCGGTTTTCTCCGAAACGCAGATTCAGCGGGTACTCCGAGCCACCGCGGTTGAGGGAGGTATCTCCTTTAGGGACTTACTCTCCAGGGAGTCACCAGCATGCGGCGGCACAGGTCTGCTGCTTTCCTTGACCTATCACCTTATTTGTACAAAGCGTCTGCAGACGGATATGGAATCCGTCATCGGATACGAGCACAAGCTCACCAGCATCCTACCGGTCTGATGCCACAGTCTCTAAAGGTTCCAGCAGCGCCCAGAGTGAAGCTATCTGCTACTGGCTACCGAGTCGTGCACCTTCCCGGCCCAGGGGCACGCACCAAGTTAATGCGTAATAACCCTGAGTTACTACCCATCGACCGCGACTGCCGACGTGCGCTCGTTCGGATTCTTTTGCCACGCAAGGTCAGCGATGCCCGAATTCCTCAAATAGCCTCCAGCTTTGGAGTGACGGAAATGATGGTTGCGCATTTCCAGGCTGTGATCGTCGCAACCCACGTCATCGATAGGAGGAAGCGCAGTGGCAAATGAAATTGAGCTTCTGAAAGGGACAATCATTCGCTCGGAGGGACAAGAATTCGAGATCCTAGGCGCCTTCGATCTTGAGTCAATTGTGGCCATCCACACGATGACGAAGGAGCGGAAACTCATTGCGATTCGGTCGATTGAGTTTCCCTCTTCAGCCCAACCTGTTCTTGCCGATCGGAGCCTCACCAGCATCTCCGATAAGCAATGGAACAAAGGACTTCAGCGCCTAGAAGTCGTCAAAGAGCTCTTAAGCAGGCCCGACCGTACGCGCGCGGATGCGGAAAAAATAGCTTCAGGGATGGGGGTGCATCCTTCCACCCTTTATAAATGGGCAAAAAAGTTCCAGAAGACGGGAACACTGGATTCGCTGGTCAGCGAGCCCCGGGAGCGCAATGACAGACTCCCGGAGGCTGTTGAGAAAATCCTTGAGAGGCATATCAAGGAAAAGTATCTCACCAGCCAACGGAACTCGATCCACACCGTTTGGAAGCACGTCGATAAAGAGTGCAAGGCTCTTGGTCTTAGAACCCCTCACGCTAACACCCTTGCTAAGCGCATTAGAAAGCTTGAGCCCAAAGCTGTCGTTCTGGCCCGTGAAGGCGCGGACGCCGCCAACCGCTTCAATCCGACACCGGGAACATCTCCAGATAAAGCTTGGCCCGGCAACACCTATCAAATCGATCACACCCCCCTCGACATCTGCATTGTTGACTCGGTTTACCGGAAGCCCATCGGGCGCGGATGGGTCACGGTCGCAATCGATACGAACTGCAGGGTTGTACCAGGCTTCTGCGTTTCAATTGATGCGCCGTCCACAGAATCAGTGTCCGAAACAATCAGGCTTTGCCTGATTCGCAAGGATGAATGGCTAGCGGCAAGAAACCTTGACTGGAAATGGAACATCTGGGGGAAGCCTGCTGCATTTCACGCTGATAACGCAGCCGAGTTCCACTCTGCAGCGTTGGATCGCGCCGTTCGCAATCAGGTCATGGACCTCATCTGGCGCCCAGGCGGAAAAAAGAACTATGGGGCGTACATCGAACGATACCTTGGCACCTTAAATAGGCGCTTGCACGAACTTCCTGGCACTACTTTCCGCAATCCTCAACACCGGGGCGACTACGATTCCGAGGGCTTTGCATGCATGACGATCGATGAAGTCGAGATCTGGCTCGCACATATCATTTTGGGGGAGTATCACAACAGCCCTCATTCTGGCCTCAATAAGATGTCACCGATGCAAGCGTATGAAGCCGGCATCTTAGGCACCAGCGAAACCAAGGGTAAGGGCATTCCGGCGGTTCCAACAAACTTGCGAAAGCTGTATCTCGACTTCCTTCCGCGCGACTCGCGCGTAGTCCATTCATACGGCATCGAGTTCAAGACGATTCGCTTTTTCGATAATTGTCTTCGCCCATACGTTGGCTTGAAGGAGCCAAGCGGTGCCTCAATCAAGATGGAGTTTGCCTACGACAGACGAAGATTGAGCCCAATCTATGTTTATTCCGAGACTACAAAAGAGTACCTCGAGGTTCCTTTTGCGAATCTGACTAGGCCGAACATCAGTCTATGGCAGCTAGAAGCAGCCAGAAAGTATCTTGAAGAAAAAAGCTTGCCGATCGATGAGGAAGCCCTTTTCAAGGCCATCGATCTAGCGGATCAAGTTGTTCGAGATTCGGCTGAGCGCACGAAAACGGCTCGACGACAAGCCGAGCAAGCGCGCAGCAGGGCAAACAAGCTGAAAAGTGAACCCGCTCCGCTAACCGCCGCAAAGCGAAGCACAGGACCCCATTCAGAATCGGCATCAGAAAGCGCGCCCAAAAACACGCCAGAGACCGATACGCCCTGGGGAGATATCCCTGACTATTCTGTTGAGGATTGACGTGTCTGACTATAGACATCTTGACGCATCAACAATCGAAATGCTGAGCGCTTCGCCAAGCGAAAGGATCAACTACCTCTTCGCACCGCTCTTTGTCTTGCACGCCGCAGCAGCGTACGCAGAAGATCGACTAGACAATTTGTTCCGTCACAGTCGAGAAGATTCCCGTTACCCAGGTCTAATGCTTGTCGGCCCCTCCAATGCTGGAAAGTCGCTCCTGCTAAAGCGATTCATAAGACGCCATGCATCTAAAGATGCTGATAGCTCCAATATCTCTATCGTCTCGATGACTGCGCCCGATCGCCCCGACGAGAAGAGCTTCTTTATCCAGCTGATAAAAGGGTACGGGGTACCTTACAAGCCGAACGATACCGCCCGCGCGCTAATGTCGCGTGGCGAGATGCTACTCACCAACTACAACACTCGCATTCTCATCATTGATGAATTCCACGCCATGGTTGGAGGAACCCCTGCAGAGCAACGCGCGATACTCACTCTACTCAAACGCTTGAGCGGTGAGTTTAGGCTTCATATTGTTGCCGCTGGAACAAAAGAAGCGATCCGAATCATGCAGCCCGACAAGCAGTTTCAGAATCGCTTCCCTCCTATTCCAGTTCCGCGACATTCACTAGGACCGGAGTTCGCAGGGATCCTTAAAGGCTTTCAGAAGCGCATCCCCCTACCAGAATCTTCTGGGTTGGAACTGATGCCGCTTGCAAAGCGCATCCATTATGAAACGGAGGGCTTGATAGGCGAAGTTCGAACACTGACGCAGGAACTGGCTCAGTCCGCGATCAAGGCCGGTTCGCCGCGCATCACTGAAGATCACTTTTCCAGGATCATTTGGACGCGCCCTTCTTCTCGGATGGACATAGCGGATCATGTTGCCGATTGAGTCGCTTGAATGAGCGGCGGCTCATCCTGGCGAATTCCAGTGCCACCCAAGACCAATGAGTTGTTGTCCTCATGGTTGATTCGAGCCGCGCGAAGATACGCCTGCACGCCAAGCGACTTTACACACTACGTGTGGGGTTCAAATCCATCATGGACCCGAGATCTCGATCGCTGGGCTTCCATCAGTGCAATCGCGACCCTGAACCACCGTCTACGGGGGGATGTTCGCGAAGCTACGTCGACCAGCCTTCGAAGCTTTTGCGAGCGCTTGGGATCTCCACCGCCTGGCCCTGGAATTACCCCAGGCATTCTCGCAGTTGGGGTCTATCATCGCCTTCGAAACCGCTACGGCTTGCAGTATTGCCCCCAATGCCTCTTTGAAGATCAAGAACCCTACTTCCGGCGCGACTGGAGACTCGCTCACGTTTGGATCTGCACTCGCCATGGCTGCGTTCTTCGAGACTGCTGCCCCAGCTGCGAAAGCCCTATAGCGCCTCATCGCGCAACCTTCCTTCAAGTCGAAAAGTGCTGGGAATGCGATAGTTCGCTGCTTGTTACATCGCCAGCAGCGAGCGATCAAGAAGTTTCAGCGCATGCGCACATTCAATTGTTCTGGCAGACCAACAGCATTGGCGCAGGCAAGGCGATAGCGTCGTTCCCTGACTGGCTTGCGGCAACAAGGCGCTTGTACGCAACCTTGGCGTCTACAAATCCGGGGCAGCTCATGCTTAAAAATGCGCTGACCGCGATCAGCCATCCTCGGTCGAGTACAGAACCTTCGCATCCATTGTTTGAACTGGGTCGCGTGGAGGATCGGGGACGTCTTCTAACAGCCATCGTGTCCATGACTCATGACTGGCCGAGTACGTTTCTTAGATTAGCGAAAGGAGTTGGGCTCCGCCGAAATCAGCTAATTACGTTTAGCCATAGCAGCATCACGAGCTGCTTGATGTCGGTCGCAAAGATGTTGCCGCTGGAGTCAAGAAAACCAAGGCGGAAACAAAAGAAGGCTCCAGCCTACCTGCGAATGAGTACCGCAGATGCACGACAGCGAATTGACTTGAGCGCAGCCATCGCCAGACGCATAGCCTCGCTGCCCTCCGCGCCGAGTAAACACCGATCTGAGGAAGTGTGAAGCTCGCTAAAACTGAATGCGGCATTTGCAAGCGAACCATTGTAAAGGCCAAACGCATCCACCATGAGATCGTTTATTGCGAGGCATGCTACGCCAGAGAGTTCCGGAAGGAGCCGTGCCGGATGTGTGGAGCGGGTGCTCGTGTTCATGTGCTCCAATTTGACGGACTCTGCCGCCGATGTGACCGACAACATAGAACCTGCATTCGCTGCAAGAAAAACGTTCCTAAGGCGGCACTGATTCTGCAGCAAGGCGTTGTCTGTCCCAATTGCCGATCGCACTTCGGGCCCGCGCTCAAACGGTCGAAGCCAAAGGGGGAGTACGCGACCTGCTCCGGGTGCCATAAACATCGGCCATTAGCAGGTCATAGCCTGCTGAAGCGACCGCTTTGCATCAGATGCTTGGCCGCAGACCGGAGTGTAGAGGTCGCCGCGAAGAATAGGGCCTATTGGCTGCGCGCTCTCGATCAGCGGGCCGCTGTTCTCGCGCTAAACTTCGAGTACGCGTGGTGCCAGGCTCTATTCAAAGAGATGGCAGTTTGGTGCACGGCAAGGTCAGACGCTGCAGCTGTTGTTTATCGTCTTCCGAAGTATGTTCCAACGGTTTCAAGGCTAGATAGCTCGTTTTCGAGCATCCAGCAGATCACCTCCCAAAGCCTGCTCGAGACATTCTCGACCGCCGAAATGCGGAGCGCCGAGATGGTGTTCTCTTTCCTTGCTTATAAGGGCGTAAAGCTTCCGTCACGAGATGAAACCGAAGCACATGCAGATCTACGCCGCATCGCGGGATATCTCGATGCGGCGAGATTGTCTCCACACTTTGATTTATTGAAACGCTTTTCGGAGCGCGCCCAGGAACAAGTCACCACCGCGGTAGCTGCCCGATCGACCCGTCTGAAACTCAGAGCGGCTTTCGCCCTCATTGAAAAGGCTGGGGGGAAGCCGCTGGAGCAAGGTGTGATCGAGCGCTTTCTTCGCGAAAAGCCCGGGCTACGCGCGACACTAGGCAGCTTCATAACATTTCTGCGGGAGATGGGCTTGGAGGTCCGTCTCCCCCCATCTAGGGGGCGGGCTCGGAATGTTGTCAAGAACGACGACGCCCTCCTGGCGTGTTTACTAGTGCTCGACCGTAGCACTTCATTTCCTGAGTTGCGGGCCGCACTTGCCGGGTGCCTGGTCGGCGTTTTGGGAATGCCTCTGGAGCACATCTTGCGCCTTGAGCGTAGCGAGCTTCGGGCATCACCGGGATCTGTGTGGCTACGAATCGACGGCCAACCCATTCAGTTGGAGGCCAACCTAGCGGATGGCGCCCGCCGCTACCTACAAGTTAGAGATCAAATCGCGCTAAATAGAGGCCCTCTATTTTGTGGCCGCCCTATTTCTCAGCGAGTCCATTCTCAGTCCGTCACTCGGTTGCTCAGAAAGTGGGGCATCTCGACAACTGAACTTGCTTCAAAGGGGAGAAGTTGGCTGAAGAAAGGCGCCGCGATGCCGTAACCGACAGTTAGGATCTATCGCGTAGCTGAACGCTGCTGTGCTACATCATCAAGTGTCGAACGCGCAACGTTCATGCCTCTGTATGCAGCAACGGTCACAGACGCTCAAGCAGCGTTCTGAAAAACTTGCGAACCACAACGTCGTCATGCAACGATTCTTCCATGGCCAAGCTCTATATAACCTTCCTGATACGACGGGCGCGAACGAAGCACCTCGCAACGCGCCCGGGTAGCTCGGAACGGTAGAGCTGCGGATTTACAACCCGCAATCTCGGCATCACATTGATGATGCCGCCAAATCTTCGCTCCGCCTCAGCTCCGGGTATCACAACCAGTGGCTTCACTGGAGATGCTCGTGTCAGTTTTGCAATCAACCATTAGGCATGCGATCAGATCGCATCGCGGAATCAAACTTCGGTTGGCTATCGTCATCGGGGCGCTTACCCCATGACACGGAAGTCAAAACGCACCAATAGAGAAACCAAAAGCGAGTTAGCGCGCCGCGAAAGCAGCATTCAGCACTTCGTCGCGTTGGTGCACAAACTCGCCTATCGGCGCAGCCCTCAATCCGTGTTTGCGGATTTCTGCGAGATATCCGCGATCGCGCTGAGCAACCCCATCGATACATCTCAGCGTCCCGCACGAGAGGCACGCTACGTGGAAATCGCCAAACGTTTTAATCGCAAAGACCGCAATTTGCTAGCACAGATGTTTGAAGCCGTGGTTGATGCACTTAGCAGTTCTCCACACGATTTCTTGGGAGACTGTCTTAAGTCCGTAAAAGCAGGCAAAAAAAGCAATGAACAGTTCTCGAACTCCTACGAGATAAGCTTGCTCGGCGCCCTTGTCGTTGGCGGCGATCTAACAAATGAGTCTATTAACAATGCCGGAGGCTTCGTCGCCTTGCACGACTCGACCTGTGGATCTGGCTCGATGAGCATCGCCTTCGCCGACATGCTCAGCATGAAAGGCATCAACTATCAGCAGGTTCTACATGTAACGGCTCAGGACATCGATCCAACATCGGCTTACATGTGCTACGTGCAATTGAGCTTGCTGATGATTCCAGCGACCGTTCAAATTGGAGATTCGCTTATCGGGGAGATTCGCGAACGCTGGGTAACAGCCCCCCACATACTGGGTGGGTGGAACCAGCGGCTGCCTCAGAGCATCACTAAACCCGCCGGATAAAGCCAGATGATCTCCTGCCGCGATACGGGCAACAAGCTCAATCCACCCGAAGAAAACTGACATCGCCAAACGCAATTCGAGTGCGTTTAGTGATCACAGCCCAAGATTTTTCCGACACTGCTTGCGAGCAGTAAATTCAATACTCACGGAGATACACACATGGTTGAAGCTTACATCAGCTTTCTCATACGCCCGGCAAGCGCGAGTTCTTGCGTCTCTTGGCCCGGGTAGCTCAGAAAGGTAGAGCAGCGGATTTATAATCCGACCCATCTTCACGGATGGCTCCGCTAGATAAGCGGCAGGTCGTCGGTTCGACTCCGACCCCGGGTACCACACACCTCATCGTGTACGGTGATGCCCACGCCTCAACACAGACAAGTAGAGGATTCGCTAAGTGAACCGCCCCGGAAAACTCGGAGGCTCCATAACTTGAGAGAATGGAGCCATGGCAAGAGTATCGAAGTATTCCCCGGAGATGCAGGAGCGGGCGGTTCGGCTGGTGCTGGAGCATCAGTCGGAGCATGACTCGCAGTG
>QFCS01003772.1_pt1 | contig 58944 bp, 63 predicted proteins | sample 3576561 | NCBI WGS metagenome assembly QFCS01 | reverse complement strand
TTCAACAATCGGCGATTGCTCGAACCCATCGGCAATATCCCGCCTGCTGAAGCCGAAGAACGATATTACGCCATGCTGGACGATCAACCTATGGCGGCCTAACTTAAACCAAATAGCCTCCGGCAAACGTGGGGCGGTTCAGACGCCTTCCTGAGCGACTACTTCAAGATTCCGCAGTTGCTGGGCCAAATCTGCCATCTGCGCCTTGCGGACGGTATAAGTTGCAACATCCTCAGGGCTGAGTTGGCCATTGCCCGCTCCCAGAAGATCGCGCTGCGCTTTGGATAAGCGCGCGCTCTCTTCCGCTCGCGCGGCCGCAAGCGCCTGCAAGCGACCGGCCTCGCTGGTGAGAGACGCGATCTTGGCCGCGATATGTGACGATAGCGGTCCGACGTCCTGTTGAGCGAAATCACGATCGCAAACCGGGCATGTCTCGCCGTGAATATGCGGGACGATGCCGGCCAGCGCAGAGGCGAGCGATCTCGCATCTTCCGCAGAACTGGCCAGGTCTTTGTTCAATTCCTCGATGCGGCTCGAGGAGCGCTGCACGACGGCGTTTAGCTTCTCGATGTTTTCGGTGGCCGCTGCGTGAGTGGCAAGGAGCGACTCCAAGCGCGTTTCTTCGCCTGCGGCGCGGCGCAAAGCTTCGCTTCGGGCCTTTTCCGGACCATCGTCCAGCGACGGTACGTCTGAAAAGGCTGACCGCACAGAATCGATAGCTCGATCTAGCGCATTCCCCGTTCGATCGTCGGATCGCCAAAGCATGAATGAATTGGACGCGGCTCGGTCGGCGCGCTCTTTTCCAGCAATGTCTCGGCTGGCATCATCCGAGGGCAGTGACTGCCACCGCTCAAGCAATCCCCGCAGTTCCGAACGCCGCCGGCTGAGATCGCTAAGGCCGCGATCTTCGTCCAGCGCTGATCTAATATCAGCACGCATCGCGCTCAGATCGGTCTCGTCCGTAACGATCAGTGGCACATTGCCTCCAATGTTACCCAGAATCTCGTTTACTCTGGCGCGACGAGCCTCGGCCTCCGTTGTTGCCGCAGCAATGGAGCGATCAGACTTGCCGACCTGCTCCTGCAGCGATGTCTTCAGCATCTCCGCACGGCGATAATCAGGCGCGATCCGGCGAATGCGCGTCACATTGAAAGCTGGGTCCAGGCCATCAACCAAGGCGTCTAACGGATCGAGCCCGAGAAGTTCCTTCACGAACAGCGTCAAAGGCGACGTGCTATCGGTCTTCTGGTCGTCATAGATTTCGAGCAGGCGGCCCAGGGTGGCCTGGGGCAGATAGCAACGCTCCGCGAAAAAGCGACCATCACGCGCATCGAGCAATGGCGCTGGCGTAAATGTTCCGTCGTTAAACTTCAGGGTGCCTTCCGTCCGTCCGCCCTCGCAATGCGGTGCTGAGGTTGCGAGCGAAATCGAACCCCCGCCGGAATCCAACGTAGTCAAATACGATTTGTAGCCTTCTCCATCCGCCGCCAGATGGGCAATTTTCCCGGTGAGGCCCAACTCCAACGCGGACAGCACGCTGGTCTTGCCCATGCCGTTCGTGCCGTGGACGAGCACAACCTGAGCATCGAGCGGGATCACGACCTTGCCGCGCAGACTCCGGAAATTCTCGATGATCAGGCTCTTCAGCCGCGGACCGGTCATTGCCCATCTCCTTCGTCATCGAGGACCGCCTTGACGCTGGCGGTGATATCATTCGCCAGCACCGCTTCGACAGCGGCTTTCCCGCGTGTTGCCGCCGCCACGAGGGCATCTATCAACGGGCCCTTTTCAGTATCTGGAGTGACTGCGCGCAGATCGCCTTCCCAATCGAGCATGGTGTCAACAGCCGGAGGCTGTGTCAGCGGCAGAAGCACGGATAGCCAGTCGCGCACGGCCTCGACCGCATCAGGCCCTGCCGGCGCGCCGACGGGGAGGACACGACAAACCCGGCTTATCGATTGAACCGTCTCCGAGCGCGGTTGCCCCGATGTCAGCACGGCCGTGACCGGCCTTTTCGAGCGCTGGACGTCGAGCGCGCGAGTGAGCGCAAAGACTTTGCGAATTACAGCCTCGTCGGCCGTATCTCCTCGCAACTCGATGACGATCACGAGGTCATTGGCTCGCTCGCCAGCGACAAGAGCGTGGGTGAAATCGAACGATTGCGAGCCCACTTTGAACGGCTTCGGCAGCGGCTTGTAGCCGCCTTCTTGGGTGAGGATGTCGACGACGCGATCACTCGTGCTCACAGCCCGACCTCCCCGCGAAAGCGATCGCGGAGGTCATCGAGATCTGCTGCCTCCGACAGCATTGGGCCAAGGGCGATGTAACGCGGGCCAAGCGAGCCATCTCTTCGATCTCCGCTTGGGCTTCGTTGCTGCCGCTCAGCCACGCGTCCAGAGCATATGACGACCGCGTCGCTATCTCCTTCATCAAATGCTCCGCAGTCCAAGAGATTGGTGATGTTATCGTCGTTGGCGGCGAGGAACACGCGAGCGCTCGCGCCGGATGATGTTAGGCGGAGTGCCCCCGATCGCGGGTCTTCGGGATCGTCCACCGAACTCGTCCAGGCGGCAGCCTCTTCGAGGCCAACCAGCCCGAGCGCGACGGCCGCCTCCCGTTGGCCGGAACTCTTGAGCGCGGGCTTGCCTTGCATGAGATGTGCAGGTTGGTCGTCCAATGGAAAATAGCGTTGGACCCCGGCGGCGCTCGTACCGTCCTGCAATTGATGCCGCGCCCGGGCCAAAACCGCCGCAATTGCTCGCGCAAGGCCAAGGCGATCACCATTGCCGGCTTCGGCGACACGGTCGCGCAATACCTTGATTCCCGTTGAAATCGCTGTCCGGGCGGCTGCATCGAGATTTGGAGCATGGACGTCGTTGGCGAGCACCTCAAGCTTGGCAGCAAGGACGTACAGGACGAGTGCCAGTAGCAGCGGCTTGGCATATGCCTGCAGACGTGCTTCGTTGCAGATATCATCCCGATGCGCTTCGTACTCCTGCTGGCCATAAACGACAATGAGCAGATCGCGTTGGTCGTCACCGATCTTGTCGGCGGAAAAAACGATTGGTGTAGGCGGGTCCGTCCACTTCCACCCGTTTTGCTGATTTACCTTGGCGAAAAGGTGCTTGATGTTCTCGTCTTGCGCGGACATCCCGATCATCAGGGTGCGCTTAGCTTGAACAAGCGCATGGAGTTGATCGCGAACGATTGTGAACCGATTATCGGCGTTCCACCCGGTAATTTGGGCTGAACGCGCGATAAGGAGAGGACGATATGTACCCTCTTCGGCAATCGCCCTCAAAGCGCAGCCGTGAAATTTGTAGAGTTTTGCCGCCGCAGCGGGATTGCGAAGATCCTCGCCGGTCACTGTGATCCTATAGAAGGTCTCGTCGTATCCGAGTTCCTTCATTGCGGCTTCAAGCAGCCCATCCCAATTTGCGGTCGCCAGGTCGGTGACGGTCCCCTCAAGCGCCAGCATGCCTACTGCTAAATGTTCGGCATCGGCTTGTTGCGCCGCAAAAGTCGCGGTGAAATCCAGGCCATCCCACAGGAGGTAGTCCAAGGGTTCGTCGGGAAGCTCGACCGACAGGACTGCAGAATATTGGCCCCAAAGCCGGCCGAGAATGGCTTTAATGCAAGCCCACTGGTCGCTGGGGACATTAAAGTCGATCTGTGCACGTTCGGTCGCATCAGGGGCGGCCATGTCGATGATCTTGTTAAGAGCGACGCGGTAACCACAATCTGCATTCGCTGTGACTTTGCCTCGCAAGAATTCAATCAGTTTCGCGAGCACGCCATCGAGGCCAATAACTCGGCAATTATATACTTTACTTAGCAAGCGGGTTTTGGCATAAGCTTCCCATAAGGAAAGCCAGCCATGAATATCACCGACCCCATCTTTCACGACGAAGCCAAGGCTACTGCGCACATTGAAGCGCAGCGTTGGGGTGGCGAGCCGGTCTGCCCGCACTGTGGTTCGCTTCATGTCACCCGCATGGGCGGCAAGACGCAGGCCGGTATGTTCCTCTGCAATGACTGTCGCGACAAGTTCACCGTCCGCACTGGCACGGTGATGGAGCGCAGCCACGTTCCCCTGCACAAGTGGCTACTTGCCACGCACATCATGGCCGCTTCAAAGAAGGGCATGAGCGCTTCGCAGATGGCCCGTATGCTGGGCGTTACCTACAAGACCGCGTGGTTCCTCTGTCACCGTATCCGCGAGGCAATGGAAGGCGCTGGTCCGCAGGGTCCGATGGGTGGCCACAATGAAGTTGTCGAAGTCGATGAAACCTATGTCGGCGGCAAGGCCAAGAACCGCGCCACTCGCAAGCCTGCCAAGAAGAAGGCGGTTGTCGCCCTCGTGCAGCGTGACGGTCACGCCCGTTCGTTCCATGTCGCCAACGTCAATGCCAAGGACGTTCGCGCCCTTGTCGTTACTCACATTGACCGCGCTTCGGTCCTCATGACCGATGAAAGCCCGATCTATCACCGCATGGGCAAGGAGTTCACCAATCACTACGCTGTGAACCACAGCGCCAAGGAGTTCGTGACCTACGGCGGCTTCAAGCACTCCAATACCGCCGAGAACTTCTTTTCGATCTTCAAGCGCGGCGTAATCGGCACCTACCACCACATGAGCGAGGCTCACCTTGGCCGCTACTGTGCCGAGTTCGATCTGCGCTACAACACCCGCGACATGAGCGATGCCGAACGCGCCGCTGCCATCCTCAAGGGTGGCGAAGGTCGCCGCCTTACCTATCGGCGGATTGACAAGCTCGCCGCCTAAGCTAGCGAAGCTACCCCGCTTGAAGGGCGGGAAGCGAATTAGGTGGACTGATGGGGGATAAACCCCTGTCCAGACTCCACTTTGTTCCCGCTCTGTGCTCCAGAACGAATCGGCCCGGCAAGGCGCACCAACGCCAAACCGGGCCTGTTCAAACCACCGGGGTGGGTGGTCGTGATCGCAAAGCCCAGATGCAACCAAAGGGCTTCATGGTCAACCCTTCCCGGCAACCGAGAAGTGAAAATCCATGCTCGATTTCTGGATTTCTTTTCGAGTTCACTACGACAATCAGGCATCCTACGACCGCCGATACGATGCCCTTATCAAGGCGATCGATGACGTTGCCACGGGCGGTCAGTGGGCCGCAGACACTTCGTTTGTCTGCATCCGCTCAAAGTATGCTGCGAGCGTGGTGGGCGCCCACCTCAAGAAGGCCCTTAACTCCACCACAGATCATCTCGTCATGCGGCGGATCGGGTTTGACGACACTCGCTATATCAACGATCCGGGAGATGGCTTCCTAGAGTTCTTCCCGAAGGCCATAAAGCTGTAACTCGGCGACACCGGGACGCGCAAAAGTTTGGAAAGGCCCATAACCAAGGCCAACCTAAACTTTCGCATCCCGGTGCCCCTCTTTCGTCTTGTGCGGCTTATGCGGCGTTGCCAGCATCCGCTTGAGCGCCGCCTCTGCGCGGCGCTGGGTTTCTTCTTCGGAATAGGTTTCATCGGAGTTCGTCATGCAAAATCCTTGGGATATCCGTCCCCGGTCTAAGACTTCAGATAGCACCTTTGAGGCGATTTTCCTCGAAGTAGGCAGGTGCCTAACCGCATGGGAGGTTCTGGAGTCCTATGCCGCCGATCTCTTTGACGCAATGGTGTCCACCCAACCGTCCAATCGAGCTGCCCATGCGGCGTTCATTGCAGTCGCATCGAGTTCGGCCAGGACCCAGCTTCTAGATGCAGCATCCCACCGGGCAGTGCCAAAAAGCGATCCGGCACACGCCGATGTAAGCACGATTATCTTCGAGATGGGAAAGTTCGGAGCCAGACGCAACGAGATTGCCCATGGCCGGGTTTACGATCTTGGAGAACATGGTTTCCAGCTAGGCCCAAATAACACAAACCCTAACAAGTGGACCGATGGCGCAGCTAGGTATCAATATGGTTCCGAAGATTTACGTCATTATGCCGATGCGTTCGCGGCCCTAGCCCGTCGCACAAATGCTGTCACTCAGGCGCTGGTCACACGCAACATCGCAGCGCGCAAGACCACCGACGATAGTTCGCGGCATCGTGAAAGAGGCACGCGCACATAATCCCCGTCAACTTCGCTCCAAAGCGCGTCGGCCCCCGCCTCAATCATCGCGGGCGTGATCTCAATAGTATCGGCCTGTCGCGACTCATGTGCCATTTGGAACCTGCTAACTCAAGTATATAATTGCCAATAACTCGGTCTCTAGATATGCCCGAGCCAAGCCAAAGCGCGTAAGAACCTTGAACAATACCGGTTGCGACGCCGGAATATTGGCCATCGAGAAGCAACAGCGTATCTTTGATCGAAATAGACGCAGCAAGCGACAAACGCGATTCCCCCCAAGCCCTAGCGGCGATGTTATTGCATCGCAGAGCCGCTAGCCTACCAATTCTTGCACCAGTGTGGATAGTGCGATCGTTCGTTGCCGGAGGCAGACCGTGCTCCCACGACCACCGCAAACGTAACCCCTCGTCCTTTGTTTGGTACCAATGGCTCTCAAGCAATGCCCATCTGACAGCGCATTGCGATCGACGTAGGCATGATTGCCCAACAGTTAGACCATGTGAGGTGATGGCGGTTCCAGCAATAGCTGTTGGTTGTTTAACAACGCCACATGTCATGATCTGGCTTAAATCTGTCATTTCTTCTCAGGCTGGCAAAATATGCCAATCGGCGACGGTCTTCATGTGGAACACCCTTGTGAAATCAGTTTGAAATTCGCGATACTTCGCGGATCCACTCGTCGATTTCGGCTTCAACCCAAACTGCGCATTTCGGCCCCAGCGATCGCGATCTCGGGAACCGCCCCTCGCTCATACGCTGATAGATGGCGGAGCGGCGCAGTCCGACGCGGGCGATCACTTCCGGCAGGCGCAAAAGCCTCGCCGGCGGCGCTGCTTCGGGCGGTTGCGGCGTGTGCATTTCATCTGGCATTGCATGTGGCATTGTTGATCTCATTTGCTTGGGTTCGGTCCCCTCCGAACTCTCAGGCTACCGTGGCATTGACATCGTGATGTCTCGGCCCACGAAATCATCGATGTGCTTGGCAAGCATTCGTGCCACGAGCTGTGATGTGCCGTTGGCCCACCGAGGCCGCAGATCCTCAATCCGCCGTCCCAGGGTCCGCTGAAGGTGGACTGGGAGGCTGGTGAAGAACTCTTCGAGAAATTCGCCCATCTCGCCATGCATCCACTCGCAAGCGAGCTCTTCTTGCCCAGCAAGAGCAAGGATCATGGTCGCGCGGGGGTGCGCTCCACAGGCGGCGAGCACAAGTGCCGCTTCGTCGAGCCCGATAGGCCGCTCGCCACGCGCTACACGAAGCAGGGTCTCGCGGTGCATCCCACATTCACTGGCAATCCTATGGCGGGGTTTGCCGCCGACATCGATCGCATGGGCGAGGACGCGAGCCAGACTTTCATTGGCCGGTCTGGCAACGGTGGTTGGATGCTGCATGGTTGTCTCCTTGCATCTGCACTGGTTCGAGTCGCAGGCATATCGCGAAGCATCCCATGTAGGAAAATGAAAAGAACATATATGGAACATCTCGTTTAGAGGCGAATCACTTCCTCTATCCGAGTCGTCGCCAAATCCCGGCTGCCGTGACGGCTTTCACCGACACAAAAAGACTGACTTTACGCCTTTATCGTCGATTTTATGCGTTGAGCCGGAAAAGATGCGTCCGCATCCTTCCACCTCCCGACGGCATTGCCGCTGAACACTTTCCTACGAACATTTCCTAGATGCATGTGGAACACACAGCGAACGCAAGAACGCTGTGACCACCCCTCCAACCGGAGCTTCACATGCAGTCTCTCACCCTCCCCCGGCGCGCCAGCGTCAAGGGTCTCGGCAAGACCCTCAACATTGCCATCCCGGTCGCAATCGCGGCGCTTGCAGCGAGCGCCGCTTATGCCGGCGCTGACACGACCTTCACCCCTGCCCTCACGAAGTTCACCGACTTTCTGGAAGGGTCGGGCGGCAAGATCATCACGGTTCTCAGCCTCGCTGGTGGCCTGATCGGTCTGGCATCCGGGCGTTTTTCGCTCGGCCAGGTCGCCGTTCCGGTGGGTGTCGGCATCGGTGTCGGCACGGGTGTTCCGATCGTCACCTCGGTCGTGACCGCGGTCATCTGAGCGCGGCAAGGGAAGGCGGCGTCGCCATGGCAGACCCTTACATCATTCCTCGGCGGCTCGATGACCCGGAGCTTATCGGCTTCTGGACCATCGACGAGTTCGCGGGAATGCTGGCCCCCTTCACCTGGGGGATCCTCACCCAGCATATCTTTATCGGCATCATAGTCGCCTTCGGCGCCTGGTTCGCATTGCGAAAGGCAAAAGCAGGACGCGCCAGCTCCTGGGTAGCCCACGCCGCATACTGGTATCTGCCTGCAGGATTTCTGGGCCTAAAGGCAACGCCGCCTTCCCACTGCCGACTACTCGCCGGTTGAGGGGCACTTCCATGTATTCCGACATATCCCACGAACGGCAGCAATCGCTGCTGCGCCAGCGGAACCTCTTTGCGCTCACCAGCGCCGGCCTTGGCCTTGCACTGGTCGTCACCGGGAGCCTTGCCGCCACCCGCGACCGCGAAGTGGTGCTGGTTCCGACTGTTCCCAAAGCGCTCACCGTGAGCAGTGCCGGGGTCGAGGCCGATTATCTCGAGCTCGTCACCCGCGATGCGGCCCTTGTTCTTCTCAATCGCAGTCCGGAAGGCCTCGATTACTGGATGAACGAAATCCTGAAGCTGGCAGATCCCGCAAGCTATGGCCGCCTCAAGGCCGAGCTCGTCCGGATCGTCGAAGAGCAGCGGGGCTCGGATGTCACCCAGGCATTCGTGATCCGGTCGATGACTGTCGACCCCAAGGGCCTGACCTCGGATGTGACGGGCACGCTCAAGACCTTCGTCGGCGCGCAGGTGATTGCGAGTGACGAACGCCGCTTCCGTTTCAGCTGGACTTACCGCGGCCTGCGCCTGGCGCTCTCCGGGTTTGCCCAGCTCCCCCCACAGGACAAATCGAAGGAGGCCCAGTGATGGCTTACCGAAAAGGGACCCATACACGGGGTCTATTTCTGAGCGCGGCCGCTCTGCTCACCGCAGCATCCCCCGCTCATGCGGCCGACCAGTTCAAGCAAACGGCTGACGGCGCCGGAATCGAGTGCAGCGTTTCAGCGCGCGAGCTCACTCGCTTCGCATTGGTCGACGACCAGTTCGCCAGCGTCTCGAAGATCTCGACCGGCACTCCGTACAATGACTTTGCCGTGACGAACGAGCCGGTGCGCGGCGACATCTATGTGTCCGTGCCCGAAACCTACGCGGCGCGGGCCATCAGCTTCTTCGCCACCACCAAAAGGGGTTTCGTCTACAAGGTTGCGTGCCGGGTCGAGCAGATCCCGGCAGCGCAGATCTTTGTGACCAACCCGGCGATCGCGAAAACCAAAGCCGCTGACTGGGAAAGCCAGACCCCGATCGAGACCAGCGCCGTCAGGCTCATCCAGGCGATGGCCAATGACCGGACGGTCGATGGTTTCGAGGTCCACCAATCGACTGCCATACCCGCACGGGTCGGCGATCTCGAAGTCCAGCTCATCGCTGATTATCGCGGCGCCAGCCTCACCGGGAAGGTCGTCCGCATCCACAATCGCGGAGCGAAGAGCGTGACGCTCGCCGAACGCGATCTCGCACCGCGCGACACGCTCGCCGTCTCGATCGCCGAGCCAAAGCTCGAACCCGGGGCCAGCACCACGGCCTTTGTTGTCGGCGCAAGCGGGGAGACTGGCCATGACTGATCCAGTCAATGCGAACGGCACGCCCCCTCTTCAGGTCGAGAGCGCGACACCTTCCGAACTTTCCGGGCTCAACGCCCGCACCGCGCGCCGTCAGAAGCTGCTGCTGGGGTCGCTGGGAGCACTCGCCCTCATCGGCGGAAGCTGGTTCATCCTTGGCGGCGACGACAAGGACAAGACCGGCGATCCCAATGCGGCGCAGACGATCGACACGGCAGGCCTGGTCAACCGCGACCTGTCGCAGCGCGAGTTCGTCGCGACCTACGGCAACCGGCTCGATGCGGTCACGCGCGAACAGAAGGCGCTGAAGGATGGGAGCATCCCGCGGACGGAGATCGAGGCGCAGCTGGCGGCTCTCAAGGCCGAAAACCAGGCCATGCGTGTCGATGGGCAAGCTGCGATCGATGCTATCTCGGCAGAGAACGCCGAGCTCAAGACCCGGCTTGCCGCGCAGCCTGCATCACCGGCACCGGCTGTACCGCCACCGGCTTATGGGCCGCAGGCAGGCGGCTATGACGCAAGGGCCCGGTCACCTCAGACCAGTACCGGCGCCGCAGCAGGCGATCCGCAGGGCGGCATGATCCCTTCGCCTGGCGAGGTCAAGCTGATGAGCTTCAGCTCCGACAAGGCAACGACCAATGGCCTTCGTGTGGGCCGGCCCGATGCGCCACCGGTCGTCGTCGAGGATTCGCCCGATTACCTGCCGCCCAACTCCTACGCGCCGGCACGCGTAATCGTCGGCGTCGATGCCTCGGCAGGCGTCGCAAGCCAGACCGATCCGCTGCCTGTGGTGCTTCGGATCACCGGCCCTGCTCGTTCGGTCATGCAGAACGGAAAGGTTCTGACCACCCGGATCCAGGGCTGCGTCGTCAACGGCGCGGCACGCGGAGATCTCAGCAGCGAAAAGGTCTATGTGAAGCTCGCCCGCATGACCTGCGATCAGCCTGGCGGCAGGGTCGCAGTGAGCGAGGTCAAAGGCTTCATAAGCTTCGCTGGCAAGTCCGGGGTCCGCGGCCGCGTCGTCAGCCGCGAAGGCAGCCTCGTCAGCCAGGCCCTGCTGGCCGGGATCGTCGGCGGCTTCGGGCGCGGCTTCTCGGCCAATGCCAACAGCGTCTTTTCCGGCGTCACGACCAACCCCGACGGCAGTCGCTCCAAGCTCTCAGCCGGCGACATTCTCGGCGGCGGACTTGGCCAGGGCGCCGCCGACGCTGCCGACACGGTCAGCAAATACCTGATCGAGCGCGCCGAACAGTACCAACCCGTCGTCGAGATGCCGACCGGCATCGATGTCGAGATCGTGTTCCTCGACGGCGTCTACGTGAGGAACTCCCAATGATCGAAAATACGCTCCTCGAACAGGACAATCGTCGGCGCCGCTGGTTGCGTACCAGCGCCGGACTGGCGGCGATCATCGCCGTGTCAGCCGCGACGGGATGGGGTGTGGCAAGCCTTGCTGCCCCTGCTGCCGCTCCGGACACGGCGAAGGTTCGAGAGGCGCTCAAGCTGCGCCTGCCCAAGACGCCGATCGACGCAATCAACTGCAAGGGCCTTGGCGGCCTGTGCGAGGTCGCGTCCAAGTCGACGCTCTTCTACGTCGACCGGGCCGCAAAGTATCTGGTGATCGGCCGGGTCTACGACATGGAAGCCCGTCAGGATCTGACGGCTGCCCGCTTGCTTGCCCTCAATCCGGACTTGTTGGCAGCGGGGGCAGCGCGGCGCAGCAATCCTGAAACGCAAGCGGAAGGCAGCCCGAGCGCAGCCGCAGCGTCAGCCCGGAACACCCCGCCGCGCCATGTCCCGCTCGGCAATCTTCCCGCCAAAGGCGCGATCACCTGGGGTCCTGCCAATGGTCCGCGTGTCGTCGTCTTTTCGGACTTCCACTGCGGCTATTGCAAAAAGCTCGAGGCCGAATTGAAGGCGATCGGGGCGCGGGTTGAAGAGCGGCCGATCTCGATCTTCGGGGCGGAAAGCCGGCGCGATGCCGAACGGGTTCTGTGCTCGCCGCGGCCTGAGCTGGCGCTGCATATGGCCTATTCGGGTCTGGCGCTCGCCAATCCCAAACCCTGCGACACAAGCGGTCTCGATGCCAACGAGGCCTTCGCGCGGGCCCACGGTTTTGGCGGCACCCCTGTGATCGTGCGCCCCGCCGATGGCGCCGTTCTCGAAGGCTTCCGGCCTGCCGCTGTGCTCCGGGACTTCCTGCGCGCTGACCCCTCCCTGGCCCCCACTCCTGCTCCCAAAGGATAGCCCCATGCGTTTTACGACACGTCTCCTTGCCTGCGCCTGTCTGGCCGGTCTTGCCAGTGGCTGCGCCACGTTCGGCACCAACGTCGAAGGCGATTTCACCTGCCGCGCGCCGAAGGGCGACTGCGCACCGGCTCACATCATCGATGCCAAGGCGACGGACAATCTGTCGAACGGCGCGCTGCTCCATGCTGACGCGCGGCAGAGGTCAGGCGTCGTGGATGCCGACACCAGCCGCACAGCGGAACGCACCTTGCGCGTCGTCTTCCCCGCTCATGTCGATGAAGCTGGAACGCTGCATGACGAAGCGGTCGCCTGGACCGTCGTCGAAAATCCGCGCTGGGCCACCGAGCTGCGCCGCAAGGCGGGCGAGGGTCAGGGCGGATCCCTGATGCGCCAGGTCCGTCGGCAGCTGAAAGCCGCCCAGAGAGCCCCAGCACCGGACGGTGCGGAAGGAGACCCGAACGTAGCTGACGAGGCGTCGCCCTTCTCGTCTGCACGCGACGACGCGGGTCAGGCTGGCGGCATCTGGGGCGCCGATGCCCCCAGTCCCTTCAACGAAACTTCAGATGCCTCGCCGCTGGTCCTCCCCTCCACGGCGCGCGAGGCCGTTGCCGGTGCCAAGGCACCGGCGGTCGAGGGGTTCGACACGTCGCCTCCCCCGCGTGATCGAGCCCCTCGGCCTGAGGCGGGGCAGAGCGCTCCGGTGTTTCCGAGCTCAGCGGCGATTGAAGCCGCAAAGGCCGCAATCCGCCCGTTAGTCAGAACCGGCGAACAGCCGATCGTCAGCACCTCGCAGCCCAAGGAACCCAAGTGATGGCCGAACAACTCAAGACCGTCGTCGATCGGCTGCTCAGCGGATTGCTGGGTGATGCCGAACACGCCGACAAAGCCCGTCCGCAGCTCATGGTCGATATGCTCTCCGACTGGCTCCCCTACCGGGTCTATGATCCGGCAACCCGCCTTTACTTCAACGCACGCTCGAAGGGGTTTGTCCTCTCGGTTACGCCGCTGATCGGAGCCGACGAGCGCACCGGCGAAATCCTGGGACAGTTCTTCTCGGAAGGCCTGCCAGCAGGCGCCTGCCTTCAGGTACTTCACCTTGCAAGCCCGCGCATCAGCAGGATCATCGCCCCGTGGTTCGCCCCACGCTACATCCAGGGCGGCGTGTACGAGGCAATTGCCCGGCACCGGGCGCGGCGGCTCTATTCGCTGGTTTGGGAGTCTGGCTCGCCGGATGCGCCCTTCCATGCGCGGCATCACCAGGTCATCGTCTCGGTCGGGGTGCCGACCTCCAAGTCGGTCAGCAACGAGGATCTCAAGCAGACCCGCGATGGCCTGGTGGCGATGCTCAAGTCGCTCAATCTCGGCGTGGTCGAAGTCGGGCCGGAAGCGCTCATCGCTGTCATCGATGATCTGACTTCGCCCACCACCGCCCCGCAGGACGATGCGGTGCCCTACAACCCGAATGATCCAATCGCCGCCCAGGCGATCCGCCACGACATCGAACTGGTGGTGGCTGAAGATCGCATGCGTCTCGTGACCGAGCGTTTCCGTCCCACTGGCAAGGTCAATGACGGCGTGCCCGAGATCGGGACCGTCTATCCCGATGCCTTCGAAGTCCGGCATTTTGCCGTACGCAACATGCCATCGCGCTGGGCCCCGTGGGAATGCGCGCGGCTGATCGGCGACCTGTTCACCGACAAGCTGCGCTTCCCCTGCCCCGCCGCCACCATGCTGTGTCTCGTCTATCCAGATCAGGAGGCTGCATCGGCGAAGGCCGGATTCAAGTTCATGCGGACGACCAGCCTCGCTGGAACCCGCAGCGCGCGGTTCCTGCCTCGGATCGGCGAACAGGCCGCCGAGTGGCAGCATGTTCAGGCCGAGCTCCAGGAAGGCCGCCGTCTCGTGCGGGTCTTCTACGGTGTCACGACCTATTCACCGCTGGGCCAGGGAGATCGCCACGAACGCGCGATCAAATCGATCTACAAGGCGGCGGGCTGGGACCTTACCGACGAGCGCTACCTCCAGATCCAGGGATTGCTCGCCGCGATGCCGCTCACCCTGGCTGACGGGCTCGGCACCGACATGGAGCGGCTGAAGCGGTTCAAGACTGTGTTGTCGACGACCGCCGCCAATATCGCGCCCATGCAGGGCGAGTATCTCGGCAGCGCCCACCCCCACCTGCTGTTCGTCGGGCGGCGCGGCCAGCCCTTTTTCTGGTCGCCGTTCGAGAACGAGGCCGGCAACCACAATGTTGCGATCTGCGGCAAGTCGGGATCGGGCAAGTCGGTGCTGCTCCAGGAGATGTGCGCAGCCCTGCGCGGCGCCGGCGCGCAGGTGGTCGTGATCGACGATGGCCGCAGCTTCGAGCACTCGGTCAAGCTGCAGGGCGGCCGCTTTGTCGAGTTCACGATGAAAGCGGGCTTCTGCCTCAACCCCTTCTCGATGATCGACGGAACGCGCGCCGCCGAGGACGAAGATTACCGCCTCGACTGCTTCGGGATGATCAAGGCGATCGTCGGGCAAATGGCCCGCCACAGCGCGAAGCTGACCGATACCGAGCGCGGGCTGATCGACCGGGCGGTCAACCTCGTCTGGACGGAACATGGCGCGGCGGCCACAGTCACCACCGTCGGCGAGATTTTGGCTAATCTCGGCCATGACACGGCCGCAGACATTGCGACTGCGCTTGCCCCCTACATGGCTGGCGGAACCTACGGCGCCTTCTTCGAAGGCCAGGCCAGTCTCGACCTCGATGCAGACTTCACCGTCTTCGAGATGTCCGACCTCGCGAGCCGGGAAGACCTGCGCAGCGTGGTGCTCTCCGCGATCATGTTCATGACCAGCCAGGCGATGACGCGCAGCCCGCGGTCGCTGCGCAAACTCCTGCTGATCGATGAAGCCTGGTCGATGCTGAAGGGCGGTTCGATGGGTGAATTCGTCGAAACCTATGCCCGCACCTGCCGCAAGTATGGCGGCGCGCTTGCGACCGCCACCCAGTCGCTCAACGACTACTACAAGTCCGACGGGGCGACGGCAGCGCTCGAGAACAGCGACTGGATGCTGATCCTGCAGCAGAAGCCGGAGACGATCGCCGATTTCAAGGCGAGCAAGCGCCTCGACATGGACGATCGCACCGAGACGCTGATCCGCAGCCTCAAGCGCTCCGGCAGCGACTATTCCGAGGTGTTCATCAAAGGACCGGAGACCGAGGCGATCGGGCGGCTCGTGCTCGACGACTATTCGGCAACGCTCTTCTCGAGTTCGCCCCAGACCTTCGCCGCCATCGATGCCGAGATCGCGCGCGGCCACCAGCTCGCCGATGCCATCGAGCGCATCGCTCATCCCAACCGCTGACACCTCTTCACCAAAGGATCCCTATTTCCATGCCTCTCCATCTCGTCACCCCTTTCGACCGGACCGCCCCGTCCGAAGTCGAACAGCCCGCCAGCCATCGAGTGCCCAACTGGCGCTCGCGCATGGCCGATGGCTGCTACATTGTGCTTCGCGGCAGCCTGTTTCTGGGCTCGTCCTATCTGATGGCGCTGGGCCTGCCGCTGCTCTTCTTCCTGCTTTTGTCAGGCGGCAATCCCGATGCCTTCTTCGCCCATGTCGCCAATCTCGCTGACCGCTTCCTGGGGGCCGATCTCGAGCGGCGCGTGACGTTCCTCGGGGAATTCAAGTTCGTTGCTGTCGCTCTCGCGACGCTAATCGTGATGGCACGCATGCCGCGCTTCATCCGTGATCTCGACCGCGAACTCTCCGGAGAAAAGCTGTGAAGAACATTCTGGCAACATCGAGCCTGCGCGTACGGCTAGCATCGATCAATCTCACCGCTATCGCTGTCGGCGTCGGCATGGTTGGTCAGGTGCTGTGGGGTGTCTGGGCGACCGACAAGCTGCTCACCCTGGAGAAGCGTGAGGTCGTCACGGTCCAGCTGAGCCGGATCATGGGCGATTTTATCGAAGCCGAAGCGCGTGCCGGCCGGCCGCCAGAGGAGACCAGACTGCGCGTCCAGGCCTACCTCAAGGCCGTGGAAGCCTCGGTACAGAAGCTCGGACGCGAAGGCCGGACGGTCCTCGTAGCCGAAGCTGTGGTGGCCGGAAGCACGCCGGACCTGACGCAATCTGTGCGCGCCGACGTTGTGCGCCGAATGGGAGCCATTCCCGATGCAGCCCGCTGATCGCCTGATCCGCTCTGCGTCGGCGCGCCGGCTCGCGCTCTGGGCCGGGCTTGGCGCCGGGGCGCTGGCGCTCTCCTCGCTTGCCGCCTTCGCGCAGGGCCATGCGCTCATGATCAACGTGAGCCCCAGCCTGCCTTACTGGGCCATCTGGGTGACCCGCGATGCGGCTGTGCACCGCGGGGACGTCATCCTCTTCGATCCGCCCGCCTCGCCCCTGCTCGTCAAGCATTTCGGGGCGGAGCCGAAGCCGTTCGGGAAGCGGGTGAGCGGTGTCCCGGGCGACATCGTCACCGAGCGTGACCGCACCTACTTCGTCAACGGGCAGGCTGTCGCCAAGGCCAAGCTTACAAGCCGCCTCGGTGAACCGCTGGCACTCGGACCCACGGGGCGCGTTCCGCAAGGCTGCTACTTCGTCACCAGCGAACACAAGGATGGTTTCGATAGCCGCTACGCCGCGATCGGTTGGATCTGTGGGCCACGCATTCTCGGGGTCGGGAGGCCAATACTGTGAGGCTCATCACCTTGCCCGTTTGCGCGACTGCGCTTGCGCTTGCCATAGCGCCAGAAGCAATGGCTCGCGATTACGGTCAGCACGGCACGGTCTGGCCAGTCATCGAACCGGACCTGCTGCAGCAGGTCCATGCCAGGCTTACGCAGCTCGAGAAGACCGGCGAGACCGCCCGCCTCAATGAAGAGCTGAAGCGGCGCACGATCGCCCGGGTCAACCGGCCAGAGCCTGTCGCAGGTCTCTCCCTCGCTCCGGCAACACGCAGCTGGCGTTTCGATCCGACGATCACCGTCGAGCGCGACATTGCCGACGACAAGGGCCGGGTCATCATTGCCGCAGGCACAAGGGTCAATCCGCTCGATACCGTGCCGCTGCGGGCTCCGCTCGTCTTCCTCGATGGCGACGACCCGGCACAGCTCGCCTGGGCCACCCGTCGCTATGCCAGCACAAAGGCCAAGTTCATCCTCGTGCGGGGTGCGCCGCTCGAACTCATGAAAGCCCGCCAGCGGCGCTTCTACTTCGACCAAGGCGGCACGCTGGTGAAGCACTTCGGCATTCGCGCAGTACCGGCAACCGTCGAGCAGCAGGGTCGCGCGCTCCTCATCACTGAACAGCCGGTCACTCCCAACGAGCGGGCGCCATCATGAGCAGGAAACATCGTATTCTGTCATGGCTTTGCGGAGCACTTCTGCTCGCCAGCATGAACATCATCTCAGCCGCTCCAGCCCAGGCTGCGGCCGGTCCCGGCCGCTGCACGGGCAAGTTCGTCAATCCGATCACGGACATCTGCTGGTCGTGCCTTTTCCCGATTTCGATCGGAGGCTTGAAAATCTGGCCGTCAAGTCGGCCCGACACCAGCAACCCAGCTCTCCCCGTTTGCCTCTGCGGTTTGCGGCCCGGTATCGCCATGGGGTTCTGGGAGCCGGTCCGGCTTGCCGACGTCAGCATGAAGCCTTGGTGCTTCGTCAATCTGGGCGGGATGAAGCTCGATCCTGGGTTCGATATCGGTTTCAAGTCGATGGCGGGGCCATCTGCAGTTGGCGGCAACACCCAGTACAACTCGCAGTGGCATGTCCACTGGTATGCCTATCCGCTGATCTACTGGATGGAGATCGTTGCCGACTTCCTGTGCCTCGAGTCCGGCTCGATCGACATCCTCTACATCACCGAGATCGATCCGCTCTGGCAGGACAGCGAACTCACCGCGATCATCAACCCCGAGGCTGTACTGTTCGCCAATCCGCTGGCGCTTGCGGCCTGCGCGGCCGACTGCGTGGCGGCAACGGCCAAGCTGCCGACCGATGAACTGTTCTGGTGCGCGGGCTGTCAGGGCACGATGTATCCGCTGAACGGCAATGTCTCGGCGACCATTGGCCATGTCCAGGCATCGCGGCTCGCGCTCGCCCGCTTCTCGTACAAGCTCCACCGCGAGCTCGTCGCCTGGGGGACGATGGGCAGCAAGGGGCTTTGCGGCAAGTACCTGATGCCGGTGATGCGCAAGCAGCAATACCGCTTCCAGGCCACCAATCCCAATCCGCAGACCAAGGGCCGCTACGCCTGCGCGCCCATTGGTGCCTCCACCACCTTCATGTCGGCAGGCCAGGTCTATCCCGCCATTGGCGAGGACATGGGCTATCTGGTCTGGCGCAAGCGGAACTGCTGCGCACTATGAAAACCATTCCTCATCTCCTTGTAGTCGCTTCGCTTTCGAGCCTCGCCGCTCTGGCTGGCGCATCCGCACAGACAGCCGAACCGGACCTTGATGTGGCGGCCATCCGGGCACGCGCCAGCGCTGGTGCCAGTGATGCCGACGCGCTCTCTGCCAATGCTCGCGCAAGGGCCGAGGCGCTGGCGCGGGAGGCCATGACAAGCACCAGCGAAGCCGAGGCGCACGCTCGCCGCTTCACCCGTGAGGCCGCCGCAAGTGCTAAGCACGATCCGGCCAGCACCTTCGACTTTGACCGGATGGTGGCCGATGCCGGCACCATGACCAGCGAAGGCATGGGCGAAGCGCCGAGGTTTATCGCCTTTGCTTCGCTCTCGATGCCGCCAGCGGCGCTACGCACGATGATCGACGACGTGGCCAAGGCCGGCGGCATCGTCGCCCTGCGCGGTCTGCCTGGCAACAGCGCCAAGGCTCTGACGGACGCATTGGCAAAAGTCGCAAAGCCTGGCGAGCAGCTGGACGGCGTCGGTATCGACCCGCGGCTTTTCCGTGCTTTCGGGATCGAGACTGTGCCCACCTACGTCGTCACCAGTAGCGACTTCGATCTGTGCGACGGGTTCGATTGTCGGACGCAGATCCCGCCCCACGACCGGATGAGCGGCAATGTCAGCGCAGCCTACGCGCTTGAGACCTTCGCGCACGGCGGCGGCCCCGGCGCTTTGCTCGCGGCCCAGCACCTCGCCCGTCTTGAAAGGCAGGATCCATGAAACGACCAATCCTCTGTCGCGCAGGCGTGTTCGCGCTCCTGCTCACCCTCGCCGGACCGCTTCACGCCCAGACAACAACCGACGCTGCCAAGGCCGACGGCAAGGCATTCGGGCGAGACAAGGCGGCATCCGCGCAAAGTGCGGCAACCACAAACCCGGATGCCAGTCGCATCCCCAATTTCGGCGGCACACCAAGTCAGTCGGGCTATTTCGACGATCCGGACCGGATGAGCCGCGAAGCGGCTAGCCAAGCCACCACCAGTACCGGCTACAAAGCCATGCGGGACTCGATGGACCGGCGGGCCCGTTTTGCCCCTCAGGATCTCGATGCGACGATCGCGCGTAGCAATGTGATCAGCGAAGACCCGCTCGCCTATACGAGCGGGATGGCCATTGGCGGCTCGCAGGGGCGCTGCGTGCCCTTGCCGCCGGCCAGCGGAACTGCGGCGCGCTACATGGCGACCTGCAACGTCGGCTACACCGCGACACAAGAAACCCGGACCTGCCCAGTGACATTGACCGCGCGGGTCGAGCAGCGTCAGGTCTACGGCTACTACTGCGTGGGCGGCAGCGGGGTCGACCCGGCTTCGGTCTACAACTGCAACCGCTACCCCGCGCCGCAATGCACGGTCACGCAGTCCTATCCGATCAACCTGTGCGATCCCTATTTCGGGATCTACTGGGGCTGCAACTCCGGCGATCTCAGGGTTGATCTCGTCAGTTGCACCGCGCCGGTCGATGGCGCCACGCCCTACAAGGTGACGGGCGAGAACGTCGTCACAACCACGCGCGATGAGAGCCAATGTGCAGGTCTCGCGGCGGACAGCTCGTGCCAGCAAGACACCGAGACGTGCACCGACAGCGATCCGGTGACCCGCATTGTCGATGGCATCGCCGTGACGCAGCCTTGCTGGGCATGGAGCCGCAGTTACAGCTGCGCAAAGTTCACCGAGGCTCAGGACTGTCAGGCACTTGAAGCCACCCCGGGCTGCAAGCTGATGCGCGAAGACTGTCTCGCTGGCGAGCCCTGCCGCACCTGGGAGCGGGTCTATGATTGCCCGGTCCCGGACCAGCCCTCGAGCACCAACCAGTTCATCTGCGACGGCGACGTCTACTGCATCGATGGCTCGTGCGAGACCATCCAGCGCGAGGCCAACGACGAGTTCAAGGATGCCGCTGTCGCGCTCAATGCGATGGCGCAGGCCCGGCGTGAGTTCGATCCCGACACGCTCACCTTGTTCAAGGGCACGCGCAACACCTGTTCGTCCAAGGTCTTCGGCGTGCTCAACTGCTGCAAGGGCAAGGGCTTCCCGCTCATCCCCGGCATCCAGCTGCTCGTCGCGCTCGGCTGCAGCCGCGAGGAGATGCTGCTCCACCAGCGCGATGCGCAGGGCCTGTGCGCCTATGTCGGCACCTATTGCTCGGACAGCTTCCTAGGCGTCTGCCTGACCAAGAAGAAGGTCTATTGCTGCTTCGAGTCCAAGCTTTCCCGGATCCTGCAGGAGCAGGGCCGCCAGCAGCTGAACAAGCCCTGGGGCAAGCCGAAGACCGAGCAATGCCAGGGCTTCACCATCGACGAGTTCGCCCAGCTCGACCTCAGTCGGATGGACTTCAGCGAAGTCTATGCCGAGTTCACCGACGCCGCCCGTCTGCCTGACGAACTGCAGGCTACCCAGGACATCCAACAGAAGATCGAGGACTACTATGCCCGCGCACGCCAGTAAGGCCGCGTGGCGGCTGCTCGCCGCCTGCGTGATCGCCAATGCCGCTTGTTTCCTTTCGTCCGCGACCGCGCAGACGACCCCCACCCAGACCGATGCGCTGCCACGCGCCGAGACGGACGAGCGGCAGGACAGCTTCTACTGCGAGGAGCGCAGGCTTGGGTACTGGTTCTACTGCACCCGGCCCAAACCGCCGGAACAGAAGGCACCTGCACCTGCGCCTGCGGCCAGCGCCACGAGCCAGCTTGACGCGATCACGGCGACCTTGCGGGAGCTCAAGGCCAAGGCCATCCTCGAGCCCACGCCTACCAATGTGACGGCCTACATTCGGTTCCAGCGCGCCCAGCTCGACCGGGCTTCGCTCTTCAGCGACGTTTGGCAACGGGCCATCTGGCAGGATCCCGAGCTCGACTACACGCTGCAGCGCCCGGTCTCGACGCTCGGTAAGCGCCAGTGGCAGGATGCGCGCAGCGCGGAGCGGAACGCGGCAATGGCCCAGCTCTCCGAGCGTTACGGTCTCTTCTACTTCTTCGCCCAGAGCTGCGGTGCCTGCGAGGTCATGTCGCCGATCGTGCAGAGCGTTGCCTCGACCTGGCACATCGCGGTGCGGGCGATTTCGACCGATGGCGGCCCATCGCGGCATTTCCCGAACTACACGGTCGAGACCAACCAGCGCAGCCGCATGGGTCTTGAGCCCAAGGTCACGCCAGCGGTCGTGCTCTGGGATGCGCAGACCGGCCGCCCCATCCCGATCGGCTACGGCGTCATGAGCGCCGACGAGCTGCAGGACCGGATTTACCTCCTCACATCGAAGGAAGCTGGACGTGACTACTAGGATGAAAAGAGTCGTAGCTGCGATCCTTGCAGCCACCCTTCCCCTCACCAGTGCATCGGCCGACGTTGGCAGTTCGATGGACTCGTTTCTGAACGACGTCGGAGGCGCAGCCAACGTCAACGGGCCGACCGCGTTTCAGGGGCAATCGGCCGGCTATTACAGCCTCGGCAATGTCTGGACGCGCTTTCCGCAGAAGACGACCAACATCGCCAACCTCCAGCTGCCGCGCGCCCGTGCTGGGTGCGGCGGCATCGACATCTTCGCCGGCTCGTTCAGCTTCATCAACGCGAGCGAGATAGTGGCAATGCTGAAGGCGGTCGCGAACAATGCGGTCGGCTTCGCCTTCAGCCTCGCGATCGACACGGTCTGTCCGGAATGCTCGAAGATCATGCAGGAGTTCAGCCAGAAAGCTCAGCTCATGAACAACCTGAACATCAATTCCTGCGAGATGGCGCAAGGTTTGGTGGGCGGAATCTGGCCCAAGGGCGACCTTGCCGACAAGGCAGTCTGCGAAGCCATCGGCAACTCCGAAGGCATCTTCACCGACTATGCCGCAGCCAAGCACGGCTGCGGCACCAGGGGGCAGCGTTCGAGCACGACTGCGCAAGGGTCGGGAAAGTACGACGACGTCAATCCGGGGGTGCCGAGGAACTACACCTGGACGATCCTCAAGAAGTCGGCGTTCTTCTCGCCCGGAGGCCGCTTCGACGAAGAGCTCGCCGAATATGCCATGACGCTGCTGGGCACGATCATCTACGTGCCGCCCAAGGACGATGAACCGGGCAAGTTCGTGCCGATCGTTGGCGAAGCCTCGTCGACGCTTGTGACCTCGTTGCTCGATGGCACCACGAACGGCAACGTCCTCATTTTCAACTGCGACGAGACGGAGAAGTGCCTCAACCCAGGTTTCAAGTCGCTGAGCCTGCCCGCATCGAAAGCGCTGCGGCCGCGGGTCGCGGCGCTCATTGGTGGGATGGTTCAGGCGATCCGCGATGATACGGCGATCACCGACGAGCAGAAGGAACTGCTGCAGGTCGCTTCGATCCCGCTCTACAAAATCCTGACCGTCCAGGCGGCCTATGGCCGCGGCATGCCGACTGACGACCGCGAGACCCTGGCCGAGATCGCCAGTGTCGACCTGCTGTTTGCCGTGCTCGACCGCATTGTCAGCGAGGCTGGCCGCTCAATGTCGAGCTTCATCGGGGCCGACGAAGCCAAGATCGCGATGTGGCAGAGCCAGGTCAATGTCGTGCGTCAGGCGCTCGCTGACCGGCAGGCCAACACGCATCTCAAGGTCAATGCGGTGCTGCAGATCATCGAGAAGACGGCGTTCATCGAGAACGTGCTGGCCGCCTCGATGTCACCCGGCATGGCCGCATCGCTCGACTGGTCGCGCGGCGTCCAGAGCCGCGCCCTCACCCACTGACCGGGCCAACCACATCTAGGCGGGACAATAGACATGGTGGAGATTTTCACGGTCGGCGGCGGCGACTATCTGGTCAACGTCTTCCAGGCAGTCGCTGCCTGGACCGGCAACGGCGGCTACAAAAGCCTGCTCCAGGTGGTCATGGTGATGGGCCTTGGCCTGTCCGCCCTGACCCTCGCGTTCAATCAGGACTGGCGGGCGTGGATCAATTGGTTCCTGGGCGCCACGCTCATCTACTCCTGCCTGATGGTGCCGCGGCTCGATGTCCATGTGACCGACCGGCTCAACCCCAGCCTTGCGCCTGCCAATGTCAGCAATGTGCCACTGGGCCTAGCCTTGATGGCGAGCTTTACCAGCCAGGTCGGCGACTATCTGACGGGATCGGCCGAAGTGGTGTTCGGCCTGCCGGGCGATCTCAACTATTCAAAGAACGGCATGATCTACGGCGCGCGGCTCTACGATGCGAGCCGCTCCTTGCGGATTTCCGATCCCGAATTCGCCGCCAATCTCGACGAGCATTTCCGGCAATGCGTGTTCTACGACGTCCTGCTCGGCCGCTACTCGATGAAGGAGCTGGCAGAAACCGGCGACATCTGGGCGACGATCGCGCCGGGAAGCCAGGCGCGCGCACAGCGCTTCCTGACCCGGGATGCTACTTCAGGCCAGGTGAGCTCGAACATCGTGACCTGCCGCGAGGCCTACGACACGCTCAATGCGCAGTGGGCCGGCCTCGTCGATGCTATGGGATCGGTGTTCGGCCGTCAGCTTTACCCCAACCAGACGACCGCGCTCGCCAAGGCGAAGCTCTTTGCCGACCTGCCGGTGGCCTATCAGTACCTGACCGGCGTCTCGGCCAACGCGACCGAAATCTTCAAGCAGACGCTGACTATCAATGCGATGAGCCAAGCCATGCATTCGATGTCCGGCACCAGCGGCGCGGGCAATGTCGATGTCTACGCCCAGACCCGCGCCGACATTCAGACCGAGCGGACCTATGGCTCGATTGCGAGCAACGCCATGAAGTGGGTCCCACTCCTGAACGTCGTGCTGACCGTGCTGTTCTATGCGCTATTTCCGGTGCTCTTCCCGCTCTTCCTGCTCCCCAAGACGGGACCTGTCGCACTCAAAGGCTATGTGACAGGCTTCTTCTATCTCGCGGCCTGGGGGCCGCTATTCGTGATCCTCCACATGATGCTGATGTACAAGGGCGCGGCCGACATGAGCGCGGTCACGGGCAGCAACGGCCTCAGCCTGGCGAGCTTTACCGGAATGGCCGACGTCAACAGCGATATCGGCCTGCTGGCAGGCTATCTCATCGCATCGGTGCCGTTCCTGGCAGGCGGTGTGGCCAAGGGCGCCATGGCAATTTCTCACCACGCCACGAGCTACCTCAACCCGAGCCAGAACGCGGCCGAGGAAGCGGCCCGGGAAGCGAGTACCGGCAACGTCTCGCTCGGCAACACCAGTTTTGAAAACTCGAGTGTCCTCACCCGCCAGTTCGCACAAGGAACGATCGCTCCGAGCTTCACCTATGGCGCGCCGCAGACGCGGACCTTCAGCGACACCGGAGCAATGACCACGAGCTTTCCGGACGGCAGCTATGACCAGATCCCGACCTCCAGCTATCCCTTTACGCCGACGCTGGGCCAGGAGTTCACGGCGCGCCTCTCAACGATGGCATCGTAGGCCCGCGCCAACAGTGAGACCTATGCCAATGTCGCCACGGAATCGACGACCAGCGCTGTCACGAAGTTCCGCGAGCTCAGGGACCAGTTCAGCCGCGGCGCATCTTTCGAGAGCGCGACCGGCACCTCGAATTCCGACAGCATCCAGACCGCATTCAGCGAGGTCGATCAGGCATCGACCAGTCTGCAGCGGCAATTCGGGCTGTCGCGCAGGGCCGCCGATGACATCACTGTAGCGTGGTTTTTGAACGGGGAAGCTGGCGCGAGCGCCGGTGTAACGAACGGCGTCGCGTCCGCCAATATCGGCGCCAAGGGAGGGCGCAACCAAACGTGGACAGACAGCGACATTGGCATTGCATCGGAGGATCGCTCGCGGATCTTCGGTAGCTTGGCCCAGATGTCCGACAGCAGGAATTGGTCGAGTACCCGCGATGGTTTCGTTCGATCGGTCAGCACCTCGAGCAGCTCCTCAATTTCGAGCACGGCAAGCGGCATGAACGCGTCCCTCACCGAAGCGCAAAGCTACAGCCGCGAGGCAAGGCGCGCCGAGGAGCTTGCCAACCGCCTCGAAAGCCAGGCGTCTTTCTTCAAGGGCAACAGCGCGGCAGGAAGCCTCAATTTGTCCCAAGCCTACCGTGAATGGGGATTGGCCGAGATTGAGCGCAACCGAGACTTCTACGGCAATGTGCGGTTCGACGACGTGACCTTCCAGCTCAGTCGGGAAGGCCAAGCCTTGCAGGCCAAGTTCATTGAAGGTTATGCCGAGCAGCTTCGGGACGGGATCGAAGATCGCTTGGTTCTTGCCCCCGGAAAGTCCGTGTCCCGTCCAGCTATCTCTGACGCCGGATCAGTACGCGGGCGCGCGCAGACTGGCGGAGGCGGTTCCGGCTCAGTGCCCCAAGTGGGCGCCGGCGATCTCCATGATGAGGTACAAAAGGCTCAGGCTGCTGGTCGCCAGAAGATCGGCGGATCCAGGGGACGCCTCGACGCGGTCACTAAGGGAGCGCAGGGCGCAAGTGCGGAGGCCGCCGATGACGTCAAAGAGTGGTAGGCGTCAGCCCCTGAGGAGATCCCAGTAGATCACGAACCCCGCAAAAAGGGCGAAGATAACTACGACGACGATGCTCAGGATCCGCGACCACGGATCAGCCCAAGATTTCTTGATCCGATATTCTGTCAGACGGTTTTCGCGGATTGCCTGATCGATTTCAGACAGCCCTTCCCACTTGCGGGTTCCGTGCGCCTCGGCGCTCTCAATGTCGAAATTCGTCATGATGGCGTTCATCTCAGGTCTCCTTGGAACATAGCAGAAACGAGGCCGAGGGACAGGAAATTCTGACCCCCAGCAGCTGCCGCAACCTCTCCTCAACTTCCAAGCTTTCCGCGATAGAGATGCGAACAGATAGGGAACACATTTTGCTTGTAAAGCGTCTCTTTACGCGCCACAGTGCCTCAAATCAGCTCGGGGCGGAAAGGCTATGTATGCAAACCGATAGCAATCCATTGTTAAGTGGCCATCCTGGAGACTTCCTAAAAAGCGCAATCATTGAGGCCAATGGCTTGTCAGTGACGGATGCCGCTCAGGTTCTTGGCGTGACTCGCCCTGCGCTTTCTGCACTGCTTAATGGCCGCTCGGATCTCACGCCTCAAATGGCGATTCGAATAGAGAAGGCGTTCGGCGTCTCCATCGAGCAGCTGATGGAGATGCAGACAAGTTTTGACATCGCGGAAATCCGAAAACGAGCCGGCGAAATCATTGTAGCGCCATTCAGGCCGAAAGCGGCCAGGGCACGGCCAAGGGGGAAGATATGACAAATCCCATATCAGCTGCACGCTTGAAAAAGCCCGCGACGGCCGACTCAGCCGCAGCGGTCGACGTCAAACGCGTCGAGCTGGCGCGCGCCCGTGTTATTTCGAGGGCTTGGGCAGAAACAATCCCGGAAACACGCCGCACCAGCCAGGCAGCCCTTTTTGCCAGAGCAGCCATTGAGGCATTTGCCGCCTGCGTCGCGCCTGAACTGACCCTCAGTCCTCCCTTCGTGACTGTGCGGGCAAGGTTGGACGCGACCCCGCGCCAGCTCGCCACATCCATCGGGCGCGAGGCGGCGACGCTGCCGACCCTAGAAGGTTGCCACTTCCTAACCAGTCTCTACACAACCCTGTTACCAGGGAAGGAGCGCAGCGCCCTCGGGGCATTTTACACGCCCCCGGCGCTGACTCAGCGCTTGCTCGATCTCGCAGATGAAGGGGGCGTAGATTGGTCAAGTGCACGTGTGCTCGATCCGGCGAGTGGTGGGGGTGCCTTCCTGTTGGAAGTTGCCGCACGCAAGCGCCGGGCGCTTGAAAAGTGCGAGCCGCCTTTTGTACTTGCTCATCTCGGGACACATCTTTCGGGCCTCGAACTCGATCCGCATGCGGCGTCACTCTCCCAGGCCGCGCTTGAAATCTTCCTATCTGATCTCAGCATGGCGAGCGGCCGCGACGCGCCCGTCTTCGTGAAAGTCTGTGACTCGCTGGAAGAAACGCCGGTGGCACAATATGACTTGGTAATCGGTAATCCGCCTTATGGGCGCGTGACGCTCTCCGCCGCGCAGCGCTCGCGCTATGCACGCAGCCTTTACGGCCATGCCAATCTCTATGGGGTGTTCACAGACGTTGCGCTGCGATGGACGCGGCCGGGCGGGGTGATCGCTTACTTGACGCCCACAAGCGTCCTGGGCGGGCAGTATTACACTGCCTTGCGCCAGCTTCTCGCAGCCGAGGCTCCGCCTGTCGCGATTGATTTCGTGCATGCGCGCCGAGGCGTCTTCGAGGATGTGCTCCAAGAAACCCTCCTCGCGCTCTACCGGAAGGGCGGAAAGCGCAATGCTTTCCAGGTCCATTATCTCCATGTTGATAATGAGGGCGAGGCGCGCTTAACTAAGAATGGCAAGGTCGGTTTGCCGGAGGCCGCTGGCGCGCCCTGGCTCGCGCCGCGCGAACCCGGTCATGTTGGGCTTATCAAAGCGGCAGAGGGCATGGCGTCGCGCCTCTCTGACTGGGGATATGGTGTTTCGACCGGCCCGCTCGTCTGGAACAGGTTCAAGCCGCAGATGCGGACTCGCGCGGCGCGTGGGCTGCTTCCACTGATCTGGGCAGAGGCGGTGACAACCGACGGGCGTTTCGTTTTCCGTGCGCAGAAGAAGAATCATGCGCCTTACTTCAAGACGGAGGCCAGTCATGACTGGCTCATTGTCGATCAGGGGTGCGTCCTCGTGCAGCGGACGACGGCCAAGGAGCAAGCGCGTCGCCTCATCGCCGCAGAGTTACCACAGGAGTTCATTGACGCGCAGGGCGGCGTCATCGTCGAAAACCACTTGAATATGGTGCGCGCGATCGGAAAGCCGAAAGTGACCCCCGCTGCCGTTGCCGCCGTGATCAACAGCGATGTAGTCGATCAGGTGTTTCGCTGCATTAGCGGGAGTGTCGCTGTGTCGGCGTTTGAATTGGAGGCCATTCCGCTGCCGCCTGCCTCGGCCATGGCGGAAATCGAGCGGCTTGTCGCAAACGACGCTCCGCGTGCATCAATCGAGAGGGCTCTGCGCGGCCTCTATGGCCTCAAAGCATGACGCTCCCTCCACTCCTACCGTGGAAGGAAATCCACGCGCGCTTACCGGAAATTTTCCCCGAAGGTTCCGCAAACCGCGAGCATTCAATCTGGGAGATCGCAGCCAAGACGATTTTTGTGATGCTCTACGTCGGCGCTGTGGAAGGAAAGGGAGCTTGGCTCCGGCCTGATCAGGTGACGCGAATGACGGACGCGCAGGCGGCATTGACAAGTGCCGATGATCGCGCAGCTTGGGTGCCCGTCTCGATGAAATCCAGCAAAGGCTTGAACATCCCGGACCGGTGGTATGCGGTCAACACGCGGGAATCGATCCGGGACGATACGATCCGCTACGCTCTGCTCCAAAACGGCGCCGTCATCGATCGGCCGGTGGCCACCACATCGTCAGCAGGGAGGTATGCCCTACAGGCGGAGTTCGCGGAGCTATTTTCACCTGATCTGAACGAGGCGACCTTTATCGCCAAAGCAGCCGCGTGGCGCGAGAAACACCTCAATGCGGGTGCTCTCGCCCGCATCGCGATTGTGCGCAAGGGTGCTGCCGCAGGCGGCACTTACGAGCTGGTCACGTTCCCCAATGGTGAAACCCGCCGCATGGCGACCGGGCCGAGCGCTGATATCTCCAAAGCGGTTGTTGAGGTTTTTGCGCCAAAGTTCCTGCAAAAGCCTGGCGTGATCACGTTGAGCGAGAGCGGAAACAAAGTGGTCGCACGGGACGACGAGCTCGCCAAGGCAATCGGCCTGACCATCCCGGCCGACAAGAGTTTGCCCGACATTGTGCTGGTCGATCTTGGCCCAGCGCATCCGCTATTGGTGTTCGTCGAAGTTGTACATACGGATGGTCCTGTGAATGATGCGCGCAAGACTGCGCTCCTGCAAATCGCAGAGGGCGCGGGTTTTGCACCCCAACACGTCGCGTTTGTGACCGCATATCTGGATCGCGCCTCAGCAACTTTTCGAAAGACTGTGAGCAGCTTGGCTTGGGGCAGCTACGCTTGGTTCGCATCCGAGCCTGAAAGCCTTATGGTGTTCAGTGGCAAACCGCTTCAGATTGAGGGTGGCTAACGGCATGGCCTACTCAGACCATACTTTCGACAGCGGTGGCGCCGAGGAGCGTCAGCCGCGCGAGGGAACCAAACAGGCACTGCTCGTCGCTATGCTGTCACAGAAGACCGGCGTGACTATTTCAGAACTCGTCGATGCCACGGGCTGGAAAACCAATACGGTACATGCCGCACTCTCAACTTTCCGAAAATCTGGAAAAAATATTGTTGTAGAAAATATCTCAGCAAGGCGGATTTATCGCATCCACAACAAAGGCCAATGCTGAATAATAGGAGGTTTCATTAATAATATCTACACGATCGATAGATTTGAAACACTACTTTAATTTTTGGAATTTCCTGACGGAGCTATGAGCGCCTTCACCCTCGCCTGCGTTGTCAAGCGCGGTCGCCGACCTTCTCGCAAATCTTTCACAAATCGCGGGTCTCCAACCGCCAACCGACCAAAGGTGCTTGGCGGCGTGCGTGTTTGTGCCAGATATGCCTCGATCTGCTCCAGTAGCTCCATCGCCCTCGACTCGCTTTAAGCTTGCGTTCTTGCTATGTTCTTACTAGGAAGGCTTCCTAGAGTCTAGGATCGATTTTCCTAGGTGCCCGCGATAGGACTGGCAGTCATGGACGACGCACGGAGAGCCCTGGACGAATTGATCCAGCAACGAGGGGTAAATTACTCCTCGGTTTCGCGCCTGTTGGGGCGGAATGCCGCTTACATCCAGCAGTATATTCGGCGCGGCAGCCCGCGGCAGCTGGACGAGCAGGATCGCTCGGTTCTGGCCCGATTTTTCGGGGTCGATGAGAAGGTTCTTGGAGCCCCTGCCCGCCGCTCAGGCCCGGTGGTCGAGCTCGTCCATGTGCCTTTGCTCAATGTCGAGGCATCAGCCGGCCATGGCGCTCTGGCCGAAATGGAAGCCAAATCCGCGCAGTTCGGCTTCGACGAGAAGTGGCTGCGCCGACTCACCGCGAGCAAGGCATCGAGCCTCTCGATTATCGCGGTCCATGGGGACTCCATGGAGCCCACCCTGCATGATGGCGACGAAGTGATGGTCGATCTCGGGGATGGCCAGTCGCGGCTGAGAGACGGGATCTATGTCCTGCGGATGGACGACATGCTGAGCGTAAAGCGGATTGCCCTCGAACCGCAGGGCAAGCGCGCTTCGGTTCTGAGCGACAACCCCGCCTATCCGAGCTGGCGCGGTCTGGAAAAGCGGACGCTCAATATCGTCGGGCGGGTTCTCTGGTTCGGACGAGCACTCTAAGGTGGCCTTCTGATGCTTGCCCTTCTTGCCGCTTCCATCGTCGCTTCCGGGCAGACCTTTACCTGCACGCCTACTCATGTCTGGGATGGTGACGGTCCGGTCTGGTGTGCGGAAGGCCCTCACCTGCGGATCGCCGGCATCGCGGCCCGGGAAATGGACGGCACCTGCCGTACCAATCAGCCTTGCCCCGATGCCACCGCAATTGAGGCGCGCGATGCGCTGGTACGGCTGATGGGCGGCGCGACGGGAACAATTTCGACCGGTCATGTGGTGGTCAGAGGTCCGCGGCTGACATGCCGCTCCGAGGGGTCCGCTGGCGGCAACAGGACCGCTGCCTGGTGCCGTCTGCCGTCAGGTGCCGATCTGTCATGCGCCATGATCAAGACCGGCACGGTCCTGCGCTGGGATCGCTACTGGAAAGGCCCAGCTTGCCGGTGAGCAGCACCACGCATCTGACCGGCATCGTCGAATGGGCGGCCAACGGACCGGTGCTGCGAACTGACGGTGGCGGGACTTGGGAACTCGACAACACCCGCCAGGTACGGAAATTCATCGGCGCCCGCGTCGAAGTGGTCGGGGAGCGTTCGGGGTTCAACGGTTTTGCCTGCGACCAGATATGGCCTGCCGGAAAGCCTCGACCGACTGCATTCAAACTCCGGCTCGAATTCCTCCTTGCCGCAGCCTTCATCGCCTATGGCCTATATGCGACGGTTGGCGGTGTCGTCAGCCTGCTGCGCTGATGCTGAGCGACTCGGAGCTCTGGGCCTGCGCTAACCACGTCCTGCAAACTCATGGGGACAAGGCTCCCTTGCACGTCGCCGAGCAGATTGGGGCTCTTGCACTTGCTGGCGACGAGGCAGGCATTCGGACGTGGCAGGCTATCGCCGAGCGAATTGTCCAGCTGAGCTCCAACGCCTCGGACCGGCCACTACAGTAACCCTCCTCGATAAGACTACCAATTCATCCGATCGGCGACAGATCGCCCGGAAACAGGCACGGCTGCGCGCCTGGACCGCCATGGCTGTCGCCTTCGATGGTGAAGCCGCGCATGCGCTCGACAAGATGACGAGCCAGATCGACCCTGGCGCTGCGCTGGGCGCGTGGATCATCGGCATTGAGGCGGACGAACGTGTGCTCCGGCGCAACAGCCAGCGCGACTTCGAGATGGGTAAGGAGGATATCGTCGGAGATTCGGGGCATGGGTCAATGAGAACAAATAAAGAACTTCGCGTCAACCGGCCATGTGCGGACGCATGGGGACAGCAGCACGCTATATGCCGATTTCGAATGGCTTGGTGATCGACCGGTCAAGCTCTGGCGGCTTGCGTTCCGGTGCAGGAGCCACACGATCTTTGACCTGCCCTTTGGCTGCCGCATCGCGGAGGAAATCGACTGTCTCCAGCGCCGAGCGCTTCATGCCGGCATTGCGCTCGACCGCCGCTTCGAGCTTGCCCGCATTGTCGACATAGAGGGTGAGACGATCGCGCAGCCGCGTGATCGTGACCAGAAACGTCTGCTGGTTGGCCAGATTGCGCTCGCGGCTGTCCATGACCGCAATGCCGCGATCGGAAGTCAGCCCCTGTGCCATATGGGCATTGAGCGCATAAGCGAGATCGAGACGGCGGAGCATCGGGTCGCCCTGCTCCAGCCGGTGCTCTGAGCCCAAGGATGTCTTCACCACGACAGCCTCTTTGTCGACAGCGACAATGCGGGCTTGGTCGGCATTGAGCAGGCCCCGCTGGTGATCGGTCTCGGTCCACCGGATCTTGTCGCCGGTATAGATGTCGAGAGCGCGCACTTCGAACAGGCGCAGCGGATCCTGCTCACCTTGCGGCCTGATCTGACCGGGACGAAACTCGAACTGGCGGCCACGCTCGTTTTCCAGCGTGACTCGCTCGCGCGCCACATCGGTTCCGACCACCCGGTATTCGCCTGCTGCAAGGCCCTGGTTGCGCTGACGCCGCGCGACATCGACCACCATGCCGGGGGCGTAGGTGCTCGCATATCGCAGCTCCTCACGGGTTACATTGACGCGGGACAGGGTCTGGAGCCGCATGGTTTCAGGACCAAGCTCGCCGCTCGCTTTAAGGCCTGTCTGAACCGCATCGTTTACGGCGCCGCGCAGGTTTCGGCCTGAGGCATAGATCGCGGTTGCTTCGCGCTCGGCAGTCGACAGGGACAGCCAGGCTGCGGCGGCGTCGACAGCCGCATCGTTCCCCACCTCGATCACCTGGGGTGCCAGATGGCGCATGGCGTCCTGGATACGCCCTTGTTGCGCCGCCTGTTGCGCTTCACGCAGGCCTTCACTGCGCGCGCGAAGATTCGTGCTCATGACGGCCGTCTCAATGCCGGCCTGCTGCATCACATCGAACGGCTTTCCGGCATCGACTGCGCCCAACTGCTTGCGGTCACCAATACTGGCAAAGCGGCCGAGTTCGAGCAGGTTTGCAAGCCGCACCAGCTTTTCCTTGTCGGCATTGCCGACCATCGATGCCTCGTCGAGCAGCACGACTGTGCCACGCATGTCAGCCCGAGCCTCGGCGAGCCGGTCCGCATCCGCCCCTTCAAGGAGATCACGGTGCTGGGCGAGGAACCGCGACACCGTCATCGATGGAATACCCGTGTCGCGCTCGAGCATCTGGACCAGCGTGTTCTGCACCGCGAGACCGAGCACACCCCTGCCCTCCTCGCGCAGGATATCGGCGACAGGTTTGAGGACCGTGCTCTTGCCTGCGCCCGCGACGCCCTGGATCGCGACGATGCGGTTGTTCGAGCCAAGCAGCAGACGCCCGGCCCCTTCCTGTCCCGCGTTCAAGGTCAGGCCGTATTTGATTTGGGACAGGGCTTGCAGACGGGCCCCGGCAAGGTCGGGAGAGACTATCGCCGGGGCTACGCCGCGCCCGTCTTCAACCCCGGCAATAATTCGCTGTTCGAGGCTGATCGCGTCGCGTGTCGTCAGCAGTTCCCGGTCCGCACCCTTGCCCTTCTCCAGATGTCCCTGGCGGAGCAGCTGCTCGACGCGGTGTTCGATGTCTGCAAGCGAAGTCGGGAGCGCAAAGCCAAGCGCTGCGCGGTATATCTCGGCCCGGGTGAAGGCCGCCTCCCGCTCACCGAGATGCCGGACAGCCGAGGCGACTGCATGAATTGCGGCGACCTGCTCGACGCTGCGATTGGTCAGCCGGGTAGGTATCAGTGGGTCACTTTCGCGCAGGCCAAGCCGCTCGGCAAAAGAGGTTGCAAGGGCCTGAACATTGCGGGCAAGCGCGCGCACCGTCGGCTTCAAGCCGGTCACATTGCCAAGATCCTGCGCACTGCGAGCATTGGCTCTGGCAGTTACTGTGGCGGGATCAAAGCCTAGCCTTGCGGACGTTTCCTGCCACTGCTGCGTCAGCGCATCGCGATCTTCGATCCGCCCCTTTTCGGCCCGGGTCATCAGGGTTGCTGCATCGAGAACGCCTGGCCCTGAGAAGTTCATCTGGGCGGCCGCTTCCAGGATTTCCGCTCGCCGGGAACTGAAGGCATCGCGGACCACCTTGGGCACACCTACGGCCTCAAAATTACCGTGCTTGCCGAACTCACCGACCTCATAGCCAAGCTTTTCGACGCTCAGACGAAATCGCGCCATCGTCATGGCATTGAGCAAGGTATTGTGCTGCCAGAGCTTGTCATTGCGTAGCGCCCTCCATTTGCCGTCGCCCCCTCGCGTCACATTGGCAATGACGGCATGAAAGTGCGCGTTGGGCTCCTGGTTGCGATTGGTGTCGTGCTGGAACAGCGCGATCGCAAGGTTGCCGGTCTGGACGGTACGCTCCTTTCCGCGAACCTCCATCCGGGTCTCGGCTAGGTTCTTTTCGGCCCAGCGCAGGGTTTCCCGGACGGCCGACCCGTAGGCATCGAGGATCCGTTTGTCGCCGCCCACCAGAGCCAGGACCGACCAGCTTTTCGGCATCGAAAAGGTGAGGTCGGTCCCCGCCCGGTGCGCCCGGTTGTCACTGCCCAAGCGGCTACCATCGGGCAGCAGTCCCTTAAGGACCGCCTCGAATTGCCGTGCGTCTACGGAACCAGTAAGCCCGAGCGCGGCAGCGCCGTTGCCCAGCCATTCACCCGAGCGATCGGCATCCGCCCGCGTGTAGTAATTGTCGGCAGCGAAGTAGTTGGCCGCGCCGCCGGCGGTGCGGACATTGGCTACCGACAGCATCGATCGGTCCCCAACGCCAAGGCAGTTGGCGACATGCTCACATCTCCATGTCGCCAAGTTCCGGACCAGTGATCGGCGGAGGCTCGTGCTCCCGCAGACCATCCTCGATCATCAGCTTGCGCGCGGCGGCATCGCTGGAGCTTTGGCTCTTCGGGTTATCCGGCTTGCCCTGTTGCAGCCCTTCCGTTCCGGGCGTGCTGGCCTGAGGCGTGCCCTTCGGCGAAGCCGACTGATCCCGCGCCGCTGCGGCTTCGCCTGTCTGGAGAAGTGGGCGGGCGGAAGGTCCAGCCTTTCGCGGCGGAGCATCGGTTCTGGTATTCGACCGGTCCGTCTTGGCCTTGCCCGCCTTGTCTTGCTCGGAACGAGTTGCCGGTTCTCGCTCCTTCGACGTCTTGCCGGGTGTGCGTTCCACTGCTCGCCCAAGATCCTTGGCAGGCGCTTCAGGCTCCTTTTTCGAGGCAGCTCGCGCACCTTGGTCGAAGGCGAGCTCGCCCTGCTTCGGGACGACCGGCTTGCCGGCGCCGTCGTCGTTCGACGAAGGATGCTCGCCGCCTGTCGGCGCTGCCTTCTGCTCTGCCTGCTCCGCCGCCGGATGGATCTCCGTGACCCTTGCCTTCGGGCTGTCCTTGACCCTGGCGATGAAGGTTTCCGCCCGCTTGGGTCGGTCGACGGGCTTCATCTTGACCGGTGCGGCGGGAAAGCCATCAGGGAACTTGATGTACCCTGAAAGGCGCGGAAGGTTCATTAGCTGGTCGGGCAGCAAGAGCGGCTCGATGTGCTTGCGCGGGGTGAGGCTGACCGCATCGCGGGCATTGTTGTAGCCATAGGTGTAGCCCTCTTCCATGTCCCTGACCTGGCGATGGCCGATGAAGTCGGAGCACCAGGTGGCCGTCTCGCGGTCGGCGGTTCCAAGGATCAGTTTGGTCCGGGCGAGCGATGCCAGCGTCATCGCCATGTTCTCGCCGTAGACCTCCTTGAGCTTGGCATAGGCGTGAAGGCCAAGGACAATCGCGCCGCCGAAATTGCGCGCTGTCTGCAAGCCTTTCTCGAGCGCCGGCAGGCGGTGCAATGCACCCAGCTCATCGACGAAGAACCAGCACTTGAGATCGCGGGTGCGGGGCATCGTCATCAGCGTATTCATGGCGGTATCGAGCCAGAGCGTGAGCAGCTGCGCGCAGACGCTCATGTCGACATAGCGAGCCGAAATGAACAGGATCGAGCCTTCGCCTCTGGCGCTAGCGGTCCCGTCCTCGATCCATTGGCGAACCGAGAAACGAGGTCCGGCAGTGGGCAGCAGCTTGAGCGCCTTGGCGTTCACGTTGAAGACGGCGCGGATCGATTCCGCCATGCGTGCGGCTTCCGGCGCGGTCAGCGGATCGGCGATCGTTCCGCGCATCATGGCATGAACGCGCGAGAGGTCCGCGGTCATGAGCTCCCGCGCCAGGGCGTCGTTGGTCGCCCTGCCCTCGGCCACAAGTTTGAGGCAGAATTCGACGAACAGCGCGCGGGCAGCGATCACCCAGAACTGGGCTTCTCCGCCCCCGTCATGGGGGACGAGGGCGTCCGCGGCGGCCCAGAACTCACCTTCGGAGCGGCATTCGTCAAACAGGCTCCACTGGGGGCAGCGCGCATCGAGCGGGTTCAGAATGATGTCGCAATGGGCAGCATGGAAGTGCTCGATAAAGGCCCCGGTCAGATCGAAGACCACGCAGCGCTGACCCTTGGCTCTTGCTTCCGCGATCATGTCGGAGATCGCCACGGTCTTGCCCATACCGGTGGTGCCAATGAGCATCGCATGGCTTTGTTCGAGCCGCCAGGGATAGGAGACCGTGGCGATGTGCGATGGCCGATACGGAAAGCCCCGGGCGATTTCTCGCGGCAGACTGAGGCGCCATTTCCAGCCCAGCGCGGTATCAAGCTCACGGGTGCGCTCGCGCCGGTTGTGTGCGGTCAATTCATCGACGAGCTCGGGGAGCGTGACGAGCATCGCGCCGCGCTCATGTTTGCGTTCTTTGGAGCGGCCACCGAACCGCTCGGCGAACCAGTAGAAGACGGCAAACGCAGGCACCAACAAGAACCCGGAACGCCACAAGGCACTGGTCAGAAGCGCCATCAGCTTCTCCCATGCATGGACCACCGGGGGGTAGTGCTCGAGCAGGGCAATCGGAAACTGGATGGTCGCGCCGAAGGCGGTTTCCAGAGTGATACGCTTGGCGGGATCGAACTCCATGAAGCCGTAGATGGCGGCATAGATCCGCATCCAGACCAGATAGACTTCGTGATCGGTGAGGCCTGCCGAAATGGTCCACCATGATGTCCATGAGATCACGAGCGCGGCAACGATCAGTGGGCCCTTGAGACCCGCCGCGAACATGAAGCTGAAGTGTCCGAGCAGCTGGCTGCCACGCGTGAAGTTGACGAGATTACGCTTCATCGGAGCCTCCCTCGCCAGCTGCTGTGGAAAGACCGAGTTCCTTGCATTTGCGAACGTAAGCCTGGTGAGCCCGACCGCGCAGCGCGTGGTCGGGGTGGCCCGCCAGCAGCGCATCAACCCCGACCATGAGGAACACCGAGCGACGGGAAATGCGTTCAATGGAAGCGTCGAGCCGCGAGGCAAGCTCGTCCTCGGTGCAGGCATTGGCGAGCAAGGCGCGAACCCACTCGCTCATGCTGATCCCCTTGGCCTTGGCAGCCCTGCGGATCAGCGAGCTGAGCTCGCTGGAGATGTAAACCTGGAGACAGATTGGCCGTGTCATCCACGGACTCCTTGTGGTCAGGAGCCCGATTCACACTGCGAAAGGCAGGGTCAAAGCTAAGTCAAATTCAAGAACATGTCAAGAACATAAAGGGCTGCGGAATCCCGCCATTTTTGACCTGACCTTGGTCAAATCCACGTAACTCCCCTCGCCTCCGTCAATTTTGACGGAGAAGATGCCATTTCACAAAACTCGATGTATTCCTTTGTGATTGCCTCCTTTTTCTGCCCGTCATTCCTGCGACCCGTCGCGTAGGGTGTGCTCTTACGTCCCCAGCTTAGAGGGTAGATCCCAGTGTCATGACCTGTACGGGATCGACGGTTTTGAAGTCCCAAGACCAAGGGATGAATACCATGCCGCTCGATTGCCGATTGTGTTAAAGATCGATCGAGTCCGCCGGCAGGAAGAATGGTGTCGCGGGCATCCCACCGGGAGCATGGCTATGGCGGACGTAACACTGAGCGCGACACCCAAAGGCAATGGTTTCCAGGCAACCGTGACCTATTCGAGCGGCGTGTCGATCAGTTCGGCAGAAGCCTTTCCGACGAAGGCAGAAGCCATTTCAGCAGCGGCCATGAAGGTGCTCGACATGCCCGATCGGCTGGAGAAATTCGACGCGTCGGACGCCGAGGACTGATGCTGCAGGGAATGCTCGCGCGACACCTGCGGGAGCGACAATACGGGACCCGAGCAAAAAGAAAGGAGGAAGCCCTGACGGACTTCCTCCTTGTGTATGGCATCAGATTTCATCGCTCAGCTTTCCTGGCACTGTGTCGATGACCCGGTCCAGCATGGCCTTGGGCAGTGCGCCGTAATCGCCCTCATCGACCGCGATGTAACCTGCCTCACCATCGGTCAGGACATATTGGGTGAAGTAGCTGTGAAGGGACCGGGCATGAGCCTTGTCGAGTGCGGCAATGAAAGCTGCCTGATCTGCCTGGAATGAACCCTGCGCGATATTCAGTGAAGCGTACATGATCTTTCCTCCTGATGTTCGATGCGTCGCATCAGGAGCTGCGAGGATGTGGGTGACGGGCCGGGTCAGGGACCGCGCATAGCGCGGCCGCGAAGCGGCGATGGGGGAAACGATTTTTGCCGGGCTTGCCCGGTAAAAATGGTGGGGCCCCGTCGTCCTTGACGCGGCCCCAAAGCCCGCATCACACTTGGACTTTCTGCGAGAGAGACCTCTCCAACGTCAGCGTGAAAAGCACTGGCATCGCGGCAAAAACCGTTTTCCTACATCGCCCCATGTTGGCACTGTCGCGCATGGAGGGGACCAACGGCCAGCGAAAGGACAATCTGATGGCCAGGTCCAAACCGAGCGCGCGCAATGCGCTCAAAAAACTGCGCGAGCAGCGCGAAGAACTCGATGCACAGGAGGCCAGGCTCCGCGAGGAAGCGGCAGGCGAACTGGGCAAGGTTCTTCTCGAATGCGGAGCCGAGACTATCGAACCTGCGCAACTGAAGCAGCTCATCCGCGCATCGCTCACCATCGGGATCGACGATGCTCTCAAAAGGCTCTCCCCCGCCTGACACTTCAACCGCGGCGGGGTGTGGGCTCGATGCCCCGCCCCGCCGCTTACGTCAGAGAACACAAAAAAGGCTCCGATGGCGCGAACCATCGGAGCCTTGTCGTTTGCGGGAGGCACTCAGTCCTCATCGATGTCGGGCGCACCTTCATTGTTTGATGTCCGGCCCTTGGTGAGGAAGTCCACCTTGTCGGCGATGATCTCGCAGCCGTAGCGCTTGGTGCCGTCCTGGTCTTCCCACTGCGTATAGTGGATGCGCCCCTCGACCGTCACGAGCTGGCCCTTGGTGCAGTACTTGGCGACGTTCTGGCCGAGACCGTTGAAGCAGGTCACGCGGTGGAATTCGCTGTCCTTGGCGGTGTAGCCGTTTTCGTCCTTGTAGGTCTTGCCGTCCTTGCGTGCGGGACGGTCGGTGACGACCGAAATCGAGGTAATGCTGGTTCCGCCCTGCGTGGTGCGAGTTTCGGGATCGCGGGCGATGCGGCCAACGAGGATAACGAGATTGGTCATGGGTCTTCTCCTGATCGAGCATCCGGGACCATCCCGGCTGCGAACCAAGTGAAGAAGCGGCCAACGGCGATACGCACCGGAGGGGAACCCGGAGCTGGTTCGGGTGGTGCGGGCAGCCGGGCGCAGCCCGGCAACACGGCCGGACCGGGTCCGGGTTGCGTCTCGTCCGGGGGCTGATTCAAGGGACGGTTCGCGAAGGAGACGGGTTGTCCGGGATGTTTGGTCGGGAGACCTTGGCCAGCCATCGAACATGTCCTTGCCGCTTCGCCATGGTCCTTTCCGCTCACGGCGGTCCGGCGTCAGATTGTGATGCGCACCGGCAGCTTTTCCTGCGGCTAGTCCTGCGTTCGAAACGGCACCGTCTACAGCGGCATCCCTGACGGTTACTGTTCAGGCGAAGTCAGGAATCGCCATGGCCGAACTCACCGCTGGCCCGGGCGTCCTTGTAGAAGCGGTCGAAGAGCGTGTGGGTCGATTCCGAACGTATAGTGCTGGCTGTGATCAGCATGGCGAGCCCGCCAAAACCATCGGGCCGCATCTTGGAACAGGTGAACGCCATGGTGACCGTCAGATCCTGGAGATCGGGCGCTCGGCGCACGATGTCCTGCAACACGTCGGGCCAGAGGTCTCCAGCCATGTCGAGTTCGAATTCCTCGTCTCCTTGGATCGCGTCTCCGTGCTCATCGAGTAGTTTGGCGACCAAGCGGCTCGAGGCATGATCGGCAGCGTCGAGAGCCTCGCGCACCTCTTTCGGATCAAAGAAGATGAGGTCGCTCGCGCCGTCTTCGCTGAAATAATAGGCAATGCCGTTCTCAACGTCCTCGTCAAAAACTTGGCTCAAGAACATGGCTTCGATCGGCAGGATTGCCGAAACCGGGATCACCGGATCCACCACGGTGGATGCGTAATAGTCAGCCATTGAAGGTCTCCAGAAATGAGAGAGCCCTGCGCGATGACCGGACTCCGTGGGATGAAAAGGCGGAAAAAGTTGGAGCGGGCTAATCCCAATCGAAAGTCTGCAAACCGTCTATCTCGTCCGCATCGCAGTCGAAGTTCACATATTCCGCTCCGAGCGATCGGGCGTATGTCATGATCGCCAGGATGTCGGGGGGCACACCGTCGCCGGGTTCTTCGCTGGCCCAGACAAACCAGCCATAGGGTGTGGGTGAGGCGACCACGTCCGTCCGGTCGACATAGGAGCGGGCTGCAGGCGAAAGGTGCGCTGTCGAGCGGTCGAGAAACAGTCGCAGCGGATAGACGACAGTCATGACCGGCCTCCTGCAACAACTGCTATGACAGGCTGAAGAGCAGAATCGCCCGACGCAAACGGATCGACATCGCGGTGGATCGGCTGTGCTCGCCCCATCCAGGGTTCCGGGCGAATGCAACGCACCCAGTCGGCAAAGCTCGGGATGAAGCCGAGATCCTCGCGCACATGCTGTTCTCCGACCAGGCGCACTGGCACAACGCGCCCGGACGACACCGTGATCGTTGCACCGAAGAAGCGTTCGAGCATGAAGATGCCCTCGGCATGATGGCGCAGCGAACGGTGCCGAAAATCGGCTGTGATCGCCTTCGATTCATCGAACCATTGATGAAGAGCGAGATAATCCTCAGGCCCACCGCCCCATTTGCGGACCGAGGAAAGTGCATGATGATAGCAATGTCCCATCGATGCCTCCCTCACCACTCGTGACCGGAAAATTCGGTGATCTCGACCCGCTCGTTGTAGTCGAGCCTGATCGTGTTCCCAGCGACGTCGAAGCTGAACTCGCCATAGGCGCCTTCGTTGATTTCCCAGCCGTCGTGGGTCTCTTCAAGTAGGTCGTAGGCGAACTGCTCAATTGCCTCTCTGAGGTGCAAGTTCCGGGTTTCGCACCCAGTTCCATCCCATACGGGTGTCGCGATCTCGACATTGGTTGCGGGCAATTCAAGGGGCACGTCATCAGCGAATGCTGAGACGTCCTCAATCTGCCCTGAATCGCCCGCCCCATCGAAGTTGACGATCACGGAAGTGATGTCGGTTGCGGCCAGCGCAGTGAGAATCGCAGCTTTGTTTTGCGGCCGGACCTCGTCCGCAAGGCGCTTGCGTTGGGCGTGCTGGGCTTCAATCTGTGCCCAGGCAACTGCCGTGTCGATCCGCTGACTCATTTGGGTCATGAAGTTTCTCCTGAGATGTGCGGGCAAGCACCGATCGTCTTGCCCACGAGAACAGGCGAATTCTTTCCTCTGAAGGGCTGCGCCAGCGCCGATGGCGCTGGCGCGATGCCAGACGCATCAGTCGGTATCCCGCGCCACGCGCTTGGGAGAAGTACCAAGCGGACCACGGCGATCGACAACCGTGATCCGACGGGATTTGGCTTCGATGACCAAGCGCTCCAGAACCCCATTTCCGGGAAAGGCGACGACATAACGTGGGTCGAGCGAGAGCATATGCTCGTTGCGCTTGAAGCCTGCACGTGCCCCCAACCGCATGTCGAGAGAGAAGCTGATTTGCGGGACGTTGCGTCGTTCCGCCCACGAGGATGCCAGGCGATCAACGCCCTTGGTATCACCGCCATGGACAAGCACCATGTCAGGAACCCGGTCGTGGACCTTGTCCAGAGTAGCCCAGACATTGTTGGCAAAGGTGAGCGCGTCCTGCTCGTTTGGATGGCGTGTGCGACCGCCGGCAAAGATCACCGGCGTACCTTCTGGCATGGCGGCGCGGCGTTTCGCTTCGGACCGGGCTCGGACGAACTCGCGGCCCTCGACAAGCGCGGAAGTCAGCATGGCGCTGTGATTGAAGCGCGAACTCGACACGGGCTTCCACGAGGAGCCGAATTCGTTGAGATAGAGGGCAGCGGCCACTTCGCGCATCTCTTCGAGCGCGATCATGGCCCCTTCGGCACACTGTGCACGCTCAACCTGGGTCTCGAGTTCATGGGTGTGAATTTCGGATCCATCTGCAGCGGCCAGAAGCGCTCGGACTTCGTCGGTTGCGCGGTCGACTGCGGTCGATTTGCGGGTCGCGGAACGGTGGAAGATGTTGACGAACGCCCAGCCGAGGTCCTCGGCATCGGCTTCCAGCGCAGTCCCAGAGACCATCGCAAATAGATCGGACCAGACAGCTTCGAGCGTCTGGACGACCGCATCGTGGACCGGAAAATCATTGGTGGAAACCGGGGCAGGACCAATCGAAAAACCGGAAAGATCGAGGCCGGCAAGTTGGTCAGAAAATGATGAGTGCATGGGTATTGTCCTCCTGACTGGTGTGAGGCTGACGCACCCGCTCATGGCTGCGCCAGCGAGAGTCCGTCAGGGCCAGCTTGAGGCAGTCTCCGCACCCGACAGGGGAAACCCGCTTGGGAAGGCTGGCGCGGGCAGGCCAACGGCCCACAGGGCCGGGCCAACACGGGCCTGCGCAAGCCGGGTTGCGGAAGACTGGCGGCTGGCCCAGGGCCTCTCTCGCATGGCTTCAGACCATGAGTGCACATGCGGGCTTCGTCAGTCAGGACAGGTGCATGTGTACGCTCACCAGTGAGCGGCGCATTCAGGCCACCCGTTTTGCGTAGACGCCCTCACCGTTCGACATGTGACCGAGGCAGACGTAGTCGCCGAACAACGCTTCAAAGCGCGAGGCGATCTGGGACAGCCAGCGTTGTGCTCTGGGCGATCTGGCCGTGCGCCAATCGGCATCCCAATAGGCGCCATCGTCACGCTCGACGATCCACACCGCAACCAGGCCGGCGTAAACCGACACGCCGAAATCCGCATAGGCATTGCGCATGAGGATACTGTCTTCGCGGCCTCGCCAACCGTCGTGCGCGATCAGGGAAGGGAAAGCCTGCCCTGCGCGCTCGCGCAGATCCTCGCGGAGCCATTCATATTCGAAGTCCCAGTCGTCGTCGTTTTCGACTTCGAGCACGGTGAAGGCGACAATGGCCCCGCTGGGATAGCTGACCGATCGGCCCATGATGCCCTCCTTCAAGCGGCCAGCGCAGCGTCGGCAGACGCTTCGTCAATATCATCGGCAGAGGTCCGTCCCCCGAGTTTGAGCAGAAGCCTTGATGCTTCCTCCGCCTTTGCGGCAGCGGTGAGAATGGCACGGTCATCCTGCTTCAGGAGCTTGAGCCAATGCTCGATATAACTCGCATGGCTATCCAAGTGTGTGACTGGCAGACCGAGTTCAGCGCCGAGCATGGCGCTCGAAAGTTCGGCTACATATCCTGACAGTCCAGCCCCAATCTGACTTCCGACGCCAATTTTTAGGACGCGCATCATGCCGCCAACTCCTCGGGCTGGGGTTGCTGGGCGTGCATCCAGTCGGCTGCGGCCTGTGCCTTGCTGGCGGCGGTGAAGATGGCGCGAGGGTCGTCCTTCAGCACGCGCAACCACGATGCGACGTATGCGGCATGATCGGCGCGCGGATGGTGGGCGATCCCGAGGTCGGCGAGCACGAACGAAGCTGTCAGTTCGGCGCAGATCTCCTCGATCGCCAGACTGTCCCGCTTGAAACGTTCGGCAAAGTTGCGATCGAGCCGGTGCTTTGCCCCTGTGGCGTGGGCCGCCTCATGCAAAAGCGTGCCCATCTGTGCTGATGCATCCCGAAACGAGGCAAAGGTCGGCATGAAGATGTGATCGAGGTCGATCCGGTAGTGCGCATCGTAGGCGCCCTCGGTGATCGGGATCTTGAGGGCCGCGACGAAAGCTTCGGCGTGCCCGAACCGCTCGCCCTCGGGTAGAACTGCGACAGGAGCGGGCTCATAGCCCTCGACCTGTGCGAGGTTGAACACGGTGAAGGCCCGGGCGAACATGCGGCCGGGGTCGGCTTCGCCGTCGTCATGATCATCATCGGCGCGCGATGCGGCCTGCTTCCAGAACACGACGGTGGTTCCGCGCTCACCCTTGCGGACCTGTCCGCCAAGAGCTGCCCACTGGCGATAGGTCCCCCAAAGACCACTGGAATAGCTGCTGGCTTCGGCGGCAATCCAGAGCGCCAGCACATTGACACCGCGATAGCGACGGCGGGAGGTGACGTTCTGCGGCCTCGTCGTGGCAGCGCCATCATGGTGCCAGGGCATGCGCCAATTGCCGGCACCGGCTTCGATGGCAGAGACAATCTCGGTGGTGATGCGCGAATAGACGTCGGCTCGCGGCGTCGCAGGGTGGGATCGGGACATGGCGGGTCTCCACGACGAGCGGAGGGAAACTCTCTTCCGCTCCTTCAGCCCGTCACCCGAAAACCGGCCTCCTCTCCCTCTCCCGCCACACCGGTCCGAGGTGTGGCGGCACCGGGCGCGATCTGTTCGAGGACACGCTCAATCCTTGCCACCTCGGCCTGAAGCGTTACCCGCTGCGGTTCTGGAAGCCGCTTCTCGCGCAGCAACAGCCGCGCCTCGTCAGCTCCGCGCTGCCAGGCCGGGCGATGCCGTTCGGCAATGCAGGCATTGGGGCAGCGGACCGGCTCGCACATGGCGATCATTGGTCCGGTCGCACCCGGTTCCGAAATGCGGTTGAGGCACAGGGCAGTTGCCGGATCAAAGAAGCAATCGGCCAGCGGGCCGACATGCAATGTCCGCGCGAGACTGCCGAGCATCGTCCGTAGGCGTGGCCGGTCGGCAATCATGGCGGGTAGCGGCGCCAACTCGTGGGCGGCAGTATCGAGTGCGGCTCCGATCCTGTTCGCGGCAGGTCCGCCAAGGCGCGCACCACCTTGCCGATCGTCGAAGTAGACGAGGATATCGTCGATCTGGCCAAGCGCGCGCTGGGCTTCGATCTCTCCCCGAAATCCGGACCGGCTGCTGCCGGCATAGCCTTCGAACGCCGCAACGCTGGCGTGCTTGTACTGGATCATGCCGGCAATCGTCCCAAAGGGCCGGTTGGCGATGTGCCAGGCAATGGTCCGGCGAAACTGGCGTGTGGTCAGACGCCAGGGCGCGCCATTGGGGCCGGCAGGAATGATCGGTGCCTGCGCCGTTCCGAACCGGTCGTTGAGATGATCGCGAAACCGGTTGAGTTGCCGGACGATCTCGGCAGAAACGTGCGTCTTGGTGTTAGCCCGAAGCGTGAGGACCGGCCACAAGGTCGTTGTCCCGCGCGCTTGCCCCGCCCGCGCGGAAAGCCGTTCGAGGACGGCAATGGCTTCGGCGACCGGTGCGATAGTGACCCACTCGGTCTCCTCGCCGCAGCCGCGCTTGCCCTTGTAGGCGGTGGACTTGATGCGATGCCGCAAGATCGCACCGTCTTCTGCTCTGGTGATGGACAGGCATCCCCGCTTCATCGCCTGGATCTCGCTGTCCCGCATGCCTGAGAGATAGGCACAAACGACGTAGGCCGCCGACTGCAGCATGACCTCTTCGAGAGCCAGTACCTTGGCATCGAAGCGGGTGCGCCAAGGCAGGCCAGTATCGAGATCGGCGGAAATGGGCGTATCCATCCCGCCGATCTCGGTGCCGAGTTCTGCGATGGCGGCGGCGATGAGGTCCGGCGCCCCGGTGGTCAGGCCAAGGTGCATGGCAGGTTCGACCTGCGCGTCGATGCCGGCGTGAAGGTGGATCAGATGATAGTTGATCGGCGGCGTGACTTTGCCGCTTTGCGGATCTGTCCGCGTTGTGCCGTTGTGTGCGGTGGTCCAGATCGGGATCCCGCGCCCTTGTCGCCGCAAGGCGGCAATATAGGTGTTGAGGCGTTGGCGTTGCCGCGACCGTCGATCCGTATGATCAAGACCCGCCTCAGCGGCAACCAGACGGTTGCGCTTTGCTTCAAGGCGATCGAGTTCCGCCCGTGAGGCGAGGATATCTCCTGCGTAGTAGTTCACATAGCGCAGCGACCAGGCGAGCAGCGGCGTTATGATCGCTTCCGGAATGCGCGGCGTCCGGTTCTCTCCGGCGACGTACTTTGCTCCCGCCACCGAGAAAGGGCTGCGCCCCGGCCACGGTTCAAAGGAGAGGCGCGCAGTCGGCAGATGGTGCCGCAACTCATGCAGGTCGAAGACTATCCGCAGCAGCGCTGCCGCCGCAACCGGACGCAGTCCGGCAAGGCGCAAAGAGCGGGCGTAGCGATCAGCCAACGACTGATCGACCCGGCCAAGATCGAAATGACCCAGCTGAGCCTTCACGAAGTCGAAAAAACGCAAGATCCGGTTGGCCTCGCCGCGCACCCCCGCCGGCTCAAGCCGTGAACGGTGGCCGGGTAGATCGACATTGAGACGCGCATGAAGAATCTGGCGCAGGGCATCGGCGATGGAAGGGTCTTGGATAACGGCGAAATGTACCGTGACATGGCACCGCCGGGCATTCTCGCGAAACACGCCGGGAGCCAGATCCCAGACCGGATCGCCATATCGCGAGATATGCGCGCGATCGACCCCAGGGCGGAGCGGTGCGGAGATGAGCACCGGGAGGGCGTCACGTTCATTGCAGCTGTCGGCCAGAAGCTGGAGAGCGGTCATGCGCGGGCCTCGGGTGGCAGGTAAACCATGGGAGGTTCGGCCGCGACCTGCGCCCGGGCCCTTGCCACGACATCGTCGCCGAAGGCGGGCAGGATCTGCTGAACAATGCGGTCACGGGCATGGCCGAACTTGGCTGCCCAATCGGCTGCGCTCAGGCCGGCTCGCTGATCATCGACAAAGGAGAGGAACGCGAGGATGGCGGGTAGCTTGCGCGCGGTGATGACCGCGTTGCGACAATCGAGGCAACCCCAGAACGGCGTTGGGCACGCGGTACCGGCAGATGCAAAGGGACTGGAATAGAAGTTGCCGCAGCTGGCAAGCCAGACGTCCTGTTCGCCGTCGAGAAGTGCGCGCGAGACGCCTTCATCATCCGGAGTAGGGCTCGCCAACTCGCCGCGCAGTCGCTCCTCGTCGGGAGGAGGAAGTGCCCTGGGACCGGGCAGCGCCGCTTCGAGGGCGTCCGCCACGGCCTGCTCGTGCAGCGGTCTGAGCGCCGGAATATCGGCGTAGTGCCGTGCCGCGATCTCGGCGGTATGGCCGACGGCGAAGCGGGCCATGTGCCCTTCGGTCTTCAGGTACCACAAGGCCTTGTGCGTCTTGCGCAGGTGCGAAAGGCGCAGATAGAGCGGTCGGCCGGCGTCATCGACAATGCCGTGACGCTGCGTCCAGGCGTCGATCGTCATGCGCGGATGGCGAATACCAGCGGTGATCTCGCCGTGCTGATAATAGACCCACAGGCAATCGCTGGCATGATGTACCCGCGCCTTGGCCGTAAGCGCGATAATGCGCCGGATCAGGCCGCCCGGTGTTGTCGAGGCGCCGTCCCTGACCCGGATGGTCTTGTGTTCGGCACCATGCGCGCGAAGCTTGGTGTATGCGATCTCCACCGTCCCGCCCGAAGCGTTGCGCAGGCAATCGATGGTGAGAGTCTTGCAGCACTCGAGTTCGAGGCCGGTCTCGAGCGAAAAAAGGACCAGTAGCGGCACGACATCGGCGGATGTGAGGTAATGGGCACCATGCAGCGCCATGGCGAAATCCGGGCTGACGATGCTCCGGTTCCAGCGTCTGGCGTAAAGCGCCATCCACTCGGCATCGCGATGCTTCAGGGTACCGCGAGCCTCTATCGCTAGGTGCGCCTTGTGGGCGGCCACCTCAAGATCCGGCACGTCGTCATAGCGTGGGCCGGCCCGCAAGCGCGCCTCGATGCCGACAAGATCGGTGCGCGCCGCTTCGCGTAGCTGGCGGGCAACGAACGGACTGTACGCGTCACGAGGGCGAGACCGGGCATAGGGATGCGAACTCACGTAGCGAAGCCGATCGCGGAGCCCCGGGTCAAAGAGATCCGGTTGATCGACGGCGACCCGGCGCAGGATGGAAACGATCTTGGCGACATAGGTCGGCGCGTGCACTCGCGACTTGCCTTGTGCGGCGAGCCATCTCTCGAATCCATCGATATGGTGGGTACGAAGGTCTGCCGGGCCGTTGATCCGATCGCCTGTCCCGGCAAGATAGGCAAAGAAGCTCGGCAACTGCGTGACGTATGTCTTGATCGACGAACGCACCATGATGGGGCCGCGCGGGGCGACCAGCATGAACAGGCCCCGTGCAAAGGCGAGAGCCAGGCCACGGGGCCGGAAGCTGGTGAAATCCACGAGCAACTCACCGCCGTATGGCGGATCGATCATGAAGCGCAGCGTGCTGATCTGCGACCATGGATCGGCCTCGGGCGCAGTCGCCGAGGCCTCGAAACTGACCTTGCGTCCTTTGCGTGGAGCAGCGGTCATGATGGAAGATAGCCCGGTACGAGTGCCAACAGCTCTTCGACCGCCGCATCAACGGTATCGGCACGCGTGGCGAGGTGATCGAGATAGATCGAGGTCGTGGCGAGGCTTGAATGACCGAGCAATCGCTGAACCTGCTGAAGCGGATCGCCGACCAACTGGCGATAACCATCCATGGTGCCCACCGGTGCCGCCGCCTCGGCAAGGCGGCGCTGGATCAGCATCGCCAGCATGTGGACCGCAAAGGAATGCCGGAGTTGATGGGGGCTGACCCGGACCGGGATGCCGGCATCCGTGCAGCGGCGGCTCGCCCGCGCGAAGATCGCTTCCCACGAGTTGGGGAGCACCGGTTGCCCGACCTCGGTCAGCCAGAGCACCGCTGCTTCGCAGGGCGTTCCGTCGTCATCGCAAATGACGAGCCTGGCGCGTTCATCCGGTGTGACGACCTCCATGTCCATCGTGCCACCGCCAACGAGATGCAATGCGCTCGGCCCGAATGAGGGGCAGTGGATGAAGATCGGGCGGTCGATGGCTTCCCAGCCACGGCGTCTTGCGAACTTGGCGACGGCTTCGGCTCGCTCAACGGCGATATAGGCGTCAAACACCGGCAACAAACGGCGCGGCAGCAACATGCTACGCCCCCTGTCCCCCTTGGTGAGTGCCGCCGGAAGCTCTACCCGCCGCTGCCGTTCCGCGCGGGCATCGCCAACCGGAATCTGGGCAGTGAGCAGGTGGGATGCCTCTTCGAGGCGCAGGCCGGTGGTGACCAGCAGATCGGCGAACAGCGCGTTGCGCGCGCCATTCCGGTCACGTGCTCCAGGACGCTCGGTCCCTTCTATGGTCAGGCCGCGCAATCCGACCTCTCGGAAGGCGCGGTAATCGGTGAGATCGATGAAGCGGACATCGGACCGACGGGCCGCGCGTTCATAGGCGTCGTTGCGGCCCGTGACGGCCGCTCGACGCCCTCCGTGCGAACTTCGCCAGACCTGACGGTGGGTAAATGGTGTGCGCTCGATCAGGCCCTCCCGCTCGGCCCATCGGTAAAGCTTGTCGAGCGAGGCAATCGCCCGGTTCCACGTCGACGCCGAAACCCGAAACTCAGCATCGCTGCGCCGCCGGGCACGATGATAGGCACTGACATCATCGGTATCGGCTTGCCAGACAGACTTGCCGCGCGCGGAGGCGAGGAAGCGAACCCAGACCAGAACATCATAGCCGTGAGCGCGCAGCGAATGGCGCGAACGCGCCCCGTTCAACGGCAGATCGAGGAAGTAGCGGTCGAGGTCTGGATCGTAGATCTCTCCACCTTGCAGGATCATTGGGATGTAGGAGTCCAGGCCATCCGCCGCCCGGCGTTCCTGAATGACGATCGACGTGTCTGAAGTATCCACAGCTTGCCAGTCCCTCCCCCGGACCCCCTCCCGAATCCAGATCGCACACCTTGCGCGCCTGCGGGACGGTGGCCATCAGGCCGGACTACGCCAGCTTATGGATAGCGCTTCATCCGGCCTGATGACCCCCTGCGTTGTGCCAAGAACATACCGTTCAATGGTGCGTCAGGCACGGTGCAGACTGTCCAGATAAGGCAATGAGTTCCTCAGCAGCGTAAGCTGCAGAACCAAATCGATTCTTGAGATTACGGTCGAGGCGGCTGGCATGACCGGTCCAATGCGATAGCTCGTGCGCGAGCGTCGCGTAATAGTGGTCGAAGCCTGAGAAGAGATGCAAGGGCGGCATTGTCACCCGGTCAGCTACCGGCTCATAATAGGCTTCGTCGCCCTGATGACGCAGGACGGCCGGAATACTAGCAAAGAATGAGTCGAGTTCAGCCTGACGGCCCTCGGGCTCCACCACCTCAAGCGTCGCGGCGGGATGGAAACGTTCCGGAAGACCTTCGACCTGATCAGCATTGAAAACCGGATAGGCCTTCAAAACACGACGACTTTCGTCGGTTTTTTCGCCGGTGTCGGGGGCTTCGACTTCCTTGGTGTAGCTCTTGTAGAAGATAGCGATTGTGGATTTTTCGCCCTTGCGCACCTGCGCGCCCAGTTCTTTGGCCTGATTGTAGGTCATCCAGAACGGAGAGGCGTAACCGCACATGTCGGCAACCATCCAGAGCCAGAATGCATTCATGCCGCGATAAGGGACGCCGCACGCGCGCAATGGGCGTGATACCGGCACACCGCGCCATGGCTTGATCCACGGCTTCGTGCCGGACTCGAGGCGGGCGATGATTTCCTGGGTGATACGGGTAGCAGGCGACATTCCGCCGCTTTGTCCCTTGCGATGGGCCATGTTGGATCTCCTGAAATGGCCTGACGACAGTTCCGTCGGTCAGTGCCGCAGATCCCGGAGCCCCCTCCGCTCTCTTTCCATGAAGGAAGCGGCCCCCCGGCATGTGCCGGAGGACCGCTTCACGGTGGCGAGCAGCCGTTCCTGTCAGGAGGAGGTCAGGCGGCCAGCTCACTCGGGGGCTGATTGTCGTCGTTGGCGACGCAATCTGCGTCGGGACCTTGCGCTTCGTTATCGGCAGGAATTTCCGGCTGGTCGGCAAAGCGCATGACTTCAGGCACCCAGGCGAGGGCCCTTTCCCGAACTTCGACCTCGGTGATGTAGGTCCCCGCGAAGACGCGCTCGGCGCTCATCGCAAGATCGCCCTTTTTCACCGATGCGAAGCGTGAGGACAGTTCCAAACCGCCAACGTCGGTGAGCGCATCAAGGATGACCTGCTTCGAGACGCGGTCGAAGTAGTTCGCCGCGGTCGGACGCCACCATTGCGCCATGTCGATGCCGATCGTGCTGCCCAGATGATCCTGGAACGTGATCTGACGTTCGCCTGCCATGTTGAGGCTCGCCTCGAGCGTGCGAGCGACGACGAAGCCGAGCCATGCTGCGCGACTTTCATCAGCGAGTGCCCGAAACATCTTGAAGCGCGACGAAGCGTCTTCGCCAGATCGCCAGCTCTCATCGAGACCAGAGCGCAGGTCCGCAAGGGATGCGCTTGCCGGCGCATCCTTCGCTTCGAACCCGACAATCGGACCGGCAGGGACGCCGCCACGCAGGGTCGTGGCCGCGCGTGACCGCCAGTCGTGGGTATCGGCATCCGCGAGGGTGAAGACCATGATGTCGAGCGAAAGGCCGGGATCCGATGCCACGTGGAGCGCGAGCACGTCACGGCGTTGCATCGCAAGTTCGTCGACCAGACGCTTGGAAAGCGCTGCACGGCGTTTGCCATCACTGCCGACACTCGCCACGACTTCGACGACATCGTCGTCACCAACAACTTCGATATCGCGCTCGCCGTAGAACACCGGCTGGAGGACCGGTGTGCCGTCGCGCGAGAGAACGAGGATCATTCCGGCATCGGCCTTCAGTTCGGGCGCCAGCTCCGGGGGCTTTGCCCGAATGTCCTGGCATTCGCGCTCGATTGCTTCGATCGTCGCCTCGGCCGCAGCAATTGCTTCTTCGGCGCTGTCTTCGTCCTCAAGAATGGCCGCATGCTCGTCGTACGAGGCATCGAGCTCGTCAAGGCGGGCCAGTTCGGCGTCAGTCAACGGAGCCGGCTCGGCCGGAAGGCGAATGAGGCCTTCGACGAGATCGTGACTGGCATAGGCGTCAAGTGTCGGCTTGACCCAGGCAAGACCCTGCTCTGCTGCGAGCGACTTGGCGCGTTTCTCCATCTCCTCCGAGGCGAGGGTTTCCAGAAGCGCGACATCGACCCAGGACTCGCTGTCATCGTCGTCGAAGAGTTCGCGTTCGATCCGGCCACCTGCCGCGATATAGGCTTCGCGACCGACAAGACGGGCCCGAGCATCGCTGCCGCGAACCGTGCCGGAGAGCACCATGCGCCGGATACTGTCGGCGCTGGGTGCATAATAGCCCGAAGACGCCTGTTCATAGACGCGAGCCTGAATTTCCTGGTCGGAGGTCGCGCCGAAAGCTTTGGCGAGATCGAGAGTGATTTCACCGGATGCCAGAGCATCGAAGACGACAGGTGCGAGTGTCGCGAGACGCAGCCGGCCTTCAACGAAGCGGACCGTCAGTCCGAAGCGGCGCGCGACGTCCTCCGTCGATGCACCTGCCTCGATCAGGGCAGCGAACGCCTGCGCTTCGTCGGCCGGGTTCATAGCGAGGCGATGGAAGTTTTCGGCCAGGCTTGTTTCGACTGCGATTTCCACATCGTCCTCAAGCACAAGGCAGGTAACCTCGTAGCCCTTTGGCAGGACTTTCTCTTCGGCAAGCGCCAGCAAGGCGCAACGACGGCGCTCTCCGGCTTCGACCTCGAATTTGCCACGAGCCGCAGGCCGAACGATGAGGTTCTGCAACAACCCATGGGCTGCAATGCTCGCTTTCAGTTCGGAATCCGCGGCTGGGTCACCGTGACGGCGCACATTGCGAGGGGACTGGATCAGCTTGGTTAGCGGGATCGACTTGATCATGGGACATACTCCTGATTGCGAGCCCAAGCACCGACTTTCGACGCTCATTCGGCTCAATCAGAAGCAAGCCCCCTTCCCTCTCTTATGACTCTGGTCGGACCATTCCTTATTCAGCAACATCAAGTCAGGACGAGTTGTGCCTTGGTTGCCGGTACATTCCCTATCGCCGCCCAGCACATGCAATCCACGACTTTTCGACGGGAGTTACGACTGGTTCATTGCTCTCATTGTGTTCAGAATAGCGGACGATAAACTGATTTGCATCTGGGCGTAGGCGAACCTAGCAACGCACCAGTTCTTTCATAAGATCGACGATCCAGTCGTAATAGCTGGATGGCTTCATCGAATTCCTCACAAGCCTTGCAACGCTCGCGCGGTTGGGGATGGTGGACCGGCGCTGAGATCCAAGACGGGATAAACTCGCGCTTGTCGTGAGCGCTGTATAAGAAGGGTTTGGCAAAAAATCCATCATCACGAGCGACCCTTTGCCTCACACCACAGTTGATATGAGCTGCCGAACACGTAAGTTTCCTCCATGGATAGATCCCCTAACCTCAAGGTATCGAAGTCAAGAACCTACTTCCAACTCCTTATCATCATGAACGTCCTTCTTCTTGCCGCCTCCGCAGCCCTCTTGATCAACCAATCCGCCCCGGTTGCCGAACCACGCGTCGTCACTGCGCGGGGCGATCTTGGCGCGGATGAACGCGCCACTATCGACCTGTTTCGCAATGCGCGCGATTCAGTCGTGTTCATTTCCACACGGCAGCGGGTCGCCGATTTCTGGACACGCAATGTCTATAGCGTGCCGCGCGGATCGGGCTCGGGTCTCGTATGGGACGAGGCCGGCCATATTGTCACAAATTTCCATGTCATCGAAGGCGCCTCCGAAGCGCAAATCCAGCTTGCCGACGGTCGCCAGTTTTCCGCCACGCTGGTCGGTGTTAGCCCACAGCACGATCTTGCTGTCCTGAAAATAGGCGGTGCGGGCTTCACTGCGCCCGCGCGGGTGCCAATCGGGACAAGCAGCGACCTGCAGGTCGGACAGAATGTTTTCGCAATCGGAAACCCGTTCGGACTGGACTGGACCCTGACCAAGGGCATCGTTTCGGCGCTGGATCGTTCGCTGCCGAATGAGAATGGTCCCGACATTCGGCACCTCATCCAGACCGATGCCGCCATAAATCCCGGTAATTCGGGTGGTCCGCTGCTCGATTCCGCGGGCCGACTGATCGGGATCAATACAGCGATCTATAGTCCTTCCGGGGCATCGGCCGGGATCGGCTTTGCCGTACCGGTCGATACGGTCATGCGCGTTGTGCCGCAGCTCATTTCCGAGGGGCGCTATACGCGGCCCAGCCTTGGCGTTGAAAGCGATGACGATATAAACGACCGGCTCAAGCGCGCCTCGGGGATCGAGGGCGTTTTCGTCCTGCGGGTCGATCCCGGGTCATCTGCGGAGCGCGCCGGTCTGGTTGCTGCCCAGCGCACAAGGCGCGGGGTCGCTCCAGGGGACATCGTTACCGCTCTGAACGGCAAACCCGTTTCCAGGGTCGGCGATCTGCTCGCCCGGCTTGACGATTTTCGGGTCGGACAAAGCGTCGAACTTACGCTGATGCGCGGCGGCGAAGAGCGAACAGCCAGGCTCGAACTCGAACCGGGAAGCTGATGCAAGAAGAAGGGCTGGTCCACTGGTAGGACCGGCCCTCACGGCTGCCATTAACCGGCGTTGATCGGGATCGTCTTGCGTCCCTTTGCCGCTTCTGCGGTACGCGGAACCGTAACGGTCAGAACACCATTACGGAAGGCCGCCTCGACCTTGTCCTCGTCGATCTGCGAAGGCAGGCCGATGCGACGTTCGAAGCGGCCATAGCTGCGTTCCGAATAGCCGCGTTCCTCGTCGCTGGTTTCGGACTTCTTTTCGCCCCAAATCACCAGTTGGTGATCGTCCAGGCTGATTTCGATGTCCTTTTCTTCCATGCCCGGCAACTCGGCCGTGACCCGGATTTCCTTGTCGTTTTCCGACAATTCGAGCCGCGGCCAGCCAAGGCTGCGTCCGATGGACGGCAGCGACGGCATGGAAAACCCGCGAAACATGTCGTCGAACAAGCGATTGATATCCCGATGAAGCGACATCACCGGATGATCGACCCGCTCCTCCTACCGGGGAGCGATGTCCTGACCCTGGCTTTTCCAGGGAATGAGATCGCGAATTGCCATCTCGACATTCCTCCTGTTTTCCGACTGGTTCAGGCAAGCTCCGTCAAGCGGGGCAGGTGCGGTGGCACCCACCCCGCCGAGGATTTGCCCGATGATTTGGAATTAGGCCGCCTTGTCTTCGGGCAGCTGCGGCGTGTCGTCATTGACATGCTCGCGGCTTCCGATGGCGATTTTGCGCCGCTTGAGCGATTCCGGGACGATCCGCTGGAGCGAAATCGTCAACATGCCGTGCTCGTAATCCGCATCGCGCACTTCGACATAATCGGCCAGCTGGAACCGGCGCTCGAACGCGCGGGCAGCGATACCGCGGTGAACGAATTCAACACCGTCTTCGTCCTTCTCGATCTTCTGACCGGAGATGACGAGCTGGTTCTGCTGTGAAGTGATGTCGATTTCGTCCGGACGGAAGCCGGCAACCGCCAGAGTGATCCGGTAGCTGTCCTCGCCGGTGCGAACGATGTCGAAGGGTGGGTAGCCATCCTGCGTCTCGGCGCGGAAGCTGTTCTCGAGCGCATCGAAGAGCCGATCGAAACCGACCGTCGAGCGGCGATAGGGGGTCAAATCAAATGCAGTTCTCATTTCCAAATCCTCCTTGTTGAGCAATCTGGGCATGAGAGGCGCCGGGAACCAAGAGCCGACGCCCTCTGTCCAACCGGCATACCAATGAATTTCGTCGTAGGGGCTGCAACATGTCTTGCCATCTGGTTGTCCTACCTTTGAAAAGTGTCAGGAGAATTCTTGAGGTCCCCGCTGACGTTGAATGTACACATAATCAGAGCGCATTGAGCGGTAGCTTGAGGTAGCGTATTCCATTTGACGTGATGGCGTGGACGCGTGAAGCGATCTGCAGTACCCATTTTTGCGTACATTGATTCGCAAAACACGATTGGGGAATGCTTTTCATGCAAGCGAGAGCCCTGGAAGCATTCCCCCGCCGGTTGCTCCTTGCAGGCGATCGCGCCAGACAACAGCGTGCACAACACCTCATCGCAGGATAAGAGCGCATGGCAATCTTCATCAGCCTGTCAGTCACAGACAAAACTACATCGAAACAGGATGCGGCAACCGTGCGCACGGCGTTGCTGGAGGAAGCTGTCGGGGCTCTTCAACCAATTTTCGGTGCACGCGGAGCATCTGCTACCCGTATTCAGGCTGTTCTTGGTCGCTCGCCGGACAAAGATGCGACATTCAGCCTGTCGGTGCATTTGCATTTGCCGGGCCAGAGGATCGTGGCCGTTCACAGTAAGGGAGACGATCTGCGTTCATTGGCCAGGGACGTCATCGACAAGCTAACATCTGCTACTCGCAGGCATTTGGAAAGACTGGCCCATGGTACCGAATTCGCCCGCAAAAGGCGGCGCGAGCGTCTCTACGAGATCACGACCGGGGCCGATCAGCGTCCTGAAAGGGAGCGCAGCCTGGTAGAGGCGAGACTGGCCGAAATCCGGCCCAAGTTGGAAACAGCTTCCAGGCGCGAATTGGCCTATCTGCGTGCCGTGAGCAAACTTCCAACCGGCTATCCCGAAGTCGCCGATATCGTTGACGAAGCCATCATGCGCGTCATTGCGAGCGATCATGGGGTCGTGGATGCCGGGGAATTACAGATTGCCGCCTTGCGCGAACTCTTCGCGGTGATCGACGCGGAAATCGCCGCTCAGCAGATTTCGATGTCGGCTATACCGCTAGACAGCGAAGTGCCTCAAGATGCAGAAGATGAAGCGGAGGCTATGGTCGAAGAGGAATTTTACGAATTCTATCAGCCCGACGACCATGTCACTTTGGCCGATGTCCTGCCAGTTGAGCTCTCGCAGACCAAAGTCGCGCTCGATGAGGTGCACGTTGCAGGCGTGGTCGCGGCTCTGCGCGACCTGCCGAATCTCTGGCGCAGGGTGTTCGTCTTGCGCCAGCAAGATCTCTTCGCACCGAAGCAGGTTTCGGAAGTGGTCGACCGCGCGCTCGATGAGATTGAAGATATTTTCGAAAAGGTATCCGCCTTTCTGGATGCGCGCCTCGCCGAGTGGGGTGCCGACTCGTGGGAAGAAATTTTCCGAAGCAAAGGTTGACGCTGCTGCCGTCAGGCACCGATGCGCACCGGGGTATGAACATTCCTGAAACTACGTCGTTTAGCTGGATGATATTTTCAATCGCGGTGATCGCTGCGATTGCCACGGCCAGCCACGCGATCATCCACAAGCGCGACCCGCGATCGGCGACCATCTGGCTGCTAGCGGTTGCTCTTGTCCCTCTAGGCGGCTCACTTTGCTACCTTTTATTTGGGATAAATCGGGTTAACCGCAAAGCAATGCGGCTACGCGCGGCGCGCCCAGCGAAAAGCGAAATTTCCAATCTAGGTTCGGCGGGCAGGGATTTGCCGCCTCATCTGGCCAGTCTTGCGCGTCTCGGGGGAACCGTGTCAGGCAAAGAACTGTTGCCCGGAAATCGTTGCACCCCCCTTTTTGGGGGCACAGAGGCCTACCCGCAAATGCTTCAGGCGATTTGCGAAGCGAAGCATTCTATCGCCCTTGCCTCGTACATTTTCGAGGGCAAGGGGATCGGGGCGCTTTTTGTCGATACCCTCGCGCAAGCGCGGTCGCGCGGAGTGAGCGTCAAGGTCCTGATCGATGATGCTTATGCCAGGTTATCCAACTCGGACGCCTTCGGAGCGTTGCGGCTTCACGGTATTGATGTCGCCCTGTTCAATCCCCCTGTGATACCGGCACGTCTGCACGGGTTGCATCTGCGCAACCATCGCAAACTGCTCATCGTTGACGGGTACCGGGGCTTTACCGGCGGCATGAACATCCATAGGCCCTATTGGTGCCCCAAGGCCCCGGAAAGCGCTTTCCGCGATCTGCACCTTGAGGTTTCGGGTCCGGTCGTCGGGCAAATGCGGGAGACCTTCGAGCGGGACTGGTACGACAGCAAGGAAGTAGAGCTGGACGAAGGCTTCTGGGCTGGCAAATCTGGCAGTCCGATCACCGACGGAGTTAGCCTTGCGCGCGGGATCGAATCCGGACCTGACGAAACGCTGGACCGGATGCGATGGATTTTTATAGGCGCAATCAATGCCGCTCAGAAAAAGATTTCCATTCGCACCCCTTATCTCCTGCCTGATCAGCCTACTATTGCCGCGCTGGGCGCAGCCGCTTTGCGAGGGGTGTAAATGCTGTTTCAAATTTCCCCATAAGTGCTGGCGCAAAATTCCCCAGCGCGGATATGGTGATCAGCCATTGGGGTGATCGACAGCTCCATGTTTTGGCGGCCTGCCACGGCGCTTTGGCGCGGGTGGCGGCATCA
>QFCS01000202.1_pt1 | contig 59037 bp, 45 predicted proteins | sample 3576561 | NCBI WGS metagenome assembly QFCS01 | reverse complement strand
TTTCATGACAGTTTCCTTGGAGAGGGTTGAACATGCCGGTCGGTCCGTTGTGCGGTCTGGCCGGCTTCGATGCCTCTGCGGAGGGGTTTGCGTGCATCGATGGGATGAACTGTAAAGTTTCTGAATCAGAAGAAAAACAGCGCTGGAAGGCTTTATGTATTGCTGAATTTGCAACAATGAGGGCAAATTTCTCCGGGAAAACCCTTTAAATTGGGTCTCATGGACCGTCTGACTTCAATGCGTGTTTTTCAGAAAGTGACCGACGAAGGCGGCTTCGCGGCCGCCGCCCGGGCGCTCGACCTGTCGCCCGCCGTGGTCACGCGGCTGGTGGCCGATCTGGAAGACCACCTGGGCACCCGCCTGCTGCACCGCACGACGCGCCGCGTCTCCCTCACCGACGCGGGCGAGAACTACCACGACCGGGTGCGCGTGATCCTGCAGGAGCTCGACGAAGCGCACGCGCTGGTGAGCTCGCAGACCAGCGAACTCGCGGGCGTGCTGCGCCTGCTGGCGCCGCCCGTGCTCGCCACGCACGTGCTCGCCCCCCTGGTCAGCGGCTTTCGGCAGGCCTATCCCAAGATCCTGCTCGACATCGACGTGGAGTCGCACCGCGAGCCGCCGATCCAGGACTACGACATCACGCTCATGGGTACGCCCGCCTCGTTCGACGCCAACGTGATCGCGCGCAAGGTGCTCTCCAGCGTCACCGTGCTGCTGGCCTCGCCCGCCTATCTCCAGCGCAAGGGCACGCCCGCGCGGCCCGAGGACCTGGCGCAACACGACTGCCTGCGCTACAGGGCCGCGGTGGGCCGGGGCCGCAGCTGGCGCCTGCTGCACGAGACGGACGAAGCCCGCTTCGTCGACATCGAGGTGCGGCCCGTGCTCTGGGTCAACCACCCCGACACCCTGATGCACGCCGCGCTCGATGGCGCCGGCATCGGTGCCTGCGCCATCGGCCTGGCCGCGCCCTTCATCGAAAGCGGCGAGCTGGTGCGCGTGCTCAACCCCTGGATCACCGACCGGTTGACGATGTACGCGGCCCTGCCCAGCCGCAAGTTCATGCCGCGCCGCACCGAGGTGTTCCTGGACTACCTTGTCGAGCAGACCCGAGCCCGCGTGGGCAGCGCGCTCACCACCTGCACACCTGCCGAGGCCAGTCTGGCGGTCTAGGTCGCGCGGTTCAGGTGGGCACCCTCTTTTTCGCGTAGTCGACGAAGAAGTCGAAGCTGCCCGGGTTCTGCATGGCATCGGGGCTGGCCACCTGGTCGGGTGGCGCGCCGAGCAGCAGCTTGCGCACCGGCACCTCCATCTTCTTGCCGCTGAGCGTGCGCGGGATGTCGGCCACCTGCAGCACCTCGTTGGGCACGTGCCGCGAAGAGGCCTTCGACCGGATCTGCTCGACGATGCGCGCCTTGAGCGCCCCGTCCAGCGCCAGGCCCGGCTGCAGCACCACGAACAGGGGCATGAAGGAGGGCCGGCCGAGGTACTCCAGGTCCACCACCATGCTGTCGCGCACCTCGGGCAGCTCTTCCACCACCCGGTAGATCTCGGCGGTGCCCATGCGGATGCCGAAGCGGTTGATGGTGCTGTCGGAGCGACCGTAAATCACCGAGGTGCGGCGCTCGGTGAAGCGGATCCAGTCGCCGTGGCGCCAGACGCCGGGGAAGGTGTCGAAGTAGCTTTCCCGGTAGCGCCGGCCGTCCGGGTCGTTCCAGAAGAAGACCGGCATGGAAGGCATGGGCTGGGTGATGACCAGCTCGCCCACCTCGTTGACCACCGGCTGGCCCGCGTCGTTGTAGGCCTGGGCGGCCACGCCCAGTTCGGGGCACTGGATCTCGCCCGCGTGCACCGGCAGCGAGGGCGCGCAGGCCACGAAGCCGGCCGCGATGTCGGTGCCGCCGCTGATCGAGGCGAGCCAGACGTCGGGTTTGACGGCGCTGTAGACCCAGCGGTAGGCATCGATGGGCAGAGGCGAACCGGTGGCGTTGATGGCGCGCAGGTGCTGGAGCGAACAGAAGTCGCGCGGCCGCAGGCCGTCCTTCATGGCGTTGATGAGGAAGGCCGCGCCGCAGCCGAACAGGGTGACGCCCTGTTCGTCGAGGAAGCGCCAGAGCGCCTGGGTGTCCGGCCAGTTGGGGTTGCCGTCGTAGAGCACGATGGAGGCGCCCGTGAGCAGCGCGCCGACCTGCCAGTTCCAGACGATCCAGCCCGTGCTGCCCAGGAACAGCAGCCGGTCGCCCGCGCGCAGGTCGTGCTGCAGGGCCATGGTCTTGAGGTGCGTGAGCACGATGCCGCCGTGGCTGTGCACCATGGCCTTGGGCAGGCCGGTGGTGCCGGAGGAGTACACGATCCAGAGCGGGTGCGCGAAGGGCACCCGCTCGTAGCGCGGCGGCGCCGCGTGCTGGATGCACTCGGACCAGTCCAGGCGGTCGCGCCAGCCCACGGCGCGGGTGGTGTGCGCCGGGCCGTGCACGTGCACCACGTGCCGCACGCTGGGCAGTTCGGCGAGCAGGCTCTCGACCTGGGGCGCGCGGTCGTGCGCCTTGCCGTTGTAGCGGTAGCTGTCGGTGGCGAACAGCACCTTGGGTTCGATCTGGCGCAGCCGGTCCAGCACCACGGTGGGCCCCATGTCGGGCGCGCAGCTGGACCAGATGGCGCCCACGCTCGCGCAGGCCAGGAAGGCGATCACCGTCTCGGGCCGGTTCGGCAGGTAGCTGGCCACGCGGTCGCCGGGGCCGACGCCGAGCGAGCGCAGGGTGGCGGCGAGCGCGGCGGTGTCGCGCTCCAGCGAGGCCCAAGAGAGGCTCAGCAAGGGTTCGTCTTCGGCGTGCGCGAGGATGGCGGGGCGCTCGGCGGTGGCGTTGCGGAAGATGTGCTCGGCGTAGTTCAGGCGCGCATTCGGAAACCACTGCGCATGCGGCATTCGCCGCTCGCCGAGCACGGGTTGCGGGCTGCCCTCGGCCACCACCTCGAAGTGTTCCCAGATGGATTGCCAGAAGCCGTCGAGGTTTTCGGTGGACCAGCGCCAGAGCTCGTCGTAGGACGTGGTGCGCACGCCCTTGTGTTCGCCCAGCCAGGCCTGGTAGTGGGCCAGGCGGCTGGACCGCACCTGCTCGGCGGTGGGCGACCAGAGCAGCTCGCCGGCGCCGTCCGGCAAGGGGTGGGCGTTCGAAGCGGTGGTGGTCGCCATGATCAGAAGCGGTGGCGGATGCCCACGCGCAGCGCGTTCTGGCTGTCGTCGGACGACGGGCCGTTGGTCACCAGCACCGCGCGCGTGTTCGGGCCCGAGGCCTTGCGCGCGTTGTAGGTCACGTACACGTCGGTGCGCTTGGAGAGGTAGTAGTCGGCGCCCAGCGTCACGGTGGTCCAGGCGGAAGACTCCAGCTTGGCGCGCTGCACGCCCGAGGACAGGATCAGCTCGCCGAGCTTGTACGACAGCGAGAGGCCGACCGTCTTCATCGCGTCCGAGGCGCCGTTGGCCAGCTCGAACGTCGAGCGCGTGGTCAGGGCCGCCACGGTGGCCGGCCCGAAGGCGTAGGAGGCGCCGATGCCGGTGGCCTGGTACTCGGGCAGCACGAAGGCGGTGGCCGCGGTGGCCAGCGGGGTGCCGAGGAACTGCGACACGCCGTAGCTGCTGCCCGGGCGCACGGTGTGGCCCTGGATGCTGGTGGTGGCCACGCCCAGGTTGAACGGGCCGTTGCCGTAGGTCGCGCTGGCGCTCCAGGCGTTGCCCGCGTTGGTCGCGCTGGTGCCGCCTTCGGAGAGCGCGCGCTGCACCGCGACCTTGAAGCCGGCGAGGTCGGGGCTCACGTAGGTGATCTGGTTGTCCAGCCAGGCGCCGGCCACGCGGTCGGCGTCGCCCGGCGTCATGCCGTAGATGCCGGTGTTGAAGCCCGGGTGGTAACGCAGCAGGGCGCCCACCATCTGGTCGAACTGGCGGCCCACCGTGAACTGGCCCAGCTTCTGGTCGGACAGGCCGACGAAGGCCGCGCGGCCGAACGCCAGGCCGCCCTGGCGCAGCGTGCCGTTGTCGGTCGCCACGCCCATCTCCAGGTTGAAGATCGCGGCGAGGCCCCCACCGAGGTCTTCGCGCCCACGAAAGCCGATGCGGCTGCCCTGGGACACGCCGTCGTCCACGCGCGTGACGCCGCTGCCGCCGACGTTGCTCACCCGGCTCAGGCCGATGTCCAGCACCCCATAGAGGCTGACGCTGGACGTGGGCGCGGGGGCCGTTTGCGCGAAGGCGCTGAGCGGGCTCAGCGCGACCATGCCGAGGCAGGCCAGACCAACGAGTTTCGAATGTTTCACAGTGCTTGCTCCATTTGCCAGTGGTGGCGCCTGCGTGGCGCCGGTTGCGATTCCGGAGCGGGTGCTCCGGGCCTTGGGTGGGCCTTGCGGCCGTTTTCGGGCAACAGAAGCCCCGGCACGTGCGCCCTGGGGCGCGCGCGCAGCGCTCTGTCGGGGGGAAAGGAAATGGCTTGCGGGTGCGCTTGGCTCAGATCAACGTCAGCAGGCGGCGCGGGGTCTTCACCAGGATGGTGTCCACGTCGGCCTGGGTGAATCCGCGGCGCAGCATGCGCGGCGCGATGTTGGCGAAGATGTGCTGGTAGCCGTGGCCGCCGTAGCGGCCCAGCCGCGTGCGGGTGCAGATGTCGTGGCTGATCAGCACCTGATCGCGGTGGCCCCGGTCGACCAGCAGCTTGACCATGCGCAGCCGCGCGCCGTCGTTGGGCATGTCGATGTCGGCCGCCGGGTAGGCGGTCTGCTCCCAGCCGAACAGGTCGAACTCGATCACGCAGCCGGTGTCGGCCAGGCGCAGCAGCCGCTCGTCGTCGAAGATGGTGCGGTCGATGTGGCTGATGACCACGCGGTCCACCGGCAGGCCGCGCGCGCGGATGAAGTCCACCACCTCCATCGGCTGGTCGGCGTCGCGCCCGGGGTGCACGTTGAGCGCGGCCCCGGTGGCCTGCATCGCGTTGAGCGCGCCGTGCATGACGCGCTGCTCCAGATCCGTCCACGGGGCCTGGCAACCGATCTCGCCGATGATGCCGGCGCGCACCTGGGTGCCCCAGGCGCCCACGGTGAGCTGCTCCACCATCTCGCGCGCGAAGTCGTCGGCCGTTCGCGTGTGGTTGGCCGGGTGCTGGTAGTCGTTCACGTAGTGGCCGCAGCCCATGACGATGTGCACGCCGGTGGCCCGCGCCACCTCCACCAGCCGATCGGGCTGGGGGTTGAGGCCGCCCACCGTGAGGTCCACCAGCGAGGCGCCGCCCGCGGCCTTCATGTCGCGCAACTCGGCCACGGCCACGTCGGTCTCGTCCAGCCGGTAGTTGCGCATGAAGGGCTTCTGGCCGTAGGCGATGCCCCAGCAGTTGCAGAGCTCGATGTCGGCTTCCTGCTCGGGCGGCGGGTTCTGGCGCAGCGGGGGCGGCGTGAGGTCGATGAAGACGTGCTCGTGCATGAGCGTGGGCCCCAGCTCGGCGGGGTCCACCAGGCCGAGCACGGTCTGCACGCGGCCTTGGCGCGGCTCGGCGGCGCTCATGGCTGAAGGCCCTGGCCGTAGCGGTCCACGAAGGCTTCGAAGGCGCCGTGGAAGCGGTCCAGGTCCTCGTCGGTCAGCGGCAGCGACAGCACGATGAAGCCGCGCCGCGCGACGTAGAAGCCGTGGGCCAGCATGTGGAAGAAGAACAGGTCCTTGACGATCTGTTCGGCGGCGGGGATGTCGTCGCAGTGGCGGATCTCGCCCGGCGTGGCGTGCAGGTTCATGAGCGTGCCCAGGCCGGTGAACTGCAGGCGGGTGCCGCGCGCCCGGGCGGTCGCGTTCAGGCGCTCGCGCAGCGCGTCGCCGCGCGCGTTGAAGGCCACCGCCACCTCGGGCGTGTAGACCTGGCTCAGGCCCGCGATGCCGGCCGACATGGTCATCACGTTGTTGTTGAAGGTGCCGGCGTGGCCCAGGTGGCCCGGCACGCGCGGGTCGAACAGCGCCATCACGTCCTGGCGGCCACCGAAGGCGCCGAAGGACATGCCGCCGCCGATGTACTTGCCCAGCGTGGTCATGTCGGGCGCGATGCCCAGGGCGGCCTGGCGCCCGCCCGGCGTCAGGCGCGAGGTCATCACCTCGTCGAACACCAGCAGCGCGCCGGTCTCGGTGGCGAGGCGGCGCAGGTCGGCCAGGAACTCGGGGCGCCCGACGATGCAGCCCCCGGCGCCCTGCATGGGCTCGACCAGGATGGCGGCCAGGTCTTTCGCGTGCTCGGCCACCAGCGCGGCAGTGCCGGCCTGGTCGTTGTAGGTGCCCAGCACGAAGTCGTGCGGCACGTTGATCGGCGAGTGGCCGGCGGCGAAGGTGAGCACGCCGCCGTGGTAACCGCCCTTGAACACGAGGATCTTCTGCCGCCCGGTGAAGTGTTTGGCCGCCGCGATGGCCAGCAGGTTGGCCTCGGTGCCGGAGTTGGTGAAGCGCAGGCGCTGCACCGAGGGGAAGCGGCTGGTCACCAGTTGCGCCAGCCGCGCTTCGAGCAGGTTGTGGCCGGTGAGGTTGATGCCGCCGTCCAGCGCCGCCTGGATGGCTTCGCGGATCACCGGGTGGCTGTGGCCGTACAGGCCGGCCGTGAACTCGCCCAGGAAGTCGAGGTATGGATGGCCGTCCGCGTCCCAGAGGCGGGCGCCTTCGCCGCGGGCCATGGCCAGCGGAAAGGGCTCGTAGTAGAGCACCGAGCGGGTGTTGCCGCCGGGCATGACGGCGGTGGCCGCCTGGTAGCGGCTTTGGCTCTGGGGGTGGCGCGCCACGTAGGCGTCGCGCAGCTGGCTCAGTTCGGTGTCGAGGTTCATGTGATGGTCAGAGAAAGCAGGGGAAATCAGCCGGCGGTGTCGTCCAGCGGCCAGAGGGGGCGCCGCACGTTGCGGTAAGGCAGGGTGCGCAGGTCGGTGGCGTGGATGCCGCCCGATTCCACGAACACGATGCCGCGCGCGATGGGTTCGAGGTCGGCGCGGAAATGGTTGATGCCCTTGAGGGCGAGTACGTTGAGCCGCTCGACGTCCACGCCGAGCACGCGGTACTGGCCGCGCTCCTCGGCCTGCACGCGGTTGCTGGCGACGATGACCTGCACCTCGCCGCATTGCAGCAGGGCGCTGGCGCCGATGGAGGCCGGTGTGCCGGTCTTGAAGGGGCCGGTGCGCACGAAGCGGCCGTCGGACACCGCGAGCACCTGGGCGCGCACGGCCACGGGCCCGCCGCCGAAGGCCGGGTCGGTCTTGCCGCCGATGCGCAGGTCCAGCGCCTGGCCCACGCCGGCTTCGATCGCCTGGCGCGCGCTCTCGGGGTCGTGGAGCAGGCCCACCAGCGTGCCCGGCAGGTTGGCGGCCAGCAGGGCCTGCAGCAGGGCGGTGGCGTCGCCGTAGCCACCGCCGCCCGGGCCGTCGGTGTAGTCGGCCAGGATCAGCGGGCCGCGGCCCTGGGCCGGCTCGCGGCAGCGCGCCAGCGCCTCGTCGACGCTTTGCAGGTGCACGGTCTTCTGGTCGCGCCAGCGGTAGGCGTCGTCGATCAGCTCGTCCGCCACGCGCTGGCACAGCGCGGCGTCGCCGTCGCCGACCACCAGCACCGAGGGGCCGGCTTCGTAGACGTCGCCCATGTAGTAGCCCGCGTTCAGGCTCACATCGAGCACGGCCGCCTCGCGCTGCTCCCAGGCCCGCGCGCGGGCGTGCAGGCGCGTCATGGGGCCCTCGCGCAGCGTGCGGCCCAGGTCCATGCCGGCGATCATGTCGCGCCGCGCGAGGTGCACGCGCGGGCGGATCTCGCCGGCCAGGGCGCGCCGCACCAGCGCGCAGGCCCGCTGGCCGGCCTCGTACTGGTCCACGTGCGGCGTGGTGCGGTAGCTGGTGAGGATGTCGGCGTAGCGCACCATGGCGTCGGTGACGTTGGCGTGCAGGTCCAGCGTGGCCGCGACCACCACGCGCGGGCCGACCTGCTGGCGGATGCGGCACAGCAGATCGCCCTCGGGGTCGGGCAGGCCTTCGACGAACATCGCGCCGTGCAGCGACAGCACCACGGCGGCCACGTGAGGATGCTCGGCCAGCGCGCGCAGCATGGGCTCGGTGAGCGCGTCGTAGGCCGCGCGGGTGACGGGCCCGGCGGTGGAGGCGCAGGCGCTGACCGTGGGCACGAGCTGCCAGCCGTGTGCCTGCGCGGCGTCGATGATGCCGCCCAGCTCGGTGCGCGTGCCGCGCATGCGCTCGACGATCTCGTCGCCGAACAGCAGCTCCTCGCGGCCGAACTCGGCCAGCGTGGTGCGCAGCCGGCTGAAGGCGTGGCTCTCGTGGCTGAGCCGGGCCACCACCACTTGGGGGGCGTTCATGCCGTGGCTCCGTGGAAGGCGAAGCCGCGGCCGGGCACCGAGTCCAGCAGGGCGCGGGTGTAGGCGTGGGCCGGGTCGGCGAACACCTGGTGCGCCGGCCCTTCCTCGACGATGGCGCCCTGGTGCATCACGATGATGCGGTCGCAGATCTGGTTGGCCACGCGCAGGTCGTGGGTGATGAACAGCAGGCCGATGCGCAGGCGTTGCTGGATGTCGTCGAGCAGCTCGAGGATCTGCGCCTGCACCGACACGTCCAGCGCCGAGACCGCTTCGTCGGCGATCAGCACCTGCGGGTTGCAGGCCAGCGCGCGCGCGATGCAGATGCGCTGGCGCTGGCCGCCCGAGAACTCGTGCGGGTAGCGGTGCAGCGCGTCCGGGCGCAGGCGCACCAGGCGCATCAGCTCCTCGGCGCGGGCCCAGGCCTGTTCGTGGCGCTGGCCGGCGTTGACCGCGCCTTCGATGATGGACTCGCCCACGGTCTGGCGCGGGTTGAGCGAGCGGTAGGGGTCCTGGAACACCACCTGCACCTGCTCGCGGAACGCCTTGAGCCGACGCCCGCTGGCTCTCTCCACGGCCTCGCCGTGCGACAGCACCTCGCCCGCGCTGGGGTCGATCAGGCGCGCGATGCAGCGCGCCACGGTGGACTTGCCCGAGCCCGATTCGCCCACGATGCCCACCGTCTCGCCGGGGCGCACGCGCAGCGACACGTCGCGCGCGGCGTGCACGTCCTTGCGGCCGCCGAAGAGGCGCCGCGTGCTGTAGGTCTTGGCCAGGCCACGCGCCTCGATCAGGGGCGCGGCCTCGGCCACGGGCGCGCGCCGCACCGGCTCGAGACCCGGCACGGCCGAGAGCAGCATGCGGGTGTAGGTCTCGCGCGGGGCCTGCAGCACCGCGAGCTTGGGGCCCTGCTCGACCATCTCGCCCAGTCGCATCACCACCACGTGGTCGGCGATCTCGGCCACCACGCCGAAGTCGTGCGTGATGAAGAGCACGGCGGTGCCGTTCTCGCGCTGCAGTTCCCGGATGAGCTTGAGGATCTCGGCCTGCGTGGTCACGTCCAGCGCGGTGGTGGGCTCGTCGCAGATCAGCAGCGCGGGCTTGAGGATCAGCGCCATGGCGATCATCACGCGCTGGCGCTGGCCGCCCGAGAGCTGGTGCGGGTAGGCGCCGAAGATGCGTGGGGGCGAGGGCAGGCGCGTGCGGCCGAACACCTCGAGGATGCGCTCGCGCCGCTCGGCGGGCGAGAGATCGGTGTGCACGGCCAGCATCTCGTCGAGCTGCTGGCCGCAGGTCATGACCGGGTTGAGCGCGGTCATGGGCTCCTGGAAGATCATGGCCATGCGCTCGCCACGCACGCGGCGCAGGCGCTCCACCGGCATGGCCAGCACGTCTTCGCCGAGCAGGCGCACGCTGCCGCGCACGGGCAACACGGCGGGCGGCAGCAGGCGCATCACGGTCTGCGCGATGACGGATTTGCCCGAGCCCGATTCGCCCAGCAGGCAGGTGGTCTGGCCGGCGAAGACCTCGAAGCTGATGCGCTCGACCGCATGGGGCCGGTCGGCGTTGGGGGGCAGTTGCACCGTGAGGTCGTGTACCGTCAGCACGGGCTCGATGGCGGCGTGGGAAAGGGTCATGGTCAGGCTCCGCGGCGGCGCAGTTTGGGGTCCAGCGTGTCGCGCAGGCCGTCCCCGAGGATGTTCACGGCCAGCACCGTCAGCGCCAGGAAGGCGCCCGGGAACAGCACGTTCTCGGGGTGTTCGTTGAAGTTGACGCGGCCCTCGGACATGATGTTTCCCCAGGTCGGGATCTCGGGCGAGAGGCCGATGCCGAGGAAGGAGAGGATGGCCTCGACCAGCATGGCCGAACCGCAGACGTAGGTGGCGTGCACGATCAGCGGGGCCACGGCGTTGGGCAGGATGTGGCGCCAGAGGATCTTCCAGGTCGGTGTGTTCAGCGCGGCGGCGGCTTCCACGTACGGTTCCTCGCGCACCGAGAGCACGATGGAGCGCAGCAGCCGCGCCACGCGCGGGATCTCGGGAATGGCGATGGCCACCACGATGGTCAGCAGGCTGGCGCGCCACATCGAGACCAGCGCGATGGCCAGCAGGATGTTGGGGATGGCCATGAAGCCGTCCATGAGGCGCATCAGCACGCCGTCGAGGCGGCGGAAGTAGCCGGCCACCAGGCCGATCAGGCCGCCGCCCAGCATGGCGAGCACGGCCACCGCCACACCCACCAGCAGCGAGACGCGCGCGCCGTAGGCGATGCGGCTCCAGGTGTCGCGCCCGAAGCCGTCGGCCCCGAGCAGGAAGAGGTGATCCCTGGCGTCGCCCGCCAGGTCGGTGAAGGGCGCGCGCGTGCCGGGCGCGATGTTGATGCTGGCCGGGTCGATGGCGGAGGGGTCCACCGTGCCCAGCCAGGGCGCGGCCAGGGCCACGAAGGTCAGCAGGGCCAGCGCGCAGGCGCCGACGCGCACGGCGCCGTTGGCGCGCACCAGGCGCCAGGTGGAGGGCCGTTGGCGAGCCGGCGTGGCTTCTTCGGGGGCCACGGAGGGCAGGTCGCGGGGATCGGAGGTCATGGTCGTCATTCGGGCAGGTCGGTCAGTAGCGGATGCGCGGATCCAGCAGCACGTAGCTCAGGTCGATCAGCAGGTTGATGAGCACGTAGACCACCGAGAACAGCAGGATCACGCCCTGGATGACCGGGAAGTCGCGCGAGAGCACCGCGTCCACGGTGAGCTGGCCCAGGCCGGGGATGGCGAACACGGTCTCGGTGACCACCACGCCACCGATCAGCAGCGCGATGCCGATGCCGATCACGGTGACGATGGGCACGGCGGCGTTGGCCAGCGCGTGCCGCATGAGGACGGCGCGCTCGGCCAGGCCCTTGGCCCGCGCGGTGCGGATGTGGTCTTCGGTCAAGGCCTCCGACACCGCCGCGCGCGTGACCCGCGCGATCAGCGCGGTGTAGACCAGCGAGAGCGTGATGGCGGGCAGCACCAGGTTCGCGAGCCAGGGGCCCACGCCCGAAGAGAGGCGCGCATAACCCTGCACCGGCAGCCAGCCCAGCTTGAGGGCGAACAGCCAGATCAGCGCGTAGCCGATGACGAACACCGGCACCGAGAAGCCCAGCACCGAGAAACCCATGAGCATGCGGTCGAGCCAGCCGCCATGGCGCGCCGCCGCGAGCACGCCCAGCGGCACGGCGATCAGCACGGCCAGCACGATGGTGAGCGCGGCCAGCGAGAGCGTGGGCTCCAGGCGCTGCGCGATCAGCGTGGCCACGCTGGTCTTGAAGTAGTAGGACTCGCCCAGGTCGCCGCGCAGCAGCTCCCCGATCCAGATCAGGAACTGCGAGGGCAGCGAACCGTCCAGCCCCAGGCTCTGGCGCACGCGGGCGAGGTCGGCCTCGGTGCCCATGTCGCCCACGATGAGCGCCGCGGGGTCGCCGGGCGTCAAACGCAGGATCAGGAACACGAAGACCGCGACGAAGATCAGGACCGGCAGCGTCGAAAGCAGCCGGCGGGCGATGAAGGTGTACATGGCGTGGGGACCGGCGGTGCGTCAGGGCTTGCTGATGTTCCAGTAGACGTTGGTCGCTCCGACGAGCACGCCGCTGACCACGCCTTTGCGGAAGGCCACCGGGCGCAGCAGCTCGCCCATGGGGGCGAAGGCGCCGATCTCGTAGGCGCGCACCTGGATGTCGTCGGCCAGCTGCTTGCGCTGCGCTTCGGTGGTGGCGCGCGCGTAGGCGGAGCGGAGCTGCTCCAGGCGCTCGTCGCTGGCCCAGCCGAACCAGCCGGCTTCGCCGTTGGCCGACAGCGGGGCGTAGTTGATCGGGTTCAGCGCGTCCTCGGTGCCCCAGTAGGTCACGAAGGCGTCCCAGCCGCCCTGGCTCGCCGGCTCCTTCTTGGCGCGGCGCGCCACCACCGAGCCCCAGTCCATCGATTTCATGTCGACGGTGAAGCCACCCTGGCGCAGCAGCTGCGCCACCACCGGCGGCAGCTTGGCCAGCAGGCTGTTGTCGGTGGCGTGCAGCAGCACCACCGGCTGGCCCTTGTAGCCCGCGGCCTTCAGCAGCTCACGCGCCTTGGCGAACTGCGGCTTGTCGGTGAAGCCCAGGCTCTTGGTCGAGGCCAATGGCGAGCCGCAGGGGTAGACCGACATGCAGGTCTTGTACAGCTCGGGAATGCCGACCTGCGTGCGCAGCAGCGCGTCCTGGTTCATGGACAGCATGGCGGCCTGGCGCACCCGCACGTCGTTGAACGGTGGCACCAGGTGGTTGAAGCGCAGCAGGTACTGCCCGCCGGCCGCGGCCGCGGTGGTGATGCGGTTGTTGGCCTTCAGGGCGTTGTAGTGCTCGAAGGGCACGGACTCGAGCATGTCGACCTCGCCGTTGACCAGGGCATTGACCTGTGTCTGCGCGTCCTTGAGCACCACCCACTCCACGCGATCGACCTTCACCGTCTTGCCACCGGTGGTGCCCGAGGGGGCTTCGGTGCGCGGCACGTACTTGTCGTTCTTCAGGTAAACGGCGCGCTCGCCCGGGCGGAACTCGTCGGCCTTGAAGACGTACGGGCCCGAGCCGATGTGCTCGGCGATCTGCTTGTCGGCCGGCGTGTCGGCGATGCGCTTGGGCATGATGAAGGGCACCAGGGACGAGGGCTTGCCCAGGGACTCGAGCACCACGCCATACGGTTCGGTGAACACCAGGCGGAAGCTGCCGGCCGACACCGCCTCGGCCTTGTCCAGCACCGCGTACATGCGCTGGCCCATGGGGTCGCGCTTGGCCCAGCGCGCCAGCGAGGCGAGCACGTCCTCGGCCGTCACCGGCTGGCCGTCGTGGAAGGCCAGGCCGGCGCGCAGCTTGAACGTCCAGCTCTTGCCATCGCTGCTCACGCTGTGGGACTCGACCATCTGCGGCAGGATGCGCCCTTTGGCGTCGGTGCCGAAGAGCGTGTCGTAAATCATGTAGCCGTGGTTGCGGGTGACCACGGCCGTGGTCCAGACCGGGTCCAGCACCTTCAGATCGGACGAAGGCACCAGGCGGAACGTGCTGCCCTGCGCCAGGGCGGACGATGCCGCGAGGACGAGGGCAGCCCCCAGGGTGGAGGCGAACATGAAGCGGCGCGTGAAGGGCATGGGCATTCCTTGGTGGACACGTTGAGTGGGGACGTTCAGCTTCAAGCAAGCAATATGCCACGCATGACAATTACTTTATTGTTCACTGGATAATTAGATTTTGTCGGATGGAGCAGGGCGGCAGGAGAGGGATAACCCTAGGCGGCAGGCTGGAGCCCTTGCCCGACAACGGTGCGCGCAACGCACCAAACGGGCCGTTGGGGCGCCCGGGAAGGGTGCGTGGCACGCGGGTGGAGCGTGTACCATCGGCCCGGCATCCTCAACGCCGTCCCGACGCCATGCCCCCCTCAGCTTCCTCCAAGCCCGCCCGCAAGACGGCGGGAAGGCCCACCAACAGCACCATCACGCGCGAGCTCATCGTCGAGGTGGCGCTTGCCCAGATCGACCGGGTGGGCATCCATGCGTTCAGCATGCGGGACGTGGCGCGGTCGCTGGACGTGTACCCCAGCACCATCTACTGGCACCTGGCGTCGAAGGACGCGCTGCTGGCCGAGGTGTCGAACCTGGTGATGGCCGGTGTGGTGCCGCCACGCGGCGAAGGCGACTGGCGCGCCTGGATGCGCAAGCTGTTCAACCGCTACCGCAAGTCCGTGCGCAAGCACCCCAACGTGGCGCAGTTGATCGGTGCGCAGCTGGCGTCGAACGGCGCCTTGAGCACCGACCTGATCGAAGGCGTCATCCAGGCCCTGCTGGAAGCGGGCGCCACCGAGGCCAACCTGCGCGAGGCCTACAACTGCGTCATCTCCGCGATGATGGGTTTCATGACGATGGAACTGGCGCCCCTGCCCACCGACGATCCCGAGGGCTGGGCCACCGCGCTGGAAGGCCGGGTGCGCTCCATCGACCCGCTGGCCAATCCCACGCTGGTGCGCTACCTGCCCTTGCTGGCCAACCGCGCTTTCATCCTGCGCTGGCAGAACGGCACCGACGTGCCGCTCAACAGCAGCTTCGACGCCCATGTCGAGATTTTTCTCGGGGGCCTCGAGGTCTTTCTGCGCGGCGAGGCACCCCAGGCGAGCTGAGGCGGTCGCCGCCGGGCGCCAAAGTGTCTGCTTTGGCGTGCCATCGCGCGCGCTGTTGAAGGGCTGAGCCCGGTCAGAGCCTGAACGCCGTCAAGCGCGCCTTGGCGGCCTGCAAGAGACCACCGCGCCCGCTAGGCGCCTGGGCTTTGGTCTCGCCCGGGGCGAGGATCTGCATCGCTTCGCCCGAGGCCAGGCGCTGCGCCAGCTGGGTTCGCGCCGCATGGGCCTCGAAGGAGGCGTGGCTCAGCACGTGCACCTGAAGGTGGCGCCCCAGTGTGCCCCGCAGCTTCTGGCAGGCCGCGGCCATGGCGGCGGCATCGGGCAGGCGTTCGCCGTGCACGATGAGCAGGTTCAGCGTGCCCTCGGCGTCCTCGCCCAGCAGCACGGCCTGCAGCACCGAGTCCTTGAACTTGGTGCGCAGCATGGCGCGCAGCGGCTCCGCCGCGGCGAAGGACTTGAGCGCGATGCGGCGCAGCTCGGCGTAGAAGACGAAGCCGGTGTTCGCGCTCACCGGCCCGGCCTCGCCATCGGCTTCGGCGGGGTGCTGGATCAGAATGCCGCTTTGCAGCAGGTGCTGCTGCGTGCGCTCGACATCGTCGGGCGTCAGCCGCGTCGCCTTGGCGAGCGCGGACCTCGAGTGCGGTTGGGTGGGGTCGGCGAAAACGGTTTTGAGGATCTGTTGAACCTCAGGCGCCAGAAGGAAATCGGCGGCGCTGCTCGTGCGGGAAGTCATGACCGCGACTTTGACACAAGCGCCGACCTCGCCGCCGGTCGGCACGGGTTAGAGCGACAACCTCTTGAAGAGGCGCTCGGGAATGGACCGGATGATGGCCATCACGCCCCACCAGAACCAGGGCGCGTAAACGACATCGCGTCGCTTGGCGATGCCGCGAAGAATCGCTTGGGCGATGGCATCGGGAGAACTCCAAAGCGGCCCCTTCTTGTCGAATGCCGCCGTCATCGGTGTGTCCACGAACCCCGGCTTGATCGTCAAGACCTGGACGCCCGACTTGTGCAATCGGTTGCGCAGGCCTTGCAGGAACGTCGCCACGGCACTTTTCGCGGTGCCGTACACGTAGTTGGATTGCCTGCCGCGATCGCCGGCCACCGAACCGAGAACAACGATGGCGCCCTGCTTTTGCGCTTCAAATCGGTTCGCCAGATGGGTGAGCAACGAGATCACGCTGATGGCGTTGGTGTTCAGTTCCTGGAGCGCGGCCTGGAAATCCTGCTCACAGGCTTTTTGATCGCCCAATGTGCCGTGGGCAATCAGGGCCACGTCGAGCCCCCCGAGGGCGCCTGCGGCGGCGTCGATCACAGCGGCATGCTGTGCAAAGTCGTTCACGTCCAGCGCCGCACACTGGACCGACTGAGCGCCGCGAACTTTCAGATCGCCCGCGATCTCGTGCAGATGATCCCTGTCGCGCCCGACCAGATAGAGCTCATGCCCCTCGCGCGCCCAGCGACGCGCCGTCGCTTTCGCGATGGCTGAAGTCGCACCGATGATCAAAATTCTCGTCATGATTTGTTGGGTCCAGATGAATCTGAAGGGCGTGCCTGCGTGCAGCGCTTATGCCAAACCCAGTCGACGGGACTGGGTCGACATGAATTTGCCGTGGGCATGCCAGCGGGCGCGCACGTCCTCGAACTCCTGCCACCGTGGGTAACCCGCCTTGAACATGGCTTCGCTCATCCGGGCATCCTTGGCCAGATACAGCCGCCCGCCATGCGCGGCAACGATGCTGTCCAGCACGTCGAGCAGTTCAAATGTCGCGGCTTCCGCTTTGAAATCCACCGCCAACGAATACCCTTTCAGGGGGAAACTCAACGGGTTGGCATTGGCGTCGCCAAACAATTTCAGAACAGCGAGGAAAGCACCGAGTCTGGATTGACCGATGTGTTGGAGTATTTCCCGCAATCCGTCCGCACCGGATGCCTTGGGCAATACAAACTGGTATTGCAGAAATCCAGGGCGGCCATACAAGCTGCTCCACCCGGTAATGGCATCCAGCGGGGCAATAAATGACTCGAACGGCTTGCGCGACTTTTGTGCATTGGCGCGTGCCCGGCCGTAGTAGGCGGCATTGAACATCTTGGCCACCGCTCGATTGAGCAAACCCGAGGGCATTTCGCCAGGTATTCCAAGGGCCTTGACCTGTTGTGCGACCAGCGGGCCCTCGGTGCATTGCTCCCCCATGACGAGAATGGAGCGGCCCAGGTGGGTGCCCCGCGCCATGCAGTCGATCCAGGCGACCGAATAGGCGCTTGCGGCGTGCGCGTCAAAGGCTTCGAGCACCGCGTCCAGGTTGGGTGTCTTGATCCTGGTCTCCAGGATGTCGCTGGCGGTGATGGCTTTGAGCCGCAACACGGCGGACACGATGACGCCGGTCAGGCCCATCCCACCACAGGTGGCGTGGAAAAGCTCGGCCTTGTCGGATGGGGACGCACCCACGCACTCCCCGTTGCCCAAAAGAATCCGAATCGACGCAACATGGGCGCTGAAGGTGCCGTCACGGTGGTGGTTCTTTCCGTGGACGTCACTGGCAATGGCACCGCCGACGGTGATGAAGCGTGTGCCGGGCATGACGGGCAGGAACCAGCCGCGGGGCACGAAGGTTCGCAGAATGTCATCCAGCGAAACACCTGCATCGCAGGAAAGCACACCCGTCTCCGGATCAAAGTCATGAAACCGATCCAGATAGCGGGTTGAAAGAACCTGGGGGCCCAGCGCACTGTCGCCATAGCTTCGCCCCCGCCCGCGAGCAATCAGTGGCAAGGCGCCTGGCACGGTGCGCATGCACTGCTGTCTCGACAGCGGCTCGGCCACATGGGCTTCTTGCCTCGGATAGCGACCCCAGCCATGCAACTCCATCAGGCCGCCTGGGGTGCAACGCTTTCGCGGTGGATGGTGCAGTCCAATGCCAGGCCGATGGCACCACCAATGCATCGCATGGTGATGGAGAGGCGAGGTGGACGCATGGCGGCGATGCTAGCATGGGAGTTGTCCATGCCACGGGCTGGAATGGACAACGGCCGCAGGGTTCGCCGATAAAAAAAACAGTTCTCGCTCGACGTCCATCCATCCATGAAAACCCGACTTCTCTCTTTCGCGGTGCCGCTTGCCGGAACGCTGTTCATGCTCGGGTATTTGCTGTACGGGGATTTCGCACCATCAATGCGCGGGCTCGATTTGTCTTGGCACGTGATGCTGGGGTACGCCCATGAAAATAAACTTCAGCACGGCAGTCAGATCCTATTCAACTACGGGCCGTTGTCTTTCATCGAGTCGGTCATTTACTTCGAACAATCCCATCAGGAAAGGCTGCTCTACAAGGCCGCCTTCCTGCTGATGGTGGGCATCGGTTGTTACCTGGTACTGCAAATCAGGAGCGCAGGGGCTTTGCTGGCCTGGGGGGGCCTGACCCTGCTGATGGGCATCTGGCGGGATGTGTACCTGCTCCTGCCGGCCTTGCTGCTGTGCCACCATGAATGCCGCAGACAGCAGGGCCATGCCGCGCAACTCGCGCTTTCGGTTCTGCTCGCGTTCGCCGCCGCGTTTGCATGCCTGGTCAAGGCGAACGCCCTGTTCTTTACCTTGCCCGCCCTTGTCCTGGCGAGCATCTACCGCTTCACCGTGCGGGACTACCGGCCCATTGTCCCCGTGTGTTTTGTCTTGTCCTTCGTCCTGCTGTTCTGGTTGTCCGGTCAGGATGTCTCAGGCGTGTTCGCCTTTCTGCGCGGCTATGTCGATGTCTCGTTGGCCTACAACGCGGACATGGGACTGCCCGCGCCGCTCGCGCTGCATGGCACCTACATCGTTGGCGCCGCAGTCCTTCTCGCTGCGACGCTGCGCATGACCCATCCTGCCAGCACCGTGCTCAGCCTCCTCACGCTGGGGTATCTGCTGGTGGCCTACAAGATGGGTTTTGTTCGGCATGGCGCGAACCCCGGAGCTTCGTTTCTCGCGCTGGCCTTGCTGTGCGCCGTGCAACTTGGGAGCCCAAGCGTCGACATCCCGACCCGCCACCACCGGCGTGTGATTGCCGCAGTGGCGATGGCCGCGGCTTTGCTGGTCATCCACATCTCGGCATCCGTGCTCCCGCAGGGGGGCTACATCACAGGATACGTCCACGCTGTGGAGAATCGCATCCGCTATGTGCTGGACCCAGGATACCGGGCCGCCTCGGATGCCGACAGGCGCCGTCACCACGAGACGGCGCTCACGGAGGCGCGCTCAGCCCTGCCATTTGTGGGCGTTGAAGGCCCCATCGATGTCTTCCCCTTCGAGTTCAGTCTGGCTTACGCGTCGGGGTTGCCGATAGCCTCGCGGCCCGCATTTCAGTCCTACTTTGCCACCAGCCGCTACATGTCGGCGCGCAACGCGGATTTCCTCGCCAGCCCGCAGGCTCCGCGGTCGGTGGTTTTCAGCGTCGTGCCCATCGATGGCCGCTACGCAGCCCAGGAAGATCCGCTCACCCTGGGAGCCTACCGACGGCAGTACCAAGTTGACCGGCAGACGCCGAACGCCCTGCTGTTGACGCGCCGTGCTTCGCCGCTGGCGCAGTCCGAGCGGTGCCGCACGTCTGAAACGGAGTTCGATCTGCCCCTGCTGATTCCCTCCGTGGGCCCGGATCAAGCGGTTTGGGCCGAGATGGACGTGGAAACCACCTGGTTGGGACGGATCCTGGGCGTGTTGACCGGTCCCCCCGTTCTTCGCATGACGATCGCCACCCCGATGGGGAGCACCGATTTCCGGTATCTGCGCGAGGCGGGCCAGACCGGTTTCCTGTTGTCACCCGCGCTGGTCTCGACCGAAGCTGCCGCGCATTTTTTCAATGCCGAGAGCCGCCTGGAAGACAAGGTCCTGGGTCTTTCGATCCACCAGCCCGGTGGCGCAATGCCTTGGTTTGAGGAGAGGATCTCCGTCAGGCTGTGCGTGCTTTCCTGGGGTTCAGCAGACAAAGCGGGCCCATGACGGCGGGCCGTTGATTCGTCACGTAGGGCGCCACGGTAATTGCTCTGGCGCATTCCAACAATCAAGAACTTACGAGACCTCGTGCCATAGGGCTGACTCGGTTCGGGTCGAAGTTGGTGCGACTGGCCTACTTCGGTGCCAAAGTTCCTGAGACTGGACTTCCGGTGTCAAACCAGTCCAAGTAAACGTCCGCATCACCCCCCCCGAGGGGTGCGGACAAATACGTGGACTGGTTTATGCCGCAAGTCAAAGTTTTCGTCCGCATCTCCACTGGGTCAGTTTTCAATGGAAGACAACACAATCACGTGAAAAAATGCGTGAGAGCAGCTGCGTCGAGTGGAACTTCAGTCGGCCTTCAGTTTCGCGGCCTGCACCACCTGCTTCCACTTCACCTGCTCGGCCTGTAGGAAGCCACGCATCTCGTCCAGGCCCATCGCGTCGACTTCAGCCCCATGCTCTTCAAGGCGTTTGACGACGCTGGGGTCGGCGAGCACCTGGTTCAGCGCCTTGTTCAACTGCTCCAGCACCGGCTTGGGTGTCTTGGCGGGCGCGAAGATGGCGTACCACTGCGACACGTCCACGTTGTTGATGCCCTGCTCCTTGAGCGTGGGCACGTCGGGCATCAGCGGTGACCGCTTGGAGCCGGCCAGTCCCAGGGCCTTGAGCTTGCCGTTCTTCACGTTCGGCATCGCCGTGAACAGGCTGGGGAACATCACTTGCGTCTGGCCCGCGATGGTGTCGGTCACGGCCGGTGCGGAGCCCTTGTAAGGTACGTGCGTCATCGCGGTGCCGGTGGACAGCTTGAACATCTCGGCCGCGAAGTGCGGTGCCGTGCCGTTGCCCGCCGACGCGTAGTTGATCTTGTCCGGGTTGGCCTTCATAAAGGTCACCAGCTCCTTCGCGTTGTTGGCGGGCACCTGGGTGTTGGCCACCATGAGCGTGGCGGAGTAGCCCACCATGCCCACCGGCTCGAAGTCCTTGACGGGGTCGTAGCGCAGCTTCTGCAGCGCGGGGTTCATCGCATGGGTGGCGATGTAGCCCAGCATCAGCGTGTAACCGTCGGGCGCCGCGCGCGCCACGAACTCGCTGGCGATGGCGCCATTGCCGCCGGCCTTGTTGTCCACGATGACGGACTGCTTGAGAAGCAGCGTCAAGGCCTGGCCGATGGTCCGGGCCATGGCATCGTTGGCACCGCCCGCCGACGTCGGGACGACGATGCTGATGGTCCTCTCGGGGTACGCCGCCTGAGCGCTACCGAACGCCCAGGTGGTGGTGATCGCCAGGGCAACGGCGCTCAGCACTTGTCTCTTTGAAATCTGCATTTGTCTTCTCCGATGGGTGGGGGTGGCCTTGAATCTCGGAACGTATCGTCGCCGTTGTCTTATGCCAAGTAAATTGCATGTTTGCGAATCATTGATGCACAATTTGGATCAACCTGGATCCTCCCCGCTGCCATGGCCATCAACTTCAACCTCAACGACCTGCAGGCGTTCCGCGCCGTGGCCGAACTCAGCAGCTTTCGCAAGGCCGCCAACGCGCTGCACGTGTCGCAGCCCGCGTTCAGCCGGCGCATCGAGAAGCTGGAAGAGGCCCTGGGGGTCAAGCTGCTGGAGCGCACCACGCGCAAGGTCGAACTCACAGCCGTCGGCCGCGACTTCGACCGAAAAGTGCAGCAGTTGCTGGACGAGCTGGACAACACCTTGCTGGGCATTCGCGGGGTGGGCAGCACCCGCATGGGCGAGGTCACGATCGCCTGCGTGCCGTCCACGGTGTACTACTTCATCTCGCACGTGATCTCGCGCTACCGCGAACAGTACCCCAAGATCCGGGTGAAGATCTTCGACGCCAGCGCGAACGAGGTGCTGTCCGCCGTGTCGCGCGGCGAGGCGGATTTCGGGCTCAACTTCATGGGCAGCCAGGAGCCCGACATCGAGTTCAAGCCGCTGCTGGAGGAGCGCTTCGTGGCGGCCTGCCGCCGCGATCACGCCATTGCCAAGAAGCGCCGCGTGTCCTGGGCCGAACTGGCCAAGTACGACTACATCTCGGTGAGCAAGGCCTCGGGCAACCGCCTGTTGATCGACCAGGCGTTGTCCGGCCAGCCGGGCCTGCCGCAGAACATCTACGAAGCCCAGCATGTGACGACCATGCTGGGCCTGGTCGAAGCGGGCCTGGGCGTGGCGGCGGTGCCGTCGATGGCCATGCCCGCCCCCGGCCACCCGCTGCTGGTGAGCGTGCCGCTGGTGGATCCGATCGTCACCCGCAAAGTCGGGCTGATCCGGCGCAAGGGCCGCTCGCTTTCGCCGGCGGCGCTGCAGCTGTATGAATTCTTCGCGGAGATGAAGGCGAAACGCGGCAAGGCCGCCGAGGGCCTCAGCGCCGCGCCGCGAGCACGCGATCGACCATGACGCCGGCCTGGCCCAGGTGGTTGGCCGGTTCGCACATGGCTTCGAGCTGGGCCCGGGTCACATGGGCGGTGATCTCCGGGTGCACGGCCAGGATCTCGATCAGAGGCTGGTTTTCCTTCAAGGCCTGGCGGCACAGGTCGTAGACCAGGTCGTGCGCGTATTCGCGGCCGATGTAGGACCCCAGGCCCATCATCACCGCCTCCGACATCACCAGGCCGTGGGTGATGTCGATGTTGGCGCGCATGCGGGTGGCGTCCACTTCGAGGCCCTTGAGCACGAACTTGGTCTGTTTCAGCGCGCCGGACATCAGGCAGAAGATCTCGGGCAGCGACACCCACTCGATCTCCCAAGGGCCGGTGGAGCGCTCGTGGTCGGCGACCATGGCGTCCATCAGGGCCGCGGCATGCTGGCGGGCAACCGAGATGTTGGCGTGGATGTAGAGGCAGGAAATCGGGTTGCGCTTCTGCGGCATGGTGGAGGAAGAGCCGCGCCCCGGCGCATAGGGCTCGAACACCTCGGCCACTTCCGTCTGCATCATGAGCTTGACGTCCATCGCGATCTTGCCGAGCGAGCCGCCGACGAGCCCCAGGAAAGCGCCGACTTCGGCGATGGTGTCGCGCACGGTGTGCCAGGAGATCAGCGGCTGGGCCAGGCCCAACTCCTTCATCAATCCCGCCTGCGTTTCCATGGCGCCGTTCTCCAGCGACGACAAAGTGCCTGAGGCGCCACCGAACTCGCCCATCAGCACGCGCGGTTTGAGTTGCTGCAGCCGCTCGCGGTGCCGGTCGATGCCAGCCAGGATGCTGGCCATCTTGTAGCCGAAGGTGATGGGCGTGGCCTGCTGCAGGTTGGAGCGGCCGATCACGGGCGTGTCCCGGTACTTTCGGGCCAACGAGGCCAGCGCTTCGCCGATCTCGTCCAGGTCCTGCTCCACCAGCGCAAGGCCTTCGCGCATCTGGAGAACGGCGGCGGTGTCGGTGATGTCCTGCGTGGTGGCCCCCCAGTGGCAGTACTCACCGAGCTTGTCGCGGCAGTTGGCATTGATCTGGTTGACGACCGCGATGATCGGGTAGCCGATCTGTTCGGTCTTGGCCTTGAGCTTGACCCAGTCGATCTGCGACAGCTCGCAGTTCCTGACGATCTCGTCGGCCGCTTCCTGCGGGATGATGCCGAGTTGTCCCTGGACCTTGGCCAGCGCGCGCTCGATGTCGAGGTACTTGGCCGTGCGGTTCTCGTCGGACCAGACCTCGCGCATGCGCGCGTCGCTGAACATGTCGCCGAAGATGCGCGAGTCGATGATGGTGGATGCCATGGTGTGTCTTTCTCTGGGGTGATCGGTGGGGATGAAAGCCGGGGTCAGTGCCCTGCGGCCCGCAGCGTGCGGCGCGCCTGGCGCACCACGGGCGCATCGACCATGCGGCCGTCGAGCCGGGCCGCGCCGGGCGACGCCGCATCGGCCGCCAGCACGCGCCGGGCCCAGGCGAGTTCGGCCTCGTCGGGCCGCAGCGCGCGGTGGATCGGCAGGACCTGGTTGGGGTGAATGCACAGCTTGGCGCCGAAGCCGTGGCAACGGGCCCAGGCCAGGTCGGCCATGAGCCGTGCCTCGTCGTCCAGTTGCGGGGTAACGCCAGCCACGGGCGCGGGGAGGTCGGCCAGGCGCGATGCCAGCGCGATGCGCGCCGCCGCGTGACTCAGGCCGATGGCGTCGTGGCGGATGTCCAGCTCCAGGTCGAGGGCGAAATCCAGGGTGCCGAACACCAGCCGGGCCACGCCGACGGCACCCGCCACCTCGTCCACCTGGGCCACGCCCCTGGCGCTTTCGATCAGGGCCAGCACCTGAACACCCGGCACAGCCGCCACGACGAAGCCGACCTGCTGTGCCTGCTCGGCCTTGGGCAGCATGATCTGCGCCACGCCGGTGCCGGGCAGGGCGGCCAGGTCGTCCGCAAACCCGTCCGATGTCGAATCGTTGATGCGCACCACGCAGCGGGCCCGGTCGGCCGGTGCGGCGCTGTGCAACCAGCCGGCCACGTGGGCACGCGCGGCGGCCTTGTGCTCGGGCGCCACGGCGTCTTCAAGATCCAGCACCACCGCATCGGCGCCGCTGGCGAGGGCTTTGTCGAAGCGATCGGGCCGCGAGCCGGGCACGAAGAGGTAGGTGCGTGCGGGGGTGAGGGACGCCGACATGGTCGCACCCTCAGCTCAGATGGCCTGGGCCGCGCGCAGCGCGGCAATGCCGTCCGCGCCGTAGCCGAGCTCGGCCAGGATGGCATCGGTGTGCTCGCCGAGCGCTGGCACCGGGTCCATGCGCGGGCCTTCGTTCCAGGTGCCCGGTGGCAGCAGGGCCGGCAGCGGCCCCTGGGGTGAACCCACCTCGGTCCAGCGCTGGCGCGCCTGGAGTTGCGGGTGTGCCCAGACGTCGGCCATGGTGTTCACGCGGGCGTTGGCGATCTGCGCCACCTCCAGCCGCGCCTCCACCTCGGCCACCGTCAGCGGCCGGAAGGTGTCCACGATGATCTGGCGCAGGGCGGTGCGTTCGGCGACGCGCTTGAAGTTGGCGGTGAAGCGCGGGTCGGTGGCCAAGGCCGGCTGGAGCAGCACCTTCTCACAGAAGCTGAGCCATTCGCGCTCGTTCTGCAGGCCCAGCATCACGTGGGCGCCGTGTTCCGCCGGTCCGACCGGGAAAGGGCCGTACGGATAGATCGTGGCGTGGCTGGCGCCGGTGCGCGGTGGTGGCGCGGCGCCTTCGAACGCGTAATACAGCGGGTAGCTGGTCCATTCGGTCAGCGATTCCAGCATGGAGATGTCGATGCGCTGGCCGCGGCCGGTCTGGCTGCGCTGCATCAGGGCCGCGAGGATGTTGCTGTAGGCGTACATGCCCGCGGCGATGTCCGCGATCGACGGGCCGGCCTTGCAGGGTTCGTCGGCGGTGCCGGTCACCGACACGAACCCGGCTTCGCTCTGGATCAGCAGGTCGTAAGCCTTCTTGTCGCGGTACGGCCCCGGGTTCTCCCGGTCGTCGCCGTAGCCCGAGATGTCGCAGACGATCAGCCCGGGCTTGATGGCCGACAGCGCCTCGTGGCCCAGGCCGAGCCGGGCCGCCGCGCCGGGCGCGAGGTTCTGCACCACCACGTCGGCCTTCTCCAGCACCAGCCGTTCCAGGACGCGGGCGGCCTCCGGGTGTTTGACGTCGAGCGTGAGGCTTTCCTTGGAGCGGTTGGTCCAGACGAAGTGCGATGCCAGGCCGCGCACCCGCTGGTCGTAGCCGCGCGCGAAATCGCCCGTGCCGGGGCGCTCGATCTTGATGACGCGCGCACCCAAGTCGGCCAGCTGGCGCGTGGCGAAGGGCGCGGCGATGGCGTGTTCCAGGGTGACGACGGTGATGCCTGCGAGTGGCTGCATGAGGGTCTCGGGTGATCGTGGAGAAAAGAATCAGCGCAGCACGGCGGTGGCATCCATCGTGAGCCAGCCTTCGTGGTCGCTCGCCCACAGGCGCACGGTCTTGCCGTCGGCGGACGGCTCCCCTTGCACCTGAAAGGCGTGCAGGTCGAAGGTGGGGCGCACCGCCTTGAAGCGGAAGCTGGCCACGTCGGCCGTGGGCATCTCCCGGCGCAACAGGTCCAGCAGCAGCGTGGCGATCAGCGGGCCGTGCACGATGAGGCCCGGGTAGCCTTCGACCTGGGTCACGTACTGCCGGTCGTAGTGGATGCGGTGGCCGTTGAAGGTGAGCGCCGAGTAGCGGAACAGCAGCACGTCGTCCGGCACGACCTGGCGACGCCAGGTCGCCTGTTCCGGGGCGGCCAGCGGGGGCGGCGCCACATCGCCGGGTTGCTGGGCGTCGCGGTAGACGATGTCGTGGAACTCCACCAGGGCCGGTTCAGCCGCACCGTTGCACCGCAACTCGTGACGCACCTTCACGAACACCAGCGGGCCCGTGCGGCCTTCCTTGCGGCTCACGTCGTCGATGGTGGACGTGCGGGCCACCTGGTCGCCCACGCGGATCGGGGAGCGGAATTCGAACTGGCTGCCGGCCCACATGCGGCGCGGCAACGGCACCGGAGGCAGAAAGCCGCCGCGCCGGGCGTGGCCGTCGGCGCCGATGTCGGATTGCCGATGCAGGGGCAGGAAGTACAGCCAGTGCCAGAGCGGTGGCAGCAGCGTGCCGGTCGCGGTGTCGGCCGCAGGGTGGTCGAGCGTGGCGGTCAGGGCGGCCACGGGCGTTGGGTTCACGGTGTCGTGCACCGTCTCGCTGCGACCGATCCATGCGCGCAGGTCGTCGGTGGTCTGGGTCATGAGGATGTCCTTCGCTCTCAGGGCTGGAATGGCGGGTGCCGAGCAGGCAGTTTCGGCGCATCCGGTGGCGAAGTAAATTGCAATGTTGAGAACAAGTGATGCCTTTGGTGCATCAATGAACGGCTTGCCTGTTTATTGCAAACCATGGATCAATGCTTCTCAACTATGCAATTCACAGAATCAAAGCGGCTCTTGAGAATGCGGCCCATGAACAAAGTCATTCCCTGTGTCCTCATGCGCGCCGGCACCTCGCGCGGCCCCTTCTTTCTGCGTGAGTGGTTGCCCGACGGTGACGAGGCCCGCGACCAGGCCCTGATCGGGGCGATCGGGGCTTCGGACCCGTTGCAGCTGGACGGCGTCGGTGGCGGCAGCACCTTGAACAGCAAGGTGGCCATCGTTTCGCGCTCCACCCAGCCCGACTGCGACCTCGACTACCTGTTCGCGCAGGTCGGCGTGGGCCACCGTTCCGTCGACACCCGGCCTAACTGCGGCAACATGCTGTCGGGTGTGGCGCCGTTCGGCATCGAGCAGGGCCTGGTGAAGGCGCAGGACGGCGTGACCCGGGTGCGCGTGTTCAATGTCAACACCCGTTCTCGCATCGATGTGACGGTGCGCACGCCGAACGGTCGCGTCACGTACGAGGGCGACGCTCGCATCGACGGCGTTGCCGGCACGGCCGCTCCCATCCTGCTGGACTTCCTGGACGCGTGGGGCGCGGTGACGGGCCAGGTTTTTCCGACGGGCCAGCGCATCGACCACATCGACGGCACGGCCGTTACCTGCATTGACGCCGCCATGCCGCTGATGATCGTGCGCGCGGCCGATCTGGGCGCCACGGGACGGGAAAAGCCGGTGGCCCTCGACGCCAACACTGCGCTCCTGGCGCGCATCGAGTCCCTGCGCCTGCAGGCGGGACGGATGATGGGGCTGGGGGACGTCTCCAACAGCGTCATACCGAAGCCGGTGCTGGTCAGCGAAGGCGATGCCCCCCACAGCGTCACCTCGCGGTACTTCACGCCGCACCGCTGCCACGCGTCGCACGCCGTCACGGGCGCCATCGGGGTGGCCAGCGCCTTTGCGCTGCCCGGCACGGTCGCCAGCGGCATCGCGCGCGAAGCGGGTCGCCACAAGCTGGTGGTGCTGCACCCGGCGGGCCAGATCGATGTCGAGGTGGAGCTCATCGGCCAGGGAGACGCGGCCGAGGTCAAGGGCGCCGCACTGGTTCGCACGGCGCGCAAGATCATGCAAGGGGAAATGCACCTGCCGGACTACGTGTTCCCGCGTCCCGAGGAGGCGGCGGCCCCGGCACGCAAACCGATCACCATCATCGTCCCGACCGCCGCCGGCGGCGGGAACGACACCATGGCCCGCATCATTGCCGGCAAGATGGGGCGGCTGCTGGGGCAGGAGGTGCTGGTGGACAACCGGGCTGGCGCGAACGGGGCCATTGCCAGCGAGTTCGTGGCCCGCGCGGAGCCCGATGGCCACACGCTGATGTTGGGCTATGTGGGCACGCACGCCATGAACCCCGCGCTGCAGAAACTGGGCTACGACCCGGTCGGGGACTTCGAGCCGATCGGCCTGGTGGGCTCATCGCCGACCTTGATGGTGGTCCACCCGAGCGTCTCCGCGCCCGGCGTTCAGGAGCTGGTGTCTGAACTGAAGGCGAAGCCCGGCAGCCTGGTCTACGCCTCGGCCGGCGACGGCACGCCACCCCATTTTGCGGCGGCGCTGTTCCTGTTGGGCAGCGGCGCGGACATGGCCAGTGTGAAGTTCGACGGCGCGGCGCCGGCCATTGCCGACGTGGTGAGCGGACGCACGCAGGTCATGTTCCCCAGCCTGTTCACCGCCCATCCGTTCGTTCACAGCGGCCAACTGCGGGCCATGGGGGTGGCCGGCACGAGTCGGTTGCCCAGCCTGCCCGCGTTGCCCACGCTGGCAGAAGGCGGGATCGACGGCGTGGACGTCACGCAGTGGTATGGCCTGTTCGCGCCGGCACACACGCCTTCTGCGACGCTCGCCAAGTTGAACCTGGCACTGAACGACGCTTTGGCCGACGCGGCCGTGGTCGCTCAATTCGAGAACCACGGCGCCAGGGTGGAGCCTGGCACGCCCGACGCGCTGCGCATCAAGGTCGACAACGACCTCAGTCGGTGGAGAACGCTTGTGGCCCAGGGTGCGTTGGGCCTGACGGATGTGATCGCAGAAGGTTAGCGTCTTCCGACGGGGTACATCACTCGCTGGTTCCACCGTCAGAAAGATCTGTATTGGCGATCATCCCAAATCACTGCGAGGCGAGGGTGAAATAGAAGGTCGCGCAGTGGCGCCATCGGCCGGCGCGATGCGGCGAGGAAGCACACCCTGTTGACCAACCTGATTCAGTTGTGGCTGACCCGGTACGACCGGGGAGAGCTCGTGGATGGACCTCTGCTGGCGCAGTGCCCAGCGTCATATCACAGTCAGTGTCGCCACGTCTATTACTCCTGAAATCTCCTGCTGCCAAAAGCAGCAGGATAGGGTTCTTACGTGGGTCGGCTTTCAATGGAAATTGATGCTCTAACTGGGTCAGTTTTCAGTCGAAGACAACACCTAATGCGGCCTCAGTGCGCCAAGTGCTGGGCCACCTTTCGCAGCAGGATGTCCCGGTTGAAGGGCTTGGCCACAAAGCCCACAGCGCCCGCCTTGCGGCTCTCCACGATTACCTGCTTTTCGGTTTGGCCTGTGAGCATGATCACCGGTGTGTTCATGTGGAACTGGCCGGCCTTGAGCTCGCGCGTGAGCAAGATGCCGTTGGAGTCCGGCAACAGGACGTCCATCAGGATCAGGTCGGGCCGATTCTTTGTCAGAAAAAGCTGGGCATCCGCCGCGGTACCCACCCCCTCGACGTCGTACTGCTCGCTGGTCAGCAACTGCTTGAGCAATCGGCGCATGAACACATCGTCGTCCACGACCAACAGTTGCGGGCGGCTCCGTTTGGCGCGGTGCACCATTGCCTGGGTGGCTCTCAGTGGTTCGGCCAGTTCACTGGTGATCGTGTCCACCCAATCCTGCACCGGCTGGGCCGCCCGCACCACCTGTTCCAGCGTGGGAATCAAGGACTCGCGTTGCAGATTGCCAAAGGCCTGTTTCACGCGCGAGGCGTCGCGCACCGTCAGAGCGTTGTCCAGGCCGTTGGCCAGGATGCGCTCGGACAGGCCTCCCATCGCGCGGCTGACCGAGGCCTGGGCCATGCGCGCGGAGCTTTGTGCGTTCTGCGCGTGCACCCGCCCCAGCTTCACCTGCTGGGCGAGCTGCTCCTCCAGCGCTTCGGCACGGCGGGCCAGGGTGGCCAACTCGGACAGCGGTTCAAGCGCCTGCTCTTGGTCGAGGGCGCACAGCGCCAGGTGCGCCGACATGGGCAACCGTCTGGCGTCGTGCACCAGTGGCCAGAACAACACGTAGTCGTCAAACACCTCCTGCTTGCAGAGATCGAAGGCGCGGTGCACGCTTTCCTTGTCGCACAGCAACAGCGTGCGGTGTGCCAGCGACTGGATCACCTCGCTGCGCCGGTACAGGCCCAGGTAGAAGCGCTCACAGGCCTCCAGCGATTTGAAAGCCAACACCAGCAGTTGCGGCTTCAGCCGGTCGAATACCGCGTCTGACTTCGTCGGATCTGTCGTGGCCTCGGTATGTGGGTATCGACCGCGAAGCATGCCGCAGACCTGTTCTGCGTCCACCGCGTTGTCGCCGACAACGAGGATGCGCGCTTCTTTGTGCTTCATCGTCAGGTCCGGGTTGGTTGGCTCGGTTCAATCGGAAGCGTTTGAGTGCTGCAATGCCTCGTGACCGGACAGGCGTGTCATGACATGGGCGAGCGCGTCTTCCAGCTGGGACATGAGCCCGTGCATCTCGCTTGGGCTGCAGCCAGAGCCAGCGCGTTCGATGCGGCTGCAGCACTCTCCCAGCGCCACGGCGCCGATCATGCGACAGGAGGACGAGAGGCGGTGAGCCAGGCCGGACAGGGTGGCCGTATTGCCGTCGCTGGCGGCGCGGCGCATCTCGTCCACGGTGTTGAGGGCAGAAACAATGAAACGCTGGCGGAACTCGGCCAGCAGCCCGGGCTCTTCGCCGACCAGACGTTTCAGCGCCTGGTCGTCGTAGACACAGTGGCCGAGCTCGACTTTGATCACATCCACTTCTTCACAGTCCGCAGCGCCAAACGAGGCCAGGGTTGGCGCCCCGTCCGACGGCAACCAACGCCTGATCATCTCGCCCAACTGGTGCGTCCGAACCGGTTTGCTGAGGTAATCATCCATGCCGGCCGAACGGCAGCGTTCGATCTCGCCATACAAGGCATTGGCTGACAAGGCCACGATCGGGAGACGCGATCCACCCGTTTCCTCGCTGCGAATCGTGGTGGCCAGCGTGTACCCGTCGATGCCCGGCATGTGCAGATCGGTGAGCAGCAAGGCATGGCGCCGGGTGGCCCGACCCGCGCGCCAAAGCGCCAAGGCGCCGAGTCCATCGCCGACCATCTCCACCGCCCACCCCAGCAGCGCGAGCTGGTGCCCGATCACTTTCTGGTTGACGGAATTGTCTTCGGCCACCAACACCAGCGGGCCGCCGGATGGCACGAAGTGCGGCCCGGTGCGCGTGACCATGGCGAAGTTGTCATCTGCCACGGGCCGCGGGGACGACGTGGACTGGAAAGGCAAGGTCACGGTAAAAGCGGATCCTTGGTCCATCTCGCTGTCGACCTTGATCCATCCCCCCATCAAGCCAGCCAGCCTGTTGCAGATCGACAGGCCCAGGCCGGTGCCTCCAAAACGCCGGGTGGTGGCGCTCTCGGCCTGCACAAACGGCTGGAAGATGCGCTGCAGCACTTCAGGGTTCATGCCGATGCCGTTGTCGATCACGCTCAACTGAAGGTGCCCGGGCAGGTCCGACCCGCAAGTCCGTACTCGAAGCGCCACCCGACCTGCTCGAGCCGAGCCAGCGGAGAATTTGATGGCATTGCCAATCAGGTTGTTGAGAATCTGGCGCAGCCGTGTCCCGTCGCTCAGGATCCAGTCAGGCAGGCCCGGCGCCACATCCACCTGCAGATCCACTCCATGGGAGGTGGCCGTCGGACGCAAGGCGTTGCACACACTGTCGGTGAGTCGCTCCAGCGAAACCGCCTCACTCTGCAGCTTGAGCTGACCCGCTTCGATCTTGGAGAAATCCAGGATGTCATCAATGATGGTCAGAAGACCCAGCGCCGACTCGCTGACGGTGTCGATCAGATCCCGCTGGTAGGCCGAGAGCTCCGAGTGTTGCAGCAGATCGAGACTGCCCACCACCCCATTCATTGGCGTGCGAATCTCGTGGCTCATTGTGGCGAGAAACGCGCTTTTGGCTTCGCTGGCAGCCTCGGCTGCGCGGCGCGCGTCCACCAGTGCCACAGTGCGCTGCTCCACAAGCTGCTCCAGGTGGGTCTGATGGCGCTCCAGTTCTTCGGTCAGGCGCCGCTTCTCTGTCACATCCAGCATCAGGGCCAGGTACTGGGTCACAGTCCCTCGAGCGTCTCGAATGGGTGTGATCGTTGCGGCCTCGACGTACTCCACGCCGTCCTTGCGACAGTTGAACAGCAGGCCGCACCATGCCTTGCCCGCGGTGAGCTGCTGCCACATTTGGGCATAGGTCTCACGCGGCGTCTTGCCCGACTGCAACATGCGCGGATTTCGGCCCAGCATTTCCTGCATGGTGTAACCCGAGCTTGTCAGCGCCGCAGCGTTGACGTATTCGATGTTGGCATTCAAGTCGGTGATCAAGATGCTTTGCACGCTTTGCTCGACCGCCATGGAGAGCAGCCGCACCTCCTGCTCCTGCGAATACCGCTGTGAAATGTCGCGCATAACCACCACAAAACGCTGCTGCTCCACCATCCGGATACTGACCTCCGCAATGAAGCAGCTGCCATCGCGCCGCAACACCCGCCAGTCGGCCAGTTGCTCGCGGCCCTTGAGCACCCGCAGCGTTGCGCGCGTGAGCCGGGTGTGTTCGTCTGCGGGCAACAAATCGCGCAGGTGCATCTGCCGCAGTTCGCCGGCGCGGTGGCGGAGCATGCGCGCGGTTGCGCGGTTCACTTCGATCACGCGGTGGGTGCGATCGACCAACAGGATCCCGTCGCCCATCTGATCAAACAGATTGCGGCGCTCGGCATCGGCCCTCTGCGTTTGCAGCCAATGCTCGGCCGCACGCGCGAGGTCTTTCAGCGTCTGGCGCTGCACGTCGGATAGCTGGCGCGGGCGATGGTCGATCGCGCACAGCGTACCCATGGCGTGACCTTCCACAGACAGGGGAACGCCGGCGTAGAAGACCACGTGGGGCTCGCCAGTCACCAACGGGTTGTCGGCGAACCGCGCGTCCAGCCGAGCGTCACTCACTTCGAACAAGCCGGTCTGCTGGATGGCGTGGGCACAAAACGCCTGCTCGCGCGGTGTCTGCTCCACATTCAGACCTAGACGCGCCTTGAACCACTGGCGCTGAGCATCGACCAGGCTAACCAGCGAAACGGGGCAACCGATCAGTTGGGCGGCAGCCCGCACGATGCCATCGAGCACGGGGTCGGCCGGCGTGTCGAGCACGCCCAGGGAATCGAGGATGGCCAGACGGCGGGACTCGCTGGGGGGCGGGGTGGCGGATTGCATGAGGTTGCATCAAGGGGTTGCAGAGGGCACGCGGCCAGAACTGAGAATGCGTCAGAACACGTTCTTTTGCACGTCTGCATGCCGTCCAAGGGAAGATCGGATACACCGACCAACATCTGCGATGGACTTTAAAAAGACCGCTGCTGGTGGTCTGTGGGGAGTTCTCGATGCGGCCTGGGGGCCGATCGTGTTGTTTGTTCGTTTGTGTTTGCTATCGCGCAAGACGATGCGGGGAGGACGCCACGAATCAGGCGTCCCCGGCATCGATCAGGCCGTTGCGGATGGCGAAGCGCACAAGGGCTGGCACGTCCGGCGCGGCCAGCTTTGCCATGATGCGGCTGCGGTACGAGTCCACCGTTTTGGGCGACAGGTGCAACGCGCGCCCGATCTCGGTGCTGGACTTCCCCTGCACCACCATCAAGACAATCTGGCGCTCGCGCACCGAGAGCGTGTCCAGGGCGTCGTCTCCCGGCGCCGTGAAACCCTGTACGGCGAGCTCGGCCACATCGGGGCCAAGGAAGCGCTGCCCCTTGCTCACGGCGTCGACCGCTTGCAGCAGTTGGGAGGCGGGCGATCCCTTGAGCACGTATCCAGCCGCACCCATCCTAAGTGCTTCAGCCACATGACGCGGCTGGGCCGACATGGTCAGCACAATCGAGCGCACCTCCGGCGCCCGACGCTGCAGCTCGGTCAGCAACTCAAAACCCGAGCGCTGGTCCAGATGCAGATCGAGTAGAACCACCACTGGCCCAAGCTCGCGCAGCTGGGCCAGCGCTTGCGTCGGATCGGCCGACTCACCCACCACGCGATGCCCGGCGGCTTCCAGCAACGCCCGCAGTCCGTCGCGCACGAGTGTGTGGTCGTCGACCAGGTAAATGTTGCTCATGGTTCCGATACCGTCCAGCTCAGGCGGACGTGTGTGCCGGCACCGGGTTCTGCGCTGATGAAACAGCGCGCGCCGATGGAGATGGCCCGCTCCCGCATGCCCACGATGCCCAGATGGCCAGGTCGGCCGTGTTGCATGTCGGGGTCGATGCCCACACCGTCGTCAATGACTTCCACATTGAGCTGGTGCGTATCGCCTTCCAGAACCACCCGGATCAGCGACGCGTGTGCATGAAGCCTGGCGTTGGCGATGGCCTCGCGGACTACCATGAAAGCACTGTACTCCACGTCGGAAGGCCAACGCTGGCTGTACAAACCATCGACGACCTCCAGCAGCACATCGGGGCCAGATGCCGACAATGCGACGCGGATTTCGTTGTCCAGCGCGGCCGCCAGACCCTGTTCCTCGAGCAGGGGCGGCCGCAGGTCGGCCAGCACTTTGCGCACGTCCAGCACCGCTTGCCCCAGAACACCCGAAAGATGCTGGCACTGTTCCGCAAGCACAGAAGGCAAGGTCTCGCCCGCCATGATCAGCAAGGTTTCGAGATTCAACCGGGCCACTGCCAGAGACTGGCCGAGGTTGTCGTGCAGCGCCTGGGCCAGGCGTTGGGTGGTGATCCGCTCCTGCTGCATCAGCCGCTGATTGAGTTCGGAAAGTTCAAATTGATGAGTGAGCAGCGCAGTCTCAGCAGCACGGCGATCGGTGATGTCGCGCAGCACCGCGATGTGGCGGGTGGGGTCCAGTGCACGCGCGCTTACCTCCACCGGCACAACAGCACCATCCCGGCGCACGACGTTCCATTCCGTCAGCGGACCCCTGCCGGGAGACTGGGTCTTATGGGTGTCGAAAGGGATCGTCGGCTGCTGACCCGCCAGCAAGGCATGCAGCGGCATGTTGAGCAGGCTGTCACCCGGGTAGCCCAGCATGTTCATGGCCTGCGGATTGGCGTCGAGGATGCGATTGCTGTCGTCGATCAGCAGAACACCGTCGGCCAATTGCTCGAACAGCTTGCGCCGGTAGGCCTCGGATTCTCGCAGTGCGGCCTCAGCCTTCTTGCGCGGGCTGATGTCGACGGTGGTGCCGGCCATGTAAACGGCTCGCCCTGCGCCGTTCCATTCGGCAAGTCCACGAACATGCATCCAGCGCCATTCGCCCCAGGCATCGCAGATGCGAATCTCCAAGTCGAACGCTTCCCGGTTCTTGAGGTGGCGGCGCATTGCTTCGTGATGCCGAACGAGGTCCTCGTGGTGGATCATCGCACCCAGGCGGCTGCTGCGACAGTCCAACGCCGAAATCGGTTCAAACCCAAGCTGCCACCAGAAATCTTCGCTGAAGCTGAGTCTGTCGCTCAACAAGTCCCAGTCCCACACCTGCCCGCTGGCCGCGGCCAATCGGTAGCGCTGCTCACTGCGTCGCAAACTGGCCTCGCTCTCGCGCAAGGCCTGTTCACTCTCCACCAGATCGGTGATGTCCAGAGCGATGCCTTGCACATACGCCGGACTTCCATCCGTGGGGTCAATCCGGCAGGAGCGGTCGCGGAAATGACGCCACTTGCCCTGTGCATCGCGCAAGCGGTACTGAATCTGGTGATCGACGCCGTCCAAGTACTCATCCGACAGCGCAGCCACCGCGCGTTCGCAATCGTCAGGGTGAAGCGCCTTGGTCCACGCCAGCGGATCGGCCATCCATTCGCTCACCGTGTACCCGAGGATACGAATGGACGGGCTGACATACAGCGTGCGATAGGGCGGCTCGAGAGACGCACGGTAGATCATCGCTGGCGTCTGCTCGGTCAGCAGGCGGAAATCACGCTCCCGGTCGAGCAACAGGCGTTCGAACAGCTTGCGTTCCGTGATGTCGTTGCAGAAGATCGACAGCCCCTCCGGCGAAGGGAAGACACGCCCTTCAAACCACTTGCTCCAGGGTGCATAAAAAGCCTCGAAGACTTGTGCCTGTTGGGACCGCAATGCCCTGTCGTATGCATGGTGAAAGACTTGCGCCTGCTCCAACTCGTACTCGTCCCAGATGTATCGACCGATCAGTTGTTCGGCTCGATCACGCTGGAGCAGGCTCAAGGCAGGCGCATTGAGGTAGGTGAAACGCATTTCCCTGTCGAGCGCAAAGATCGCGTCGCCCACCCTGTTGATCACGTGGTCCAGCAATTCGCGCGCCACACCCATTTCCCGCAGGGCATGCGCGGCCTGGCGCTGCAACGCAACATGTGCGGTCACCTCGTTCGTCACCACCAGGCTCACTGCACGGCCTTCCCAGTCCAGGTCGCTGGAGGTCATGTCGACATCGATCAGGCTGCCGTCTCGTAACCGATGCTGCTCCCGCTTGGTCAATCGCCGACCATCGGTTCCTACAAGCTCTCGGTCAAGATCCTCCCCCGTCTCGCCTTGGCCTGGCGGCACAAGCCGGATGTCCATGACTTTGAGTTGCAGGAACTCTTCGTATGAGTATCCGTAACGCGCGACGGCCGCCGCGTTGGCGGCCAAGATGCGCTTGCTGGTCTGTTCGAACACCCACATCGGCTGCGGGTGGGCATCGAACAGCAACTGGTAGCCCTGTTCATCGTTCCAGAGTACCCCCCGCATATCTGACTGCGCAGTTTTTCGGGGCGATGGGCAATCCATGGGCGCAGACATAAGGGTATTGTGCGCGCCGGGAGGCGTGTTGACGCCGACTGAAAAATTGACAGAGGGGGGAACCTTTGACTGGTTTTGGGCCGTTCAAGGCTCTCTCGCTATTCGATGGGGCTGAGAGGGTCAAAGGAGAGCTTGATGCGCTTCTCGTTGTACCAGCGGAGAGTCGTTGCCGGTCCGATGAGGTCAATGACGTGAGGTTCTTCACAACGCCGGGGCTTTACGGCTTGCAACACCCCAATCTTCTGAAAACTCACTACCCTGTATGTTTGGCTGCGACGTCAACGCACAGAGCGCCCTCGTGGATCTGGAACTCCCTATCTTGAATGGAAGCAACGACCCATGACTGCAAGTGACCACAAGTCAGTTGGTGCGGCAGCGCACCGAGCAGATGAGCAACGCGCACGCGAGCGGTTCTGGCACGGATTCTCTTTGCGCCGCCGTCTGATGTTGTTGGGCGTGGCAACGATTCTCCCGTTCTGTCTTTTTGCGACAGCCGCATTCGTCGTGATGCTTCATCAACAGAAGCAGCAGGTCGAACAAGCGACGCTTGGCATGACTCAAGCGCTTGCAGCTGCCATCGACGCGCGAATGCAGCGGACGGTGGCTACGCTGGAGGCCTTTTCGTTGGCTCAGTCCATGCAGGACGCTGAAGCCGCCCAGCTTCCGTCGGTACATGCGGCCGCGCGGGCGCTTCGTGCCGCGCGGCCGGATTGGCGAGGCGTCGTACTGGCAAACCCGGATGGCTCCATCGTTTTCGGCAGCGAGAGCCCGTTTGGGAGTGGCATGCGCCAGTCCATGGAAGGCTCAAGCGTTGCGGATGTGGTGCGTACCCAAGCGCCCATGGTGGGCCCGATGGTCGCGGGCCCTCGAGGCAATGTGGGCTACACCGTGCGCATTCCTGTTCTGCGCGCAGGCGAGGTCCGGTACGTGCTGACGGCCATCGTGAGTACCGACTCCATCCTGGAAGTCATTCAGCGCCAAGCGCTGCCGGGAGATTGGGTGGTGTCCGTCTTTGACTCCAACATGAAGCGGGTGGCCCGCTCCAAAGACCACGGCAAATACTTCGGCACGCCACCGAGTCCCTCGCTCCAGACCATGCTCGCGGAGTTGGGCGACAGGAAGGAGGGGGTAGGGATGACGTCCACCATGGAGGGGGATGAGGCCTACACGGCGGTCTCGCGGATCGAGCACACGGGGTGGACGATTGCGCTCGGCGCATCTTCAGAGATCGCACACGCCGCACTCTGGCGGGCCGCGTGGCTCTACCTGGCCGGCTTGCTGCTTTCGCTCGCGCTGGGGGGCTTGCTCTTCTGGCTGGTCAGCCGGTCAATCACTGTTCGCGCTCAGGCCTTGCGCGATGGCGCGGTCGCGCTGGGAAAGGGAGCTCCTTTGCTTCCTCCGACAAAAGGGCTGCCGGACTTTGACGAGGTCTCCTTTGCGCTTTGGACGGCGGGTCAGGAGCGTTCACGCGCTGAAAATGAGCGGGAAAGCCTGCTGCGCTCCGAGATATGTTCACGTGCAGTGGCCGAGGCGACAAGAGGGCGGCTCCAGATGTTGCTGACAGCGACGTCTTCGCTGACGCAATCGCTCGATGAGACGAGCACGATCAACGCGATCGCCGCGGCGGTGGTTCCCGGTGTTGCCGACATTCTGCGCATCGATATCATGAGTCCGGATGGAGCGCCGGCGCGAAAGCTCACTTTCCACGTGGATCCCGTGCGGTTGGAGGCCATTGAGAAAATCGTTCAATCCGGATCCCTGTCGGCCACGGTGCACGGCTCGCTGTCGTGGGTGGTCGCTTCGGGACGCGAATACGTGCATCACTTCGAACTTGGCGGTGTGTCGAAGATCGAGGACCCGCTGTACCGCCAGTTTGCGGAGGTGTCCGACATGAAGGCGATCTGCGCCGTGCCCCTGATGGCAAGGGATCGTGTCATAGGGGCCATGGCGGCCATCCAGGTCGATTCCGAACGCCGTTTCGAGGCGGACGACGTGGCCTTGTTCAGCGAGTTGGGACGGCGCGCAGCCCTCGCGCTGGACAACGTCCGGCTGTACTCGGAGTGCAACAGCGCGCTGGACAAGGCCAACGCCGCGAGCAAGGCGAAAGATGATTTCCTGGCGATGCTGGGCCACGAGTTGAGGAATCCGCTCTCGCCTATTCTCACGGCCATCGAGATCATGAAACGCCGCGATGGCGCAGCGTTTGTCCGAGAGCGAGAGATCATCGAACGGCAGGCCACACACCTGACGCACCTGGTTGATGACCTGCTCGACGTTTCCAGGATCGTCGCCGGCAAGATACAGCTTCAGCTCGAGCAGGTGGACCTTCGTCTTGTGGCCTGGCGGGCCATCGAAGTCACCCAACCTCTTTTTGATCGACGTGCTGAGCCGGTCGTCCAAGCCGAATCTGAGCCGATCTTCGTGAGCGGCGACTTTTTGCGGCTCGCTCAAGTGGTTGGCAATCTCCTGAGCAATGCCGCGAAATTCAGCGAGCCCGACCAGCCTGTCACCATCTGGATTCAGCGCGGGACGAGCGAAGCCATGCTCACAGTGGAAGATGGCGGGACGGGCATTCCCGACGACCTGTTACCGCAGGTGTTCGACCGCTTTTTTCAAGGCGAGCAAAGTTTGCAGAGGTCCAAGAGCGGCTTGGGTCTTGGTCTGACCATTGCAAGAAGCATTGTTGAACTTCATGGCGGCAACATCAAGGCCGATCACGGCCATGAGGGTCATGGAACACGGGTCACGGTCTCTCTTCCTCTTGCGTGTCCTGCTGGTGCAAGGTTAGAGGCATGCGGGGAAGCAGCACCCCGGCAACACAATGGGACCCCTGCCCGAGTGCTGATCGTGGACGACAACGCGGACGCGGCCCACACGCTGGCCAGTTTGCTGACGCTGGCCGGACACGAGGTCAGAACTGCGCTGCACGCAGAAGAATGCCTTGCCATGGTGGCGGACCGCGCCCCTGACGTCTGCATCGTGGACATCGGCCTGCCCGGCATGGATGGCTATGAGCTGGCACGCCGACTCAAGGCCGAGCCCGCGACACGGTCCCTTCACCTGATTGCGCTGACCGGCTACGGGCAGCCCTCTGATCGTGAAAAGGCGCTCCGCTGCGGCTTTGATGACCACATGACGAAACCCGTCCATATCAACGCGCTGGAGACCGCGCTAGACGCCATTGGCCTGAGGTCATCCTGATGCAAGGAGGACGTATTTGCTAGTGCAGCAAATGCCCTGGCAGATCGAGCGTGAAAATGCAGCCGATCCCTGGGACGTCCTTGACCGTCAACGTACCCATATCCGCCTCGACGCTTTGCCTCGCGATGGAAAGTCCAAGTCCCATTCCAGCCATACGGCCTGTGTTGTGGGCGAAGGGAATGAACATCTTCTTTTCCTCACCCAGGGTCAGACCGCCGCAGTGATCGGCCACGCTGATCAGTATCCGGTTGCCGGCCGCGCGTGCGCTCAGGCGGACGACGGTATCGGACTGGGTGAACTTGAATGCGTTTTGAATGACGTTGGCCAGTGCCGCATGAAGCAGCTCCTTGTTCCCACTGAGAGCCAAAGTCGGATCGACGGCCTGGACTTCGAATCTGCATCTGACCAGGTTCACATCGAGGCGGGCCCACAGATCGACGTCCGAGATGAACGTCGCCAGGCTGAACAGCTGACGCTCCTGAGGTTTTGAAGCGCTGACTTCCGAGATGGTTCTGCCAATCTGTAGCGCCAGTGCGGCCAGACTGCGCTTGAGAATGGCACCTGTGGCGCCGCTGATGGGCATGTTTCCTAGCTCAAGGGCACGCACTGCCAGCGTGGCTGTTCCCAGCGAGTTCCTCAGCTCATGCACTAAAAAGCCGAGGCGCTGCTTTTCTTCCGCAACATGCAGACCAGCGATCTGAGCGTCTCGTCGGGCGCTGAACTCCGAGACAGCGCCCGCGATGGCGTTGTCCAGACAACGATTCAAGGTACGAAATTCGGTGACGGCAAAGGGGGCATCACGCTCAAATGCCAGGTCGGTGATGGCTTGGCAGAGATCCCCATAGTCGTGCACGACCTGATCGACCGTGTAACCCAGGTCGAGCAGTTCTTTGCCATGCCGGGTAGCACTCATACCAATTTTCGACAGGCGCAGTGCGCCTCCTCCGGAAGGTCCGGACATCCGGGTGCTCAGCTCTTGCTTGTCCTCGTCTTCCGCCTTGAGCGTGCGGATGAGCTGGTCCAGAAACATCGGTATCCCATGCGACAACTGTTGATCAGTGGCCGCACGTTGAGGGCGCTGTGCCACCTTGTGTTTGCACCTTGCTGTGAGCTCCTCACGGTTGTTTTCAAGAAATTGGTACATGGATACCTCTGTGAAAATGCACCAGGGATCATTGCGAGAGGGGGGTGCGGATAAAAACTTGAACTGGTTATGTGCCACAGGTCCGAGGCTCTCCCTGTATTCGATGGGGCGGAGAGCGCCCAGGCAGATCTTGATCCGTTTCTTGTTGCACCAACGGGTGTAGGAGTCGAGCGCTCCAGTGCGCTGCTCTCATAAAACTCCTTAAGCGAGGTACGCAGGTGCTGATCGGGTCAAACTCTTTGAGAGCCGCGTTCAGCATCCGCTCGTTGGCTTGTTCGTTAAGCCTTGCAGAGGCGCGCAAACCTGCGACCTCAGGAATTGCGATGGCTATGAGGATGGCAAGCACGCAACCTATGCTTGAACTCACGCAGCCGGCTTCGAGCTAGTAAGGCTGCACCATGGAATAAATTGACACATTACTGTTCAACAGTGCGCGTTCGTCACTGCATTGATAAACAGCAAATGCAGCAAGCGATGCGTTTGCTAAAAACTTGCGGTGCCCATTCGCATGCCGTTGGGGTCTTGCGATGCAACTGCCAGTGCGCTCCTAGCCATTCAAATGCAGTCCCTCGCTAGCGCGGCACGACTGACCGCATCCGCGTAGCCGACCTACAGCGCGCGGCTGAGAAGCTATGGCGTTAGGCCAGTTGCAGTAACTAGCGTCCGCCAGTAGCAGAACTATGGCGGGAGTTGCAGTTACTTTGGCGGCCTACGCGTCAGGTCCCAGGTCAGACGTCGATGTTGCCCGCGCGCAGCGCGTTGGTCTCGATGAAGTCGCGGCGCGGTTCCACCTCGTCGCCCATCAGCATGGTGAACACGCGATCGGCTTCGATCGCGTCGTCGATCTGCACGCGCAGCAGGCGGCGCACGTTCGGGTCCATGGTGGTTTCCCACAGCTGCTCGGGGTTCATCTCGCCCAGGCCCTTGTAGCGCTGGCGGCTGGTGGTGCGCTCGGCTTCGCTGATGAGCCAGCGCATGGCCTGGCGGAAGTCACCGACCTTCTCTTCCTTCTGCTTGTCGCCCTCGCCACGCATCACCTTGGCGCCTTCGCCCAGCAGGCCACGGAAGGTGTCGGCGGCGGTGGCCAGCGCGGCGTAGTCGGCGCCGTGCACGAAGTCCTGCGTGAGCACGCTGCTCTTGATGTTGCCGTGGTGGCGGCGGCTGATGCGCAGGATGGGTTTGTCGGTGCGCACGTCGAACTCGGCCGCCACTTCGGCGGGCACGCCGGTGGTGGCCAGTTCGCGCAGCTTGGCCTGCAGCGAGACCGCGCTGACCTCGGCCTGCTCCACGCTGTCGAGGTTGAGCGCCACGCCATCGGCGATCGCGCGCAGGGCCTCGGCGTCCATGAAGTTGGACAGGCGCGCGATCACGCTCTCGGCGATCTGGTGCTTGCGCGCCAGCTCACCCAGGGTGTCACCGCTGAGCGTGGTCTGCGTGGCGCCGCCGGTGAACACGCTGGCGTCCTTCAAGGCGATGCGCAGCAGGAAACCGTCGAGCGCGGAAGCGTCCTTCAGGTACAGCTCTTCCTTGCCGGCCTTGACCTTGTAGAGCGGCGGCTGCGCGATGTAGATGTGGCCGCGCTCGACGAGCTCGGGCATCTGGCGGTAGAAGAAGGTCAGCAGCAGGGTGCGGATGTGCGCGCCGTCCACGTCGGCGTCGGTCATGATGATGATGCGGTGGTAGCGCAGCTTGGCGACGTTGAAGTCGTCCACGCCGGCCGTGCCGCCCGCGCCCGTGGCCTTGCCGATGCCGGTGCCCAGCGCGGTGATGAGTGTGAGAATTTCGTTGCTGGTCAGCAGCTTCTCGTAGCGCGCCTTCTCCACGTTCAGGATCTTGCCGCGCAGCGGCAGGATCGCCTGGAACTTGCGGTCGCGGCCCTGCTTGGCCGAGCCGCCGGCGGAGTCACCCTCCACGATGTAGATCTCGCACAGCACCGGGTCTTTTTCCTGGCAGTCGGCGAGCTTGCCGGGCAGGCCCATGCCGTCGAGCACGCCCTTGCGGCGCGTCATTTCGCGGGCCTTGCGCGCGGCTTCACGGGCGCGCGCGGCTTCGACGATCTTGCCGCAGATGATCTTGGCGTCGTTCGGGCGTTCCTGCAGGTAGTCGGCCAGCAGGCGGCTCACGATGTCTTCGACCGGGCCACGCACTTCGCTGGAGACCAGCTTGTCCTTGGTCTGGCTGGAGAACTTGGGCTCGGGCACCTTGACCGACAGCACGCAGCACAGGCCTTCGCGCATGTCGTCGCCGGTGACTTCCACCTTGGCCTTCTTGGCCAGCTCGTGCTCTTCGATGTACTTGTTGATCACCCGCGTCATGGCCGCGCGCAGGCCGGTGAGGTGGGTGCCGCCGTCGCGCTGCGGGATGTTGTTGGTGAAGCACAGCACCTGCTCGTTGTAGCCGCTGTTCCACTGCATCGCGACTTCCACGCCGATGTTGGTGCCCTGGTCGCTCTGGCGGTCGCCCATGGCGTGGAACACGTTGGGGTGCAGGACGGTCTTGCCCTTGTTGATGAAGTCGACGAAGCCCTTGACGCCGCCGGCGCCGGAGAAGTCGTCTTCCTTGCCGCTGCGCTCGTCCTTTAGGCGGATGCGCACGCCGTTGTTCAGGAAGGAGAGTTCGCGCAGGCGCTTGGACAGGATCTCGTAGTGGAAATCGGCGTTCTCGCGGAAGATCTCGTAGTCGGGCAGGAAGTGCACCTCGGTGCCGCGCTTCTCGGTGGCACCGGTGACGCGCATGGGCGAGATCTCCACGCCGGTGGGCGTGGTCTCGATCACGCGGTTCTGCACGAAGCCGCGCGCGAACTCGAGCAGGTGCACATGGCCTTCGCGGCGCACGGTGAGGCGCAGCCACTGCGAGAGCGCGTTCACGCAGCTCACGCCCACGCCGTGCAGGCCGCCCGAGACCTTGTAGCTGTTCTGGTTGAACTTGCCGCCGGCGTGCAGTTCGGTCAGCGCAATCTCGGACGCCGAGCGCTTGGGCTCGTGCTTGTCGTCCATCTTCACGCCGGTGGGGATGCCGCGGCCGTTGTCCACCACGCTGATGGAGTTGTCGGTGTGGATGGTCACCACGATGTCGTCGCAGTGGCCGGCCAGGGCTTCGTCGATGGAGTTGTCGACCACCTCGAACACCAGGTGGTGCAGGCCGGTGCCGTCGGACGTGTCGCCGATGTACATGCCCGGGCGCTTGCGCACGGCTTCCAGGCCTTCCAGGATCTGGATCGAGCCTTCGCCATAGCCCTCGCTGGCACCGGCCTGGTGGGCGTCGATGGTGGGCTGGAAATTGGAGCTTTCGGCTTGCGCCTCACCGGTGTTGACGGATTCGGCGGGCTTGTTGGCGTCGGACATGGTGGAATTTCTCGATCTCAGTAAACGCCAAACCCGCGGTGTTCGCGGGTTTGGAATGCGGGAGCAACCAGGGGGTTGGACCTCAGATGCGCATCGGCATGACAACGTATTTGAAGGCGTTGTCGTCGGGGTTGGTGACCAGCGCGGAGCTGTTGCCGTCGGACAGCTCGATGCGGACCATCTCCTGCGACATGTTCTGCAGCGCGTCGATCAGGTAGGTCACGTTGAAGCCGATCTCGATGGTGTCGCCACCGTAGTCGATGTCGAGTTCGTCCACGGCCTCTTCCTGTTCGGCGTTGCTCGAGGCCACGCGCAGCACGCCGGGCTCGACGTTCAGGCGCACGCCCTTGAACTTCTCGCTGGTCATGATGGCGGTGCGCTGCAGGCTGGCCAGCAGGGGCGCGCGGCCCAGGGTGACGATGTTCTTGTGGTTCTTGGGAATCACGCGGTTGTAGTCGGGGAACTTGCCCTCGACCAGCTTGGTGACGAACTCCATGCCGTCGAAGCTGAACTTGGCCTGGTTGGCCGCGAACTGCATCTCGATCGCGCCTTCCTTGTCGGACAGCAGGCGCTGCAGTTCGAGCACGGTCTTGCGCGGCAGGATGACTTCCTGCTTGGGCACTTCCACGTCCAGCGTGCTGGAGGCGAAGGCCAGGCGGTGGCCGTCGGTGGCGACCAGGCTGAGCTGCTTGCCTTCGGCCACGAACAGGATGCCGTTGAGGTAGTAGCGGATGTCGTGCACCGCCATCGCGAACGAGACCTGGCTCAGCAGGCTCTTGAGCGTCTTCTGCGGCACCGAGAACACGGGGCCGAAGCTGGCCGATTCCTGCACCAGCGGGAAATCTTCGGCGGGCATGCTCTGCAGCGTGAAGCGGCTCTTGCCGCCCTTGAGGATCAGCTTGCCGGCGTTCGATTCCAGGCTCACGGTCTGGTCGCCCGGCATGGTGCGCAGGATGTCGATCAGCTTGCGCGCGCCCAGCGTGGTGGCGAAGTTGCCGCTGTCGCCGTCGAGTTCGGCGGTGGTGCGGATCTGGATTTCCAGGTCGCTGGTGGTCAATTGCACCTGCGAGCCGGTCTTGCGAAGCAGGACGTTGGCCAGGATCGGCAGGGTGTGGCGGCGTTCCACGATGCCCGCGACCGATTGCAGCGCGGCCAAAACCTTGTCCTGGGTCGATTTCAAAACGATCATGTCAGACTCTTTCTTCTCTGGTTGCTTGTCGGCCGGTTCCTGCCTCCCGGTTGGCCCTTTTCCTTGTTTGGGCCAAATCCTCGCTATTTTCGCCTTTTTGTGAGCGGCTTCCGCAAAACGGCCCCCGGGTCTTCCCGCTCATCCCTTGAGCGTCTGTTCCAGCACGTGCAACTGCTGGTTCAGCTCGGTGTTCTGCTGGCGCTCGGCCGCGATCTTGCGCACCGCGTGCAGCACGGTCGTGTGGTCGCGCCCGCCGAACAGTTCGCCGATTTCGGGCAGGCTCTTCTGGGTCAGTTCCTTGGCGATGAACATGGCGATCTGGCGCGGCCGCGCAATGCTGGCCGGGCGCTTCTTGCTGTACATGTCGGCAACCTTGATCTTGTAGAAATCCGCCACCGTCTTCTGGATGTTCTCCACGCTGATCTGCCGGTTCTGGATCGACAGCAGGTCCTTGAGCGCGTCGCGCGCGAGCTGGATCGAGATTTCCTTCTGGTTGAAGCGCGAATAGGCCAGGATCTTGCGCAGCGCGCCTTCGAGCTCGCGCACGTTGGAGCGCACGTTCTTGGCCACGAAGAAAGCCACTTCCTCGGGCATGACGGCGTTCTCCACCGCCGCCTTGTTGATCAGGATGGCCACGCGCATCTCCAGCTCGGGCGGCTCGATGGCCACCGTGAGGCCCGAGTCGAAGCGCGAGACCAGCCGTTCGTGGATGTCGGCCAGGCCCTTGGGGTAGGTGTCGCTGGTCAGCACGATGTGGCTCTTCTTGGCCAGCAGCGCCTCGAAGGCGTTGAAGAACTCCTCCTGGGTGCGCTCCTTGTTGGCGAAGAACTGCACATCGTCGATCAGCAGCAGATCGAGCGAGTGGTAGCGTTCCTTGAACTCATCGAAAGTCTTGCGCTGATAGGACTTGACCACATCGGAGACGAACTGCTCGGCGTGGATGTACAGAACTTTGGCCTGTGGACGGTCGGCCAGCAGGTGGTTGCCGATGGCATGCACCAGGTGGGTCTTGCCCAAGCCGACGCCGCCGTAGATGAACAGCGGGTTGTACAGCTGGCCCAGGCTGCCGGCCACGTGCATGGCCGCGGCGCGCGCCATGCGGTTGGCCGAGCCCTCGACCAGGGTGGAAAACGCGAGCGCCGGGTTCAGCCGGGTCTTGGGGCCGCTGGGCGCGGCGACCTCGGCCGGCGCCAGATCGGGCAGCTCGGACAGCACCTGGTCTTGCACCGTGCGCGGCGCTGGCGACGTGCGGCTGGGCGTTTCGCGCGGAGCAAGCACCAACTCCAGTGTCACCGGGACCCCCTGGAGGGTCTCCAGCAGGGCCGAAATGCGGGACGCGTACTGGGCCCGGATCCAGTCCATCTTGAAACGGTTGGCCACGGCCACGACCACCTTGGAACCGTCGGGCGCGACGGTGGCGGTCAGGGGCCGGATCCAGGTGTTGAACTGTTGTTCGGGGATCTCTTGCGCGAGCCGGTCCAGGCAGGTGGACCAGAGCGAGAGGGCGTCCGGCCGGGGAGCGGTCAGGGACGCATCAGGGGGAATGCCCTCGATCATGCTGGGAGCGGTGAAGCCGTTGTGGTTGTGGACAAATGTCTCGGGGCAATCCGACGATTGTAGTGCGCGCCGCGACTTATCCACAAGGCAGGGAAATCACCGTTGGCAGGGGGTGGGCAGTCGGTGGCCAAGCCCGGCCGCTTGAAGTGATGCGGCGGCTCCCACCGCCAAGTGCTTGCCGGACATCGGGTTTATTTGCGATAATTGCGGGTTTCCCCGATTTCTACAGAGCACCATGAAACGCACTTACCAGCCCTCCAAGATCCGCCGCGCCCGCACCCACGGCTTCCTCGTCCGCATGAAAACCCGCGGGGGCCGTGCCGTGATCAACGCCCGCCGCGCCAAGGGCCGCAAGCGCCTGGCCGTCTGAGGCTGCGCGTGTTCTGCCGGCGCCGACTCGCCCGGCTCCCTCACCGCGTGACCCGGACGGTTCAGCGGTGACCCAGCGGCTGCGGTCCCGGCAACAGTTCCAGGCCGTCATGGCGGGCGCCCCCGTGGCCAAGACCCCCCACTTTGCCCTGCACCGCGCCGCGCTTTCCAGCGCGCACGAGGGCAGGGCCTTGTTTCCCGTGGCCGACGCCTGGGTAGGGGTGCTGCTGCCCAAACGCTGGGCCAAGCGCGCCGTCACGCGCAATGCGATCCGCCGCCAGATCTACGAAGTCGCCCGCCACCGGGCCGCGAGCCTGCCCCAGGCGGCGCTCGTGGTGCGCCTGCGCAGCGAGTTCAGCCGCCAGCAGTTCGTCAGCGCCACCTCCGACGCGCTCAAGCGCGCGGTGCGCGCCGAGCTGGAGCAGCTGCTCGCGCCGCCGCGTTCCGCGCCACGCGCGGCACCGCCTGCGGAGATCCGACATGCTGTCTGACTGGCCGCGCCAGGGCCTGCTGGGCCTGGTCAAGGGATACCGTCTGCTGCTCAGCCCGTGGCTCGGCAGCGGTTGTCGTTTCGAACCTTCCTGCTCGCTCTACGCCATCGGTGCGCTGGAGCGCCATGGTGCCCTGGGCGGCACCTACCTCACGCTGCGGCGCCTGGTCCGCTGCCACCCGTGGTGCGACGGTGGCCATGACCCGGTGCCCGCCTCCCTGCCCACGCTGTTCTCCAGCCTGATTTCACCTTCCTGCGAAAAGAAGAACCCGTCATGAATGACATCCGTCGGTCCATCCTGTGGGTGGTTTTTGGTCTGTCGATGGTCCTCATTTGGGACAAGTGGCAGATTCACAATGGCCACAAGCCCACCTTCTTCCCCGGCGCCGCGCCGGCCGTGACCGCGCCCGCCGCGTCCACCAGCCAGCCGGCCGGCGGCAGTGGCAGCAACGCCGGCGTGCCGACGGCGGCGCAGAGCGGTGCGACGCCGGTCGGTGAAACCCCGGCCGCAGCGCCCGGCGCCGTGGCCCAGCGCCACGAAGTCACCACCGATCTGTTCAAGCTGGTGTTCAACAGCGAAGGCGGTTCGCTGATCGGCGCCGAGCTGCTCAAGCACGCCGAGGCCACCGGCCAGAGCAAGGACAAGACCGAGCGCCCGTTCACGCTGCTGGCCCAGGGTGGCGAGCACATCTACGTGGCCCAGACCGGCCTGATCGGTGGCAACTTCCCCACCCACAAGACGCCGATGGCGCTGGTGGGCAACCCCACCACCCTGGCCGACGGCCAGAACGAGTTGCAGGTGCGCTTTGAATCGGCCGAGGTCGGCGGTGTGAAGCTGGTCAAGACCTACACCTTCACGCGCGGCCGCTACGACATCGGCGTGCAGCACGAGGTGCAGAACGTGGGCAGCCAGGCGGTCACGCCCCAGCTCTATCTGCAGCTGGTGCGCGACGGCAGCAAGCTCAGCAGCGAAACCCCCTTCTACTCGACCTTCACCGGGCCGGCGGTCTACACCGCGGAGAAGAAGTACCAGAAGATCGAGTTCGCCAACATCGAGAAGAACAAGGCCGAGTTCGTCAAGTCGGCGAGCGACGGCTATGTGGCGATGGTGCAGCATTACTTCGCCTCGGCCTGGCTGCTGGGCGATGGCGTCGCGCGCGAGAACTTCGCGCGCAAGATCGACAACAACCTGTTCGCTGTGGGCAGCATCACCGCGCTGACCGCCATCGAACCGGGCCAGAGCCAGAGCCAGCAGTCGCGCCTGTTCCTGGGCCCCCAGGAAGAGAAAGTGCTCGAGACCATCGCCCCCGGCCTGGAACTCGTGAAGGACTACGGCTGGCTCACCATCCTGGCCAAGCCGCTGTACTGGCTGCTGGAGAAGATCCACGGCTACGTGGCGAACTGGGGCTGGTCCATCGTGCTGCTGGTGGTGCTGATCAAGGCCGCGTTCTACTGGCTCAACGCCAGCGCGTACCGCAGCATGGCCAAGATGAAGAAGATCAATCCCCGCATCATGGAAATGCGCGAGCGCCTCAAGGGCAACCCGCAGCAGATGCAGCAGGAGATGATGAAGATCTACCGCGAGGAAAAGGTCAACCCGCTGGGTGGCTGCTTCCCCATCCTGATCCAGATCCCCGTGTTCATCGCGCTCTACTGGGTGCTGCTGTCCAGCGTGGAAATGCGCAACGCGCCCTGGGTGGGCTGGATCACCGACCTGTCCTCGCCCGACCCGTACTTCATCCTGCCCCTGGTGATGGCCGTGACCACGCTGATCCAGACCGCGCTCAACCCGCTGCCGCCGGACCCGCTGCAGGCCAAGCTGATGTGGCTGATGCCGCTGATGTTCTCGGTCATGTTCTTCTTCTTCCCGTCTGGCCTGGTGCTGTACTGGATCACGAACAACGTGCTGACCATCGCGCAACAGGCCGTGATCAACAAGAGCATGGGCGTGCCGCTGAAGTTCAGCATGCCGAATTTCAAGGCCTGACCCCGTGATCGGATGACCCCCTGCGCCGCTGACGCGGCTTCCCCCTAAAAGGGGGACGGCGTCTTGGGGCGGCGGAGCCGGACCCTCGACGCCTCTGGAGGGTGTGTTTCTCTTCTGTGAAGGGCCTGCGTTGCAGGCCCTTTGTCTTTTATGCTCGCCTCCTATGCTCGCTGCCTCGCGTGACCCCATCGTTGCCATCGCCACCGCGCCCGGTCGTGGGGCCGTGGGCATCGTGCGGGTGTCGGGACGGGGCCTGGCGGCTTTTGTCTTGGCCCTGCTGGGGCGCGACCTGAGGCCGCGCGAGGCGACCTACCTGCCCTTGGCCGATGCCACGGGCCAGCCCATCGACCACGGCCTGGCCCTGTGGTTTCCCGGCCCGCACTCCTACACCGGCGAAGACGTGCTCGAGCTGCAAGGCCACGGTGGGCCGGTGGTGTTGCAGTTGCTGCTGGCGCGCTGCCTGGAGGTGGCGCGCGACACCGCGCCCACGCTGCGGCTGGCGCGGGCGGGCGAGTTCACCGAACGCGCCTTCCTCAACGACAAGCTCGACCTCGCGCAGGCCGAGGCGGTGGCCGACCTGATCGATGCCAGCACCGAGGCCGCCGCGCGCAGCGCCTCGCGTTCGCTGGCCGGTGTGTTCTCGGGCCGCGTGCACACGCTGCGCGACGCGCTGGTGAACCTGCGCATGCTGGTCGAGGCCACGCTGGACTTCCCCGAGGAAGACATCGACTTCCTGCAGAAGGCCGATGCCACGGGCCAGCTGCAACGGCTGCGCGACGCGTTGGCCGAGGTGCAGGCCCAGGCGCGCCAAGGCGCCTTGCTGCGCGACGGGTTGCAGGTCGTCATCGCGGGCCAGCCCAACGCGGGCAAGAGTTCGCTGCTCAATGCCCTGGCCGGGGCCGAGCTGGCCATCGTCACACCCGTGGCCGGCACCACGCGCGACGTGGTGCAGCAGACGATCCAGATCGAGGGCGTGCCGCTGCACGTGATCGACACCGCCGGCCTGCGCGACAGCCCCGATGTGGACGAGGTCGAGAAGATCGGCATCGAGCGCGCCTGGGAGCGCATTCAGCGCGCCGACGCGGTGCTGTTCCTGCACGACCTCAGCCGCAGCGAAGGGGCGGACTACCAGACGGCCGATGCCTCGATCGCGGCCAGCCTGGCCAGCACCCTGCCCGCCGACGTGCCGGTGCTGCACGTCTGGAACAAGCTGGACCAGGCGCCCGCCGCGGCCGTGATGGACGCGCAGGCCGACACACTGGCGATCTCGGCCAAACACGGCACCGGCCTGGAGGCCTTGCGCCAGCGCCTGCTGAGCCTGGCGGGCTGGCAGCACGCGGGCGACGGCCTGTTCATGGCGCGCGAACGGCACCTGCAGGCCTTGCGCCGCGTGGGCGATCACCTCGACGCCTCGCACGCCTTGCTGCAGGCGCGCGCGGAGCACCTGGACCTGCTGGCCGAGGAGCTGCGCCTGGCGCAACAGGCCCTGAGCGAGATCACCGGCGAGTTCACCGCCGACGACCTGCTGGGCGAAATCTTTTCGCGTTTTTGCATCGGCAAATGAAGCCAGCGCACCGCTCGGTGCCGCTCTGAGACCGCCGAGAGTGCAACTGTAAGCACGGGTAAGAACAGGCTTGCGCGCGCCGGTCGTGCGCGGTTATCTTGACCGCATGAACGCCCAGTTGCCCACGTCCGTGCGCTTTGACATTCAAGGCCTGGCCCAGTCCATGCGGCTGAGCAGCGCGCTGGACGCCGTGCCCCTGAACCTCAACGACCCCCAGTGGGTGCAGCTGGCCAACTACCTGCAGCCGGTGGCGCTGCAGCAGGGGCAGGTGCTGATCGAGCAAGGGGTGAAGGACCGCACGGTCTACTTCGTGGAGAGCGGCACCCTCACCGTGCACTACGAGGATTCGCGCGAGCGCGTGCGCATCGCCGTGGTCGGTGCGGGCTCGTTGCTGGGCGAGGGCGCGTTTTTCAGCCACCTGCCGCGCAGCGCCACGGTGCACGCGGGCAGCGATTGCCGGCTCTGGTGTCTGACCCCTTTGCGTTTTCGGGAACTCTCCTCGCGCCATCCCGATGTCGCGCTGGACCTCAGCGTGGCCATGTCGGCGGTGCTGGCTCGGCGCATGTACAACCGGCCCAAACGGGTCGCCGTGACCTGAGCGCCGCGGGCACGAACGGAATCAAGGCCGTCCTGTGTTGCTTTTTCAACCTTTTGCGCGCGCGTCCCTGGCGCACACTTTGCCCATGTCCTTGATGAGCTGGCTACAGGCCAAAAAATCCGCCACACCCGACAAGGGTCCTTTCACCCGTGCGCGCAAGAAGTTCAGCCAGACCACGCTGCCGCTGATCTCGCCGCGCCGCGGGCGCCGCATCCTGCGCCGTGAGCAGCTGTTCGCCGTGGTGCGCGAGTCGCTCATCCGCGCGGGCGTGTTGTCCACCAGTTACGAGTTCAAGGTGCTCACGCTGGACGCCAACGGCGACAGCTTCCTGGTGCTGGTCGACCTCGCGCTGCCCGCCAAGGCCATGCCCGATGAATACCTGCTGGAGATCGAGCGCTGGATCCAGCAGAGTGCCCAGACGCGGCACGAGATGGACGTGCGCTCCGTCTACTGGCGCCGCAAGGCCGTGCACGACCAGGTCGGCATGGCGCTCAAGGCCGCCGTGGCGGCCCAGACCCGCCGCGAGGCGGTGCCGATGACGCCGGGCCTGGTGCCTGAAGCCAAGGTCACCAGCCCGATGCCCAGCCCCACGGCCATTCCCCGGCCCGTCATGACGCCGTCGAGCGCGCCCGCGCAGGTGGTGGGGGAAGACGAGGTGGAGGCGTTTCGCCTTGCCTTGCAGAGCGTGGCCAAGCCACCCTACCGCTCCCCTGCTGAAGCGCAGGCGCAGCTGCCGGTGCCGGAGTCGCACAGCGATTTCGGGGCCTTGAGCGAAACCCAGTACGGCAAGCTCTGAGGGGCCGGCCGGTCGCTCAGTGGCCGGCGAAATCGAGCAGCGTGAAGAGCTTGAGGCCGGAGGCGCGCAGCTTCTCCGAGCCACCGAGTTCCGGCAGGTCGACGATGGCCGCGCCTTCCATCACTTGCGCGCCCAGCTTCTCCAGCAGCCGGCGCCCGGCCATCATGGTGCCGCCGGTGGCGATCAGGTCGTCGATCAGCACCACCCGGTCGCCTGCCTTCACGGCATCGGTGTGCAGTTCCACCGTCGCGCTGCCGTACTCCAGCTCGTAGGTTTCTTCCACCGTGGTGAAGGGCAGCTTGCCCTTCTTGCGGATCGGCACAAAGCCCACGCCCAGTTCGTAGGCCAGCACCGAGCCGATGATGAAACCCCGCGCATCGAGTCCGGCCACCACGGTGGGGCGCAGCGCCGTGTCCATGTAGCGGTGCACGAAGGTGTCGATCAGCACGCGAAAGACCTTGGGGTCTTGCAGCAGCGGCGTGATGTCGCGGAACTGCACGCCCGGCGCTGGCCAGTCGGGCACCGTGCGGATGTGGGATTTCAGGAAGGCGGAGGTGTCCATGGGCTCGGTCCGTGAGGGAGCGGCCATTATCTGCGGTGGCGCAAAAAAAAGCCCCGGCACAACGGCCGGGGCGCAGACCATGGCGACCCTTGTACAAAGCCATGGGCTGGAACGGGAGGCCGTGATCGGCCCTGGGCGCATTCTGATTTCCCGGGCCCGCTGCCCGCCAGGGCTTCCGGCGTGTGGTGCCTGCCAGCCGACGAAGTGGCGTGCTCAGCCCGAGAGCAGCTTCTCTTCGGCCAGGGCCAGCGCGGGCGCCTTGCCACTGATCACCACCGTGTCGCCGCTTTCGAACACCGTCTCGTCGCTCGGGGACTGGGGCTTGCCGCTGGCGCGGCGCAGGCTCACCACGCGCACGCCCACCGCGTGCAGCGCCAGGCTGCCCAGGGTCTTGCCGACGTTGCGGCCACCCGGGGGCAGGGTCACGGTGTTGAGGCGCTCGTGGTCGATCTCGTCGGCCCCGTCGTCGTCGGCACCGTGGAAGTAGCCGCGCAGCAGGTTGTAGCGCGCATCGCGCTGGTCCTGCACCACGCGGATCACGCGCCGCATCGGCACGCCCACGAGCGCCAGCGCGTGGCTGGCCAGCATCAGGCTGGCTTCGATCGCCTCGGGCACGACCTCGGTGGCGCCGGCGGTGCGCAGTTTTTCCAGGTCCGCGTCGTCCACCGTGCGCACCACCACCGGCACGTGCGAAGCCTGCTCGTGCGCGTGGCGCAGCACCTTGAGCGCGCTGGGGGTGTCCAGGTAGGTCACCACCACGGCGCTGGCGCGGTGCAGGCCGGCGGCCATCAGGGCCTGCAGGCGCGCGGCATCGCCGAACACCACCGAATGGCCGGCGGCCGCGGCCTGCCGCACGCGGTCGGGGTCGAGGTCGAGCGCCATGTAGGGAATGTGTTCGGCCTCCAGCAGGCGCGCCAGGTTCTGGCCGCAGCGGCCGTAGCCGCAGATGATCACGTGCTTGTCGGCGTTGATGGCCTTGCGCGCGATGCTGGTCATCTGCACCGACTGCATCAGCCAGTCGCTGCCCACCAGGCGCGTGACGATGCTGTTGGCGTAGAGGATGGCGACCGGCGTGGCGAGCATGGAGATCACCATGCTGGCCAGGATGGGGTTGAACAGCTGCGGTGGCACCAGGTTGTTCTGGCCGGACAGCGTGAGCAGCACCAGGCCGAATTCGCCGGCCTGCGCCAGATAGAGACCGGTGCGCAGCGCCACGCCCATGGGGGCGCCGAAGGCGCGCGTGACGCCCGTGATGAGCGCGAGCTTGAACGCCATGGACACCGACAGCAGCAACAGCACCAGCGGCCAGCGGTCCAGCACCAGGCGCCAGTCCAGCATCATGCCGATGGTGATGAAGAACAGGCCCAGCAGCACGTCGTGGAAGGGCCGGATGTCGGTCTCCACCTGGTGCTTGAACTCGGTCTCCGAGATCAGCATGCCGGCCACGAAGGCGCCCAGCGCGAGCGAGAGCCCGGCGTGTTCGGTCAACCAGGCCAGGCCCAGGGTGATGAGCAGCAGATTGAGCATGAAGAGCTCGTCGCTCTTGCGGCGCGCCACCTGCGTGAGCCACCAGCGCATGAGCCGCTGCCCACCGGTGAGCAGCAGGCCGAGCAGCAGCACGGCCTTGAGCGTGGCCCAGCCCAGTGCGCGCAGCAGCTCTTCGGGTTCCGAGGCCAGGGCAGGGATGATCACCAGCAGAGGCACCACGGCCAGATCCTGGAACAGCAGGATGCCCAGCACGCGCTTGCCGTGCTCCGATTCCAGCTCCAGCCGCTCGGCGACCATCTTGATCACGATGGCGGTGCTGCTCATCGCCATCACGCCGCCCAGCGCCAGCGCGGTCTGCCAGGGCACGTTCCACCAGGTGGGCAAGGCCAGGGTGAGCAGCAGCGAGCCCACGGTGGTCAGCAGCACCGTCAACACCACCTGCGACATGCCCAGGCCGAACACGTGCCGCTTCATCGCGCGCAGCTTGGGCAGGCTGAATTCCAGCCCGATCACGAACATGAGGAACACCACGCCGAACTCGGCCAGGTAGCGCACACCGCTCGAGTTCTGCGCCAGCGCCAGCGCGTTCGGCCCGATCACCACACCCACGACCAGGTAGCCCAGCATCGGCGGCAGGCGCAAGGTGCGGCACGCCACCACGGCCAGCACGGCGGCCAGCAGATAGAGCAGGGCGAGGTCGAGCGAATTCATGAAGCGATGGTAATGGCTGACCCACCACGCGGCGGCGGGCCGGCGGCGATAATTGCGCCCATGACCCTGCCCCCTTCCTTCGACCCAGCCCGGGCCCTGACCCTGGCGCAGGAGACCCTGAGCATCGAGGCACAAGCCGTGACCGCCGTGGCCCAGCGCCTGGACGCGTCCTTCGCCCGAGCCATCGAACTGGTGCTGGGCATTCCCGGGCGCGTGGTGGTCATGGGCATGGGCAAGAGCGGCCACATCGGCCGCAAGATCGCCGCCACGCTGGCCTCCACCGGCACGCCGGCCATGTTTGTGCACCCGGCCGAGGCCAGCCATGGCGACCTGGGCATGATCACCAGCGCCGACATGGTGCTGGGCATCAGCAACAGCGGCGAAAGCGAAGAGCTCACGGCCATCCTGCCGCTCATCAAGCGCATGGGCGTGCCGCTGCTGGCCATCACCGGCCGGCCCGACTCCACACTGGGCCGCCACGCCAACGTGGTGCTGGATGCCTCGGTCGACAAGGAGGCCTGCCCGCACAACCTGGCCCCCACCGCCAGCACCACCGCCCAGCTCGCCCTCGGTGACGCGCTGGCCGTGGCCCTGCTCGACGCACGCGGTTTCAAGGCCGACGACTTCGCGCGCTCCCACCCCGGCGGCGCGCTCGGGCGCAAGCTGCTCACCCACGTGAGCGACGTCATGCGCAGCGGCGACGAGGCCCCGCGCGTGGGCCCGGACGCCGGCCTCATGGAGCTCATGCGCGAGATCAGCGCCAAGGGCCTGGGCATGACCGCCATCGTCGACAGCGGTGAGCGCGTGGTGGGCATCTTCACCGACGGCGACCTGCGCCGCCTGATCGAGAAGACCGGCAGCAGCGCCGACCTGCGCACCTTGGTGGCGCGCGACGTGATGCACCCCCAGCCGCGCACCGTGCGCCCGGACGCGCTGGCCGTGGAAGCCGCGGGTCTGATGGAAGCCAACCGCATCACCAGCGTGCTGGTGGTGGACGGTGCCGGCCGCCTGCAGGGCGCGCTCAACAGCAACGACCTCATGCGCGCGAAGGTGATCTGAACGTGGAACCCCTGCGCCCGGTGCTGAGTTTCCCACCCGCCCTGTTGCTGCGCGCCCAGCCGGTGCGCGTGGTCTTCTTCGATGTGGACGGCGTGCTGACCGATGGCAGCCTGTACTTCAGCGAAGCGGGCGAAACGCTGAAACGCTTTCACACGCTCGACGGCCTGGGCCTGCAGCTGCTGAAGCGCGCCGGCATCACGCCGGCCGTGGTGAGCGGGCGCGACTCCGCCGCCCTGCGCCTGCGCCTGTCCGCCCTGGGCGTGGTGCATGCGCGCCTGGGCACCGAAGACAAGGCCCCGGCCGCCGAGGCCATCCTGGCCGAACTCGGCCTGGACTGGGGCGCCGCCGCCGCCATGGGCGACGACTGGCCCGACCTGCCCTTGCTGCGCCGCGCCGCGCTGGCCGCCGCCCCCCCCACCGCGCACGCCGAGGTGCTCGCCGTGGCCCACCACGTCACCGAGCGCCAGCCCGGGGCGGGCGCCGTGCGCGAGCTGTGCGACCTGCTGCTGGTGGCCCAAGGCGCGTATGCCCGTGAGCTGGAGGCGGCCGCGCGGTGAGCACGTCCGACCCGCTCGATTTCTTCGACACCGTCGACCAGACGATCGATGCGCCGCGCGCGCCACGCCGCAAGCGCAAGCTGCTGGACAACCTCTCGATCTACCTGCCCGTGCTGCTCATGGGCCTGCTCGCACTCGCCTCCTACTGGCTGCTGCGCGCCACGCCGGCGCCCGAGTCGGCCGAACCCGAGCGCCCGGTGAGCACAGAGCCCGACTATTTCATGCGCCGCTTCTCGGTCAAGGCCTTCGATGCCAAGGGCACGCTCAAGACCGAGGTCAAAGGCGTGGAGGCTCGCCACTACCCCGCCACCGACATGGTCGAGATCGACGACGCGCGCATCCGCCACATCGGCGACCAAGGCCTGCCCACGCTGGCCACCGCGCGCCTGGTGACCACCAATGGCGACAACACCGAATTCGTGCTCCGGGGCAACGCGGTGATCGTGCGCGAGGCCGGCAACGACCTCAATGGCCAGCCCCAGCCCCGGCTGGAGTTCCGCGGCGAGTTCCTGCACGTGTTCCTGGAGCCGGACCGCATCGTCTCCGACCAGCCCGTCACGCTGCTGCGCGGCAGCGACCGCCTGGTCGCCGACACCCTGGACTACACCGGCGAGGACCAGGTCGCGCGCTTCAAGGGCCGCGTGAAAGTGCAGCTGGCGCCGCGTTGAGCGCCCCACCGAGGCCCACCCCACCATGCACCCCTCGACCCTCACCGTCTCCGGCCCGCTGGTGTTCATCACCGGCGCTTCCAGCGGCATCGGCCAGGCCCTGGCGGCCCGCTTCGCGCGGGCGGGTTACCGGCTCGCGCTGGTGGCGCGCCGCACCGAGGACATGCAGGCCTGGGCCCAGGCACAGGGCTTCGACGCCGCGCGCTGCCAGGTGTATGGCGCCGACGTGGCCGACATCGACAGCATCGTCGCCGCCGGCCAGGCCTGCCTGGCCGCGCAAGGCGTGCCCGACGTCGTCATCGCCAACGCCGGCATCAGCATCGGCATGGACACCGCCGACCGGAGCGACATCGACGTGATGGCGCGCACCTTCGCCACCAACAACACCGGCCTGGCCGCCACCTTCCACCCTTTCGTGGCGGCCATGACCGCGCGCGGCAGCGGCGCGCTCGTGGGCATCGGCAGCGTGGCCGCCATCCGGGGCCTGCCCGGGCACGGCGCCTACTGCGCCAGCAAGGCCGCGGTGGTGGCGTATTGCGAGAGCCTGCGGGGCGAGCTGCGGGGCAGTGGTGTGGCCGTTGTCACCCTGCTGCCGGGCTATGTGGACACGCCGCTGACACGCCAGAACCGCTACCGCATGCCGTTTCTGTTGACCGCGGAAACCTTCGCCGACCGCGCGTTCGACGCCATCGGCGCGGGCACGAGCTACCGCGTCATTCCCTGGCAGATGGGCGTGGTCGCCAAGCTGCTGCGGCTGTTGCCCAACCCCTGGTTCGACCGCCTGCTCGCCGGCCGCCCGCGCAAGCACCGTCAGGGCGAGCGGGACGCCACCCGCTGAGGCGGCCATGAAAAAAGCCCTGGGGCAGATGCCACAGGGCTTTTGTGTCGTGTCGACCGGCGCCAGGCGCCGGTTCAGGCCGACGGGTGCGGGCGATCAGTAACCGCCGCGGCCACCACCGCCACCGCCTTCACGACGGCCACCGCCGCCGTAGGGGCTGCGGAAGCCGCCTTCACCACCGCCACCACCACCAAAGCCGCCACCGCCACTGCGGCCACCGCCGAAGCCGCCACCACCGCTGCGGGGCGGGCGGGCTTCCATCGGACGTGCTTCGTTGACCACCAGGCTGCGACCGCCCAGCGATTGACCGTTCATGCCTTCGATCGCGGCTTGCGCTTCGGCATCGCTGCCCATTTCCACAAAGCCGAAGCCCTTGGAGCGACCCGTTTCGCGTTCCATCATGACCTTGGCGCTGTTGACAGAACCATAGGCGCTGAAAGCTTGTTGCAGGTCTTCGTCGCGCACGGTGTAAGGCAGATTGCCCACGTACAGTTTGTTGCCCATGGTTGGGACTCCTAATAAC
>QFCS01000201.1_pt1 | contig 59541 bp, 56 predicted proteins | sample 3576561 | NCBI WGS metagenome assembly QFCS01 | reverse complement strand
CCGCAAGGCAAGTAGGCAACAAGTGGTTGGCACTTGGTTCGCAAGAACGAACGCCATCTACCAGGAGTGGTAGTTCAGTTGGTTAGAATACCGGCCTGTCACGCCGGGGGTCGCGGGTTCGAGCCCCGTCCACTCCGCCAAATAAATCAATGGGTTACGTGAGAAATCGCGTAGCCCATTTTGGTTTCTGGCACCCGATGTTCCGACGCTGTCCTTCAAGCGGAGGACAGACGGCCGAATGACCCTCGTCTAGATTGGCATCCATCCACGATGGAAGCCAACGACATGTTCATTCGAAACTGCTGGTACGTCGCCGCCTGGGCGCACGAGATCCCCGAGCAAGGCCTGTTTTCCCGCGTCATTCTGGGCGAGCCGCTGCTCCTGTACCGCCTGGCCAATGGCGAGACCGTCGCGCTGGAAGACCGGTGCTGTCACCGCCTCGCACCACTTTCCGCCGGTCGGCGCGAGGGCGACTGCGTGCGCTGTGGTTACCACGGGCTGAAGTTCTCGCCCGACGGCGCCTGCGTCGAAGCGCCAGGCCTCGACCGCATCCCGATCAAGGCGAAGGTGCGCAGCTACCCCGTTGCCGTGCGGAACCGGTGGGTGTTCGTCTGGATGGGCGATCCGGGTGTCGCGGACGTCTCGCTGCTGCCGGACAACTTCTCCTGCGACCACCCCGAGTGGCACTACCAGCCGGGCTATCTGCACTATGAGACGCCCTACATGCTCATCTGCGACAACCTGCTGGACTTTTCGCACCTGTCGTACGTGCACGAGAACACCCTGGGGGGCTCCACGCGGATCGCGCAGTCGAAACCCGAGGTGGCGCGCGTGCCGCAGGGCATCCGGGTCACGCGCCACGTGCCGGACGTGCCGCCCTCCGCGTACTGGCGCTCGTTCCACGAGTTCGAAGGCAACGTCGACCGTTGGTTCATCTACGACTTCCTGCTGCCCGGCACCCTCATCATGGACTCCGGCGGGCGCCCGACGGGCCAGGCCGAGGGCGACATGGCGGGCGCGGTGCGGCTGCACAGCTGTCAGACGCTGACCCCCGAGACGGCAAGCTCCACCCACTACTTCTTCCAGCAGGCCTACCACGCGCCCGCGCCCATTCCCGGGACCACGGCCACCATCTTCCAGGGACTGCTCGCCGCCTTCGAGGAAGACCGCTCGATCATCACGGCCCAGTACCGGAACCTGCTTCTCGATCCCGCCGCGCCCATGCTGCCCATGGCGATGGACCACGCGCTGGTGCAGTTCCGCCGCCTCGTGGACAGCGAGCTGGCGAAGGAGCGCGAGCGCGCGCCCGCTCGCCCGGCGGTCGTCGCGGCCTAGCACAGAACAACACCCCCATCCAGGAGACAACCCCATGATCCGTCGAACCATCCTTCGCCTGTTGGCGCTCGTCGGCGCCGCCGCGCTGCCTTTCGCGGTGCTCGCTCAGGCGCCCGCCGCATTCCCGAACAAGCCCATCCGCATCGTGGCCTCCGCGGCCGCCGGCGGCGCCACGGACTTCGTCGCCCGCACCGTGGGAGAGCGTTTGTCCAAGCAGCTCGGCCAACCGGTCATCGTGGACAACAAGGCGGGGGCGAACGGTGCCCTGGGCGCTTCCGAGGTGGCGCGCGCCGCACCGGACGGGTACACGCTGCTGGTGACCTTGGGCGACACCCTGATCAACAACGTGGCGATGTACAAGACGCTGTCGTACGACCCGTTCAAGGATTTCAGCTACATCACGCAAGCCGTTCGCAGCCCGGCGGTGATTTCCGCGAATGCGGACCTCCCCGTCAAGACCATGGCCGACTTCAGGCGCTACGCGGCCGAGCAGCGCGGCAAGCTGACCTATGGCTCGTGGGGGCCCGGTGGCCTGGGCCATCTGGCGGGTGAACAGCTCAATCGCATCATCGGTGCCGAAATGGTCCATGTGCCGCAGCGCGGCGAGGCGCCGGTGATGGCCGATCTGCTGTCGAAAACCGTCAGCGTGGGCCTGACCTCGGCCGGGCTGGCCAAGCAGCACGTGCTGGCGGGCAAGGTGACTGCATTGGCCATCATGGGCAAAGAGCGGTCGCCGGCCCTGCCGCAAGTCCCGACCATGCGGGAGCAGGGTTTCGACGACCCCTTGTTCGATGCGGCCGTCTACATCGCCTTCGTCGCGCCGGCCAGGACGCCCGAACCCGTGGTGAAGAAACTCGCGGACGAGATCCGGAAGATTCTGGCGGACCCCGAAGTCGGCCGGTTGATGAACGAGCGGGGCCTGGACATCATGAATAGCACCCCCAGGGAGTTCGAGGCCAGCCACCGCGCGGAAGCCGAGGTGATCCTCAAGCGCATCAAGGACTTCGGGCTGGTGGCGCAGTAAGCAGAGGGCGCCGGGCAGGTCGACCCGCGGCCGCGCGGCAGCCGACCGGGTAAGCCCTATTGGTGCCCTCTCGGCGAGGTTTCAAACTGGCTGCGCCATGCGCTCCACCTGGAATGTCCTCACGCCACCGCCCGGCCACCACGTGGACGCGGCGGCCATGAACCTGCTGCTCGATGTGCCGACGAGCACCGCACCCGGGCGCGGCTTGCTGAACTTCATCAACGCGCACGTGGAGGTGGACTACCTCTCCCTGGTCGAGTACTCGGGGGCCGTGCCCTCGCAGGTGGATGGATGCACGCACGGGGACCACCTGCCCAACATCACGGCCGAGTGCTTTGCCCGCTACAAGCGGCAGTACAGCCAGCTGGACGAGGTGACCCACCTGGCGGGCCGGGTCCAGCAGGATGTGCATCCCTCGCCGGACGTGACCGTGGTGCACTATGGCCTGGAGGACATTCCGGACATCTGCTGGCGGCAGGAGATTTTTGAGCATTCGAAACTCACGGGCCGGTTGAGCTTCCTGTACGCGCCGGTCGCCCGCACCGCGTTTGCCATCAACCTCTACCGCGATGTGTCCTGCGGGCCTTTTGCACCGATGGAGATCGACCGCCTGACCGCCATCGCACCCATTCTTCGCAAGGTGCACCTCAACGCCTTGCATGTCCGGCGGCAGCGCCTGCACGCGCAGGCGCGCAAGGCCCTGGTCGAGCAGAACCTGCTGGAGCGGGCACCCCGGTTGTCCGGGCGCGAGCGCGAGGTCTGCGTGGGCATCGTGGACGGTCTCAGTGTGGACGGCATCGCCGCGGACATGGGCGTGGCCCCGTCCACGGTCCAGACCCTGCGCAAACGCGCCTACATCAAGCTGGGCATCGAGGCGCGCAGCGAGTTGCTGCTGCTGTCGAACTGACAGGACATCGACCGATCGCGTTGCCTGGACCCCTGACCAGGCGGGCGTGCCTTGGTCAGAGGCACCAGGGCCTGGGCGATGTGTTCAAACCCAGTAGAAGCGCTTCTGGCTCGGTGTCAGTGCGCCTGGGTGTACAGGATGAGGGCGTGGGTCTGGTTCAGTTCTCGCGGGTTGTTGGCCAGCAGCCTTTGCACGCCCATGGCGGCCTCGGCCAGCATGGGCAGGTCGTTGGCGGCGATGCCCACCTCGCGCAGCCGCTGCGGCATCGGGGCTTGCGCCACGTGCTGGGCCATGGTGGCGATGAAGGCCTCGGCCGCTTCACCGTCGCTGGCCCCGTGCAGCGCCGGGTTCAAGGCGCGCGCGAGTTCGGCGTAACCAGCGCCCGCCTCGGGCAGGTTGAAGCGCAGCACCGGCACCATGACCAGGGCGTTGGCCAGGCCGTGGGGCACGTGGAAGTGGCTGCCCAGCGGGTGGGCGAGGGCGTGGATCGCGGCCACCGGCGCATTGGCGAAGGCCATGCCGGCCAGCATCGAGCCCAGCAGCATGCCTTCGCGCGCTTCGATGTCGTCGCCCTGAGCGATCACGCGCCCGAGGTGGCGGTCGAGCAGCTGCAGCGCGCGCACCGCCAGCGCGTCGGAGATCGGGTTCTTCAGGTGGCGGGTGGTGTAGGCCTCAATGGCGTGCACCATCGCATCCACGCCGGTCATGGCGGTGGGCGCGGGCGGCAGGGCCAGGGTCAGCTGGGCGTCCAGCACGGCGACATCGGGGAACAGCAGCGAGCTGATGACGCCGCGTTTCTGGTGGTCCGGCGTGGAGACCACCGAGGTGGGCGTGGCCTCGGAACCGGTGCCGGCCGTGGTCGGCACCTGGATCAGCGGCAGGCGCGGCCCGGTCGCGCGCTGCGGCCCGTAGATGTCGGCCAGCGGCTGGGGGCTGGCCGCGAGCAGCGCGACCAGCTTGGCGGTGTCCAGCGAGCTGCCGCCGCCCAGGCCGATGACGCAGTCGGCCCCGGCGACGCGGGCCGCGTCCACCGCCGCGAGCACCACGTGCTCGGGCGGGTCGGCCTCCACCTTGTCGTGCACCGTCACGCGCAGCCCGGCCTTGCGCAGCGCGGCCACCGGGGCGTCGATCAGGCCTGCGCGCACCAGGCCGGCGTCGGTGACGACGAAGGCATGCCGGCGTCCTTGCAGCAGCGGTGCGAGTCGCAGGGCCGCGCCGCGCTCGCAGACGATGCGGGGTGGGGTTTCGAATTGGAAGCTGGGCATGGAGCGGGAAATGAAAGGCGAAGCAAGGCCCCTCGCCGTCGATCGGGCGATGTCGTTCACAGACGAGGGGGAGGGGCGCGGCGCGCCCGGGCGGTCAGTTGATGGAGATCTTGGTGCGCGTGATCAGCTCACCGTAGGTCTTGTGGTCCTTGCGCAGCACGTTGCCGAGCTCGGCCGGGGTGGTGGTGACGCTCTCGAAACCCATGGCCTGCACGCGCTCGATGGAGGCGGGCTTCTTCAGGCTCTTGTTGATCTCGGCGTTCAGGCGGCGGATCACGTCGTCCGGCGTGCCGGCGGGGGCGAAGACGCCGTGCCAGCCGCTGATCTTCTCCAGCTCGGGCAGGCCCACTTCGCGGAAGGTGGGCACGTCGGGCAGGGCGGCCGCGCGCTTGGGGCCGATCACGGCCAGCGCCTTGAGCTTGCCGGCCTTCACATGGATGGCGCTGCCCGAGTCGAAGGTGAAGTCCACCACGCCGGCCAGCAGGTCCTGTATCGAAGGCGCCAGGCCCTTGTAGGCGAGGTGCTCGGCCTGGGTGTCGGTCTCCAGGTTCAGCAGGGCGCCCGCCACGTGCGGGAAGGAACCGTTGCCGGTGGAGGAGTAGTTCAGCTTGCCGGGGCTGGCCTTCATCTTCTCGACCAGGCCCTTGACGTCGCTCACGCCCACCTTGGGGTGGGCCAGCAGGGCCATGTTGAGGCCGGCCGTCATGGCGACGGGCGCGAAGTCCTTGATCGGGTCGAACGGCACCTTGTCCATGACGTAGGGGCCCAGCGTCAGCGTGCTGGAGGCCAGCATCAGCAGCGTGTGGCCGTCGGCCGGCGCGCGGCGCACGAACTCGGCGGCGATGTTGCCGTTGGCGCCCGCGCGGTTGTCGATCACCACCGGCTGTCCCAGGGCCTCGCCCATGTCCTTGGCCACCATGCGCGCGATGGCGTCGATGGTGCCGCCGGCCGGCACCGAGACCACGATGGTCACGGGTTTGGAGGGGAAGGACTGGGCCGCGGCGAAGGGGGCAAAGGCCGAAACGATCAGGGCGGGGAGCAGTTGTCGGATCACGGGGGACTACCTCGGTTCTTGGGGGAATGGGTGAATGGGATGAGGGAAATTCTAGGGAGGCACCCGGGAGCACAAGGCACTTTCTTGTTAACCTCTGGTTGACGATTTCGCCCTTGACCACCACCCACGTTTCGCCTTCCCATGCCTGTGTCCTCGCTGCTCAACGGCCGCCATTTCCAGATCTTCACCGCGGTGATGCGCAGCCGGGGGCTGGGCGAGGCCGCGCTCAAGCTGGGCATTTCCAAGGCCGCTGTCAGCAAGACCCTGGGCCTGCTGGAGCGCGAGACCGGCGTCGAGCTGTTCACGCGCCAGGGTGGCCGGCTGGAGCCCACCGCCGCGGCCCGCCGCCTGCTGCCGCGCGCCGAGCAGGCGGCCAACCACCTGGCCTGGGCGCTGGCCGAAGCCGCCACGCTGGACCAGGCCTCGAACCGCACGGTGACGGTGGCGGCGCACGCGCCCCCTTTGATCGCCATCCTGCCCGGCGCGATCCAGCGCTTCAAGCTCAGCCACCCCGAGGTCAAGGTGCGGGTGCGGGTGGAGGGGCCGCCGGAGGTGCTGCGGCTGGTCGCCCACCACGAGGTCGATCTGGGCGTCACCAACCCGCCCGCGCCCAACACCATCAGCGCCGTGGAACTGTGCGAGCGCCGCACCATCTCCGAGGACTTGCTGGTGGTGGCCATGCACCGGCGCCACCCCCTGGTGGCCAAGGCCCTGGTGCGGCCGCAGGACCTGGTGGACGCCGAGGTGATCGCGCTGCCCGAGGAGTCGCCCACCTCGATCCTGGTGCGCGCCACGCTGCAGGAAGCCGGCGTGCTGGTGGGGCAGGGCACGATCGCCAGCACCTCCATGGGGGTGTGCGCGCTGGTGCAGCAGAACGTGGGCATCGGGTTGATCAACCCCATGCTGCTGTCCACCGGCATCTTCCCGGACATCGTGACGCGGCCCTTCCGGCCGCGCATCGAGCTTGGGACGGAGATCTACCGCTCGGCGATCCGCCCCCTCAGCGACGAGGCGCAGGTGCTGGCCGGCTACCTCGAGCAAGTGGCGCTGGCGCTGCCCGGCTCGCCCTCGGCGGGCAAGGCCCTCCCACGCGCATCGGCCGCGAAGTGACCGCGCGCCCTCAGGCCGCGCGCTCCAGCCAGCCCAGCCGCACCAGCCCGGTGGACAGGGCGGTGCCGCAGACGATGACCACGCCGCAGCCGATCATCCAGGGCGTGATGACCTCGCTGAGGAAGACCGAGCCGTAGACCAGCGCGAACACCGGCACCAGGAAGGTCACGGTCAGCGCGCGGCTCGGGCCGGCCTTCTCGATCAGGTGGAAAAAAATGATGTAGGCGATGGCCGTGCACAGCAGGGCCACGGCCGCGACCGCGCCCCAGGCGGTGCTGCTCACCGGCTGGCTGGGCCACAGCAAGGCGGTGGGAATGGCCAGGCCCAGGGCCGCGCCGATCTGGCTGCCGGTGGCGGTGGCCAGCGGGTGGGCGCCCGTGAGGTAGCGCTTGGTGAAGCTCGCGGCGATGCCGTAGAACAGGGTGGCGAGCAGGCAGGCCCCCATGGCGATCAGCGTGCTGGCCACGGGGCCGTCGCTCACCACGCCGGCCGCGCTGAAGCCGGACTTGCCGATCACCAGCAGCGTGACGCCGGCGAAGCCGATCGCCAGGCCCAGCATGCGCGAGCCGCCTGGCCGGTCCTTGAGCCAGAGCCAGGCCACCAGCGCGCCCGACAGCGGCACGGTGGCGTTGAGGATGGAGGTCAGGCCGGTGGGGATGTGCAGCACGGCGTAGGCGAACAGGGCGAAGGGGATGCCGGAGTTGAGCAGGCCGACGAACAGGATGGGCCGGGCGCGCGAGCGGAAGTCGGCCCACACACCCTTGATGAAGAACACCGGCAGCAGGAAGAGGGCGGCGAGCGCGACGCGCAGGCCGGCCGTGGGCAGGGCGCCGAACTCGGCGCCGCCCAGGCGCATGAACAGGAAGGAGGCGCCCCACAGGGCGGCCAGCAGCAGGAATTCCAGGACGAGGGTGGGGCTCATGGCGTCAAAGTATGCATGGCGCCCCGGGTGTCACGGCGCGCGATTGATGCCGGATGGGGCATGGATTGATGAGTGGAACGGCACAATGCCGTTCGTCACGCCGCCTCACACCAAGGTGGCACCTTCGAGCGAGAGCAGGGCGGTCTTGCGATCCAGCCCACCCGCGTAGCCGGTGAGCGAGCCGTCGGTGCCCAGCACGCGGTGGCAGGGCACCACCACGCTCATCGGGTTGCGGCCCACCGCCGCCCCCAGCGCGCGCACCGCGGCCGGTTTGCCGATGGCCGCGCTCAGTCGCCCGTAGCTGGTGGTGGCGCCGGGCGCGATGCCCAGCAAGGCCTGCCACACCTGCTGCTGGAAGGGCGTGCCCATGCTCAGGTCCAGCGGCAGCTCGAACCGCTGGCGCTGCCCGGCGAAGTACTGCGTGAGCTGCTCGATGGCCTGGCGCAGCACCGGGTGGTCGGGGTCATGGCGCCAGGCCGAGCGGTCCGGGCCGTGGCGCTGCCCGTCGAACCAGACGCCGCTCAGTCCGCGCGGCGTGGCCGCCAGCGTCATGGCGCCCATCGGGCCTTGCCAGGTGGTGAAGACGGTGAGGGGATCGTGTTTCATGCGGATGCTCCTGTGGATGAGACGACGTGGCCTGCCGACCAGGCGCGCACGACGGCGTAGCTGCGCCAGGGTTTCCAGGCGAGGGAGGCGGCTTCGGCCTCGCGGGCCGGGTGTTTGTTTTCGCGCACGCCCATGACCTTGTGCAGTGCCACGTCACCCGCGGGGAAGGCGTCGGGCCAGCGCAGGGCGCGCATGGCGATGTACTGCGCGGTCCAGTCGCCGATGCCCGGCATGGCCTTGAGGGCGGTGAGGGTGGCGGGCACGTCGGCGCTGCCGTTGAGCACCAGGCCCTGCTCGGCCACGCCGCGCGCCAGCGCCACGATGGCGGCCTGGCGCTGCCGCACGATGCCGAGTTCCCCCAGGCCGTCGCCTTCGGCCTGGGCCAATGCGGCGGGCGTGGGGAACAGGCGGGAGAGGCCGGCGTGCGGCGTCTCGATGGGCTCGCCGAAGCGGTTCACCAGCCGTTGCGCCAGCGTGCGCGCGGCCGCCACGGTGATCTGCTGGCCCAGCACCGCGCGCACCGCGAGCTCGAAGCCGTCGAGCGCGCCGGGCACCCGCAGGCCATCGCCGGCCGGGAACGCGCCGTGCAGCACGGCGTTGATGGCGGTCGGGTCGGCGTCCAGGTCGAGCGCGGCGCGCAGGCGGTGAATCACCTGGGGCAAGACCTCGCGCAGGTCGTCGCTCACGCGCAGCTCGAGCTGGCAGCGGGCCTCGTCGAAGCCGGCCACCAGCCAGCCCGTGTGGGTGCGCCCGCCCAGCTCCATGCGCAGGGTCTGCCCCAGGCGCAGGCCCTGTTCGTCGATGAAGGCCACGCCGTCGATCAGGCGCTGGCGGAAGAAGCCCAGCGTGGCCGCCACGTCGTACGGCGGCCGGTAGCCCAGCCGCACCGCGGTGCCCTGGCCGGTGTCGCGGGTGGCGGTTTCGCGCCGCAGCTGCGTGGGGTTGAGCCGGTAGTGCTCGAGAAAGGCCGCGTTGAAGCGCCGCACGCTGGCAAAGCCGCTGGCCTGGGCGATCTGGGTGACGGGCAGGTCGGTGTCGGCCAGCAGCTGCTTGGCCGTGAGCAGCTTGCGCGTGAGCAGGTACTGCAGCGGCGAGACGCCCAGGCGTTCCTCGAAGACGCGCCGCAGGTGGCGGTCGCTCACGCCCAGCCGCGCCGCCAGGCGTTCGCCCATCGCGCCGCCGTCGTCGTCCTGCCAGTGCTGGGGGTCGTCCAGCCACAGCGTGGCCTGCTGCACCAGGATGGTGGAGGCGTCTTCCGTCGACCAGTGCCGCTCGCGCGGCGCCAGCTCGGGCCGGCAGCGCAGGCAGGGCCGGAAGCCTGCCTGTTCGGCCTGCGCGGCGTGCGCGAAGAAGCGGCAGTTCTCGCGCCGGGGCGTGCGCACGCGGCACACCGGTCGGCAGTAGATGCCGGTGGAGGTGACGGCGGTGAAGAACTGGCCGTCAAAGCGCGCGTCGTGCGAGCACAGCGCGCGGTAGCAGGCGTCTTCGTCGATGCGGTCTGAGTGGTTCATGGCTGCCATGGTAGGCCGTTCGGACGGGGTTGACTGGCCGTTTCCGGACATGTGCCTCCGGCATGATGGGTACCCCCCTCCTACAATGCCCGTTTTGCCCGTCACGAGGAAAAACTCCATGCAAGTTGCCGCGTCCATCTTCAAGGCCTACGACATCCGGGGCGTCACCCCCACCGCGTTGAACGAAGGCGTGGCCGAGGCATTGGGCCTGGCCTTTGGCACCCGGGCCCTGGAACTGGGCGAAAAGACCGTGGCCGTGGGCCGCGACGGCCGCCTGAGCGGCCCGGCCCTGTCCGCCGCGCTGATCCGGGGGCTGGTGGCCGCCGGGATCGATGTCATCGACATCGGTCTGGCGACCACGCCCATGCTGTACTTCGCCGCCGCCACGCTGTGCACCAGCGGCATCCAGGTCACGGGCAGCCACAACCCCAGGGACTACAACGGTTTCAAGATGGTGCTGGCCGGCCGCGCGATCTACGGCGACGACATCCAGGCCCTGCGCAAGACCATGGAAGCCGAGACGCACCGGCGCGCCGAGGGCGGGCGCGTGCGCCTGATCAACGTGCAGGCCGCGTACCAGGCTCGCATCGTGTCCGACGCCAAGCTCGCGCGCCCCATGAAGCTGGTGGTGGACTGCGGCAACGGCGTGGCCGGCGCCTCGGCCCCGGCGATCTTCCGCGCGCTGGGCTGCGAGGTGATCGAACTCTTCAGCGAGGTGGACGGCAACTTCCCCAACCACCACCCGGACCCGAGCAAGCCCGAGAACCTGCAGGACGTGATCCGCACCCTGCGCGAGACCGACGCCGAACTCGGCCTGGCCTTCGACGGCGACGGCGACCGCCTGGGCATCGTCACCAAGGACGGCCAGACCATCTACCCCGACCGCCAGATGATCCTGTTCGCGCAGGACGTGCTCTCGCGCGTGCCCGGCGGCGACATCGTGTTCGACGTGAAATGCTCGCAGCGCCTGGCGCCCGCCATCGAGGCGGCCGGTGGCGTGCCCCACATCTACAAGACCGGCCACTCGCTGATCAAGGCGCGCATGAAGGAGCTGGACAGCCCGCTGGGCGGCGAGATGAGCGGCCACATCTTCTTCAAGGAGCGCTGGTTCGGTTTCGACGACGGCACCTACGCTGGCGCGCGCCTGCTGGAAATCCTCAGCCGCAGCCCCGACGCGAGCGCCGTGCTCAACGCCCTGCCCACCAGCCACAGCACGCCCGAGCTCAACGTGGCCTGCGCCGAAGGCGAGCCGCACGCGGTGGTGGACAAGCTGGTCGCGCTGGCGAAGTTCGACGCGCCGGCCAAACTCTCCACCATCGACGGCGTGCGCGTGGACTGGCCCGACGGCTTCGGTCTGATCCGCGCCTCCAACACCACGCCGGTGCTGGTGCTGCGCTTCGAAGGCCAGACCACCGAGGCGCTGCACCGCATCGAGGCCACCATGCTGGCGCTGCTGAAGCAGGCCAAGCCCGATGCCGTGGTCGGCGCCAGCGCGCATTGAGATGAACGCCGACGAGCTGCTCGACCAGGTCACCGTCGTCCTGGTCACGTACCACAGCGCCCATTGCCTGGACGCGCTGGATGCGCTGCTCGCGCACTGCCCGCACGTGGTGATCTCGGACAACGGCAGCACCGACGACACCCCTGCGCTGGCGCGCGCGCGCTGGCCGCAGGCCACCGTGCTCGAGCACGGCCGCAACCTCGGTTTCGGTGCCGCGAACAACCGCGCGCTCGCCGCCACGCGCACGCCGCTGGCCTTGCTGGTCAACCCCGATTGCGAAGTCACGCCCGAGGGCCTGCGCGAGCTGGTGCGGGTGGCCAACGGCATGCCCGAGGCCGCCATCGTGGCGCCGCAGCTCGAAGGCGCGCCCGGGCGGCCCGATGTGAACTACCGCTGGCCGAGCACCGCCTGGTCCTCGCGCGGGCCCGGCGCCGAAGGCCCTGCCTGCGTGGGTTTCGTGGTCGGCGCGGCGATGCTGTTCCGGCTCTCGCGTTTCGAGGGCGTGGGCTTCTTCGACGAGCGCTTCTTCCTGTACTACGAGGACGACGACCTCTGCCTGCGGCTGTTCCAGCAGCAGCGGCCCATCGTCGTGTGGCCCGCCGTGGCCGCCGTGCACCGCGCGCGCGGCTCGGTCAAGGGCAAGACGCCCTGGAAGAGCGAGTACCTGCGCGGTTACCACCACGCCCAGTCCAAGCTGATCTACACCGCCAAGCACCGTTCGCACGCGAAGGCGCGGCGCCAGCGCTGGTCGGTGCTGCTGGGCACCACGGTGGCCCTGCCGTTGCGCGCGATCGCGTGGTCGCCGCGCCTGCTCGCGCGCATGGCCGGGCGCTGGATGGGCCTGGTGCGCTGGAGGCTGCGTGACTGAGACCCCCGCCCGACAGCCGACGCTGGGCGTGGCCGTGCTCACGCTCAACGAAGCGCAACGCATCGAAGCCTGCCTGCGCAGCGCCGCTTTTGCCGACCAGATCGTGGTGATCGACAGCGGCAGCACCGACGACACCCGCGAACGCGCCGAGCGCCTGGGCGCGGCGGTCCATCTGAACGGGGACTGGCGGGGCTTCGCCGTGCAACGCACCCGTGCCCTGGAGCACCTGGGCACGGACTACGTGTTCTTCCTCGACGCCGACGAGGAGATCTCGCCCGCGCTGCGGACCGAGATCGAGCGGGCGGTGTCGTCGGACGAAGATGCCGTCTGGCGCGTCTGGTGGGATGAAGTGGCCTTCGGTCGCGCGCTCACGCGCATGAAGCCCAGGGGCGGTATCCAGCGGCTGTTCCGCCGCGCCACCCTGGAGCGCTTCGAGGGCGTGGTGCACGAAGCACCGGTGCTGCGCCAGGCCGTGCCGGCGCGCGAGTTTCGCGCGCGCCTGTTGCACCATTCGCGCCCCACGGTGTATGGCAGCCTGCGCAAGCTCGCGCAGTATGTGCAACTCGGTGCCACCAAACGCAGCGCGCAAGGCAAGAAGGGCGGCGTGTGGCGGGGCCTCGTCATGGGCGGCCTGGTGTTCCTGCGCGTGTACATCTTCCAGCGCGCTTTCCTGTGCGGTGGTCCGGGCTTTCTCTACAGCCAGTTCATCGCGCTCGAGACCTTCTTCCGCTACGCGGCCCTGCGCTACGACGCGCCACAGGCCGACGACCTGGCCCGGCGCTAGCCGAAGCGCATGCTGAGCTTGAGCCGGTAGTACGGCAGCCGGTCGGCCCAACGCAGGTTCAACTGGGGTTTGGCTCGGTCGGGGTTGCGCAGCGCGGGCTGGATCAGGTGCCGGTCGAACAGGCCCATCACCACGTCCCGGTTGTAGAGCGCGGAATACCGGTCCCAGTGGTGTCGCTTGAGGTCTTGCGGGTCCAGCTTCTCGATGATGTCGACCAGCGAGCGCGCATCGGTGTAGCAGAAGCCCGAGTCGCCCAGCACGTCGATGTGGTGCCGGTGCTTGCTGCGCGCATAGGTGATCACGGGCTTGTTGCGGATCGAGAACTCGCCACAGGCCAGCCCGAAGGACTCGCCCTGCAGGCGCGCGTGCAGCATGGCGTCGCAGGTGTTGATGAAACGCGTCTTGTAAACCATGTCGCTGCTGCCCGGCAGGAAGAGGGCGCGCGGATGGTCCACGAAGGGCGCGATGTTGAGGAAGACGAACCAGGTGTCGGGCGAGCGCGCCAGCACCTGGCGCACCGCCTCGATCGCGCTGGGCACGTCGAAGCTGTTGGCGCCGCCGTGGCAGCCCAGCACCTTGGCCTGCGGCGGGATGCCCAGTTCGCCGCGCAAGTCCTCGTTCACATCGGGCAGCTCCACGATGTGCGGCACGCTGGGGATCTTGCCGTTCGCGCAATGCCGGCTCAGCCACTCGGAGATGAAGGCGTAGGAGGCGCCATGGGCCTGCGCGGGGGTGGTCGGGAAGACCGCGTGTACCATCGTGGGCACCGTGCGCGACCACACACCGTCGTTCTTGCCGGCCTTGATGGCGTACAGCAGGTCCGCGTGGTGCCGGCCGAGCAGGGCATCGAGTTCGTCGATCCGGCGGTAGCCCAGCACCTCGAAGCGCGCGCTGAACTTGGCCAGGGCCTCGGCGCTGTTGTGCGGGCTGTCGGCGTTGTAGACCACCAAGCTGCGGTGGCCCAGCACCGTCTCGTTGTGAAGCGCGTAGTCGTACAGCGCGACCTCGGTGCCCCGGATCGATAGCTGGTTGGAGTGAAAGGCGATGGTCTTCGTCATGGGGCCACCCGCTCCCGTTGGCGCATCGGGATGGCGGCCATCAGCAGCGCCGACATCAGGATGAAGAAATGGTTTTCCGTCGAGAGCCAGAACGAGCTGTGCGTCGTGTTGGCGACCAGCAGCACCGCCACAAAGCCCATCATCAGCGCCCGGCGCGGCGTGTCTTCGCGCCAGGCCTGTCGTGCGATGACGAACACGAACCACAGGAACAGGGCCAGGCCGATCAGGCCTTGTTCGAACAGGAAGAAGGTGAACTGGTTGTGTGGGTGCACGCAGACCACGGCGCACCACGCAGGATCGGTGAAATGCGCAGGCGACAGCACCGGATAGGACGCGGTGCCGTGGCCGAGCACAGGCTGCTCCAGCGCGCTCTGCAGCGCGAAGCGGTTCATCTCCATGCGGGCGCCTGCGGACGTGACAGGCACCGTGATGCTGCTGTTCTGTGCTTCAAGCCAGGCCTCGTTGACGCGCGACCGCAGCTGGGTCGACGTGGTGAAGGTCACGGCCATCACGGCGACCAGGGCCAGCGCCGCGATGGCCAGCCGGCGCCGGTGCAGGCCGACGGCGAAGACCGCGAACACCGCCAGGGCCAGCAGCAGGGCCAGGTAGCCGGTGCGGCCCGACGACAGGAACAGCACGCTGAACGCCGCCAGCGCGGCCACCAGGGCGGCGAGCACGGCCCGGGCCCGCGTTGGCGCATGCATGGCCTGGTGCAGGGCCATCACCGTGAAGAACGACATCAGGATGCCTTGCGCGATGCGGTCCTTGAAGACGGTGTGGTCCTCGCCGAAGCCCTGGTTGTGCGTGCGCGTCCAGGAAAAATCGAACCAGACATTGAGCCAGGTGACCACCAGCGTGAACAGCATGGCCAGCGCGAAGGCCTGCCAGCAACGGCGGCGCGTGGCCGAGTCGTTGAGCAGACCGATGAAGACCGGTACCCACAACAGCTTGCTGTACTTGCCCAGGGCCGTGCCGATGAGCGGCCCCTCGGCTGGCGACCACAGGGCCGCGAGCGCGATCCAGGCGAACAGCGCCAGCGCCGGCGCCGCCAGGGGGTTGCTCAGCGCCTGGCGGGTGTCGCGCAGGGAATGGCCCCAGACGCAGCCGAGCAGCCAGAACACCAGGGTGAGCAGCAGCGCCACATTGGCGAGCGCGACCGACATCGGGAACGCGAAGAAGACCAGGATGAGCGAAGCCTTGGCGCCCCGCTGAAGGAAGGTGGACGGGGGGGTCATGGGGGAGCGGGGAGGTCCTGGTAGCCCGCCATCAGCGGGGCCCAGTCGGCTTCGGTCCAGTGGTAAGGGGCGACGCGGGTGGCTTCCTTGCGCAGCGAGCGCCGCAGACGCTCCAGGTTGCGCGGCTTCCAGTCGCCGCCCGTGCGAACCCCGCATTTGTCGAAATCCACGATCCAGGCCTGGCCGGCCGGGTCGAGCAGCAGATTGTGGGCGTTCAGGTCGGCATGGAACACCTGCCGCTCATGCAGTTGCCGGATCGCGCGGCCCAGGGCCTGCCATTCGGCTGGCGCGAGCGGCCTTTGCTGGAGCCGTTGCACCACGTTCGCGCTGCCCGGGATGAGGCCGACGAGGATGTCGGCTTCGTAGAACAGGCCCGCGCGGGGCCAGTGGCTGGCGGCCACCGGCTCGGGCACCGGCAGTTGCCAGGAGCGCATCAGGCGCAGCAGGGTGAATTCGCGCATGGCGCGGCTGTCGTGCGGCGCGGCGCGCCAGAAGCGGTCGTGGCTCAGGCGGGCCATCAGGCCGCCGCGCCGGTAGTGGCGCAGCACATAGCCTTGCCCGCCCTCGTGGACCAGCAGCGCCTGGCCGCGCCCGCTGCCGGTGGCCAGGGCGGTGCCGCCCACATGGGCGATCGGGTCGAAGGTGCGCGCGGAGACCTGGCTCAGGTGGTGCGGATCGAACCAGGCGGTGCGGCCTGCGTCCACCGAGGCCCGCACGCGCGAGACGTTGCCGGTGTGTGCGGGCCGCCACAGCGGCCGCACCACGGCCAGCGTGCGCGCCGAGGCGCCCTGGTTGCGGGCGATCAGCTCGCGCGCGGCGTGGGCGCGGCGTTGCCAGGTCTCGGGTTGCATCAGCCAGCGCTGCACCGCCGCCGCCAGTTCGCGCGCGTCGCGCACGCGCTCGCCGGCGCCGCTGCGCGCGATCTCCTCGAACAGCGGCGCCGCGTTGTGGACGTGAGGGCCGAACAGCACCGGCTGGCCGACCGACATGGGCTCCAGCGGGTTGTGCCCGCCCACGGGCGCCAGCGTGCCGCCCACGAAACACAGCGAGGCGTGCTGGTACCAGTGCATGAGCTCGCCCATGGCGTCGATCAGCAGCACCTGCGTGCCCGGCGCCACCGCCTGCCCGCTGCTGCGCCGCACGAAACTCAGACCGCTGTGCTGCACGTGGGCCGCGACCTCGTCGAAGCGCTGGGGATGGCGCGGTACCAGCACCAGCAGCCAGCTCGGGTTGACGGGCGAGAGCTCGCTCCAGATCGCCAGCCAGGCGGCCTCGTCGCCTTCGTGCGTGCTGCCCGCCACCAGCAGCGTGCGCCCCTGCAGTTCGGGCGCCAGCGCCACGCGCGCGGCGGGCACGGCGACATCGAATTTCAGGTTGCCGGTGTCGTGCAGGCGCGGCTCGGGCACACCCAGCCCGCGCAGGCGCTCGGCGCTGGTGGTGTCGGCGGCCGCCACCGTGAGCTGTGGCCAGACGGGCCGCATCAGGCCCGGCCATCGCCGGTAAGTGTGCGCCGAGCCTTCGGAGAGGCGCGCGTTGACGAGCGCAACCGGGATCGCGTTGGCCCGGCATTGCTGCAGCCATTCGGGCCAGAGCTCGCGCTCCACGAGGATCAGTAGCCGGGGCTGCAGCCGGTTCAGGAAGCGGGCGACGGCACCGGGCGTGTCGATGGGCGCGTAGACGTGGCGGATCTGGTCGCCCCAGTGCGTCTGCAGCGCGCGCGCACCGGTGGGGGTCTGGGTGCTGACGACCACGGCGTGCGCCGGCCATTCTTCGAGCAGGGCGTGCAGCAGCGGTTGCATGGCCTGCACCTCGCCCACCGAGGCCGCATGGATCCAGATGCAGCCGAGCTGCTCGGGGTCGATGGGAATGAAACCGAGGCGCTGCCGCAGGTTCTGGCGGTAGCCGGGCTCACGCCGGCCACGCCACCACAACCAGCCCAGCAGGGGAGCGGCCAGGGCGCGGCTGAGCAGTCGGTACGCCCGATGGGGCAGCGAAACCGGGCTGCTCAGCGCCAATGGTCGGCGACCCATTGGGCGGGCAACACGCGCCGGTACCACTTGCCGCTCACGCCGGCAATGACATCGGGTGGGTTGGGCTTGCCGTGGAACACGATGATCTTGGCACCGGGCGGGATGGTGGGCGGCGAGAACCAGCCCAGGATGCCCGGGCGCATGCAGTGGCGCTTGAAGCTGCGGCACCAGGCCTCGGGCCAGTAGCTGACCTTGCCCTGCCGGTTGAGGTAGCCGGTGATGTACTCCTGCTCGTTGCGCACGTCCGCGATCGACTCCGGGTAGCCGTTCTTCAGGTGCTCCAGGGCGTCGGTGTGCGCGCCGATGGTGTAGAGGTAACACGAGGTGTTGCCCGTGCCGTCCTTCTTGTCCCATTCCTTGATGACGATGAAGGTGCCGGGCTGGTCGAAGAACTCGTCCAGGCTGTCGACGATGACGATGTCCAGGTCCAGGAACAGCGTCTGGCCGGTGAGGTCGTAGAGCGGATCGGCGAAGCTGGTGAGCTTGAGCCAGCCGTGGCCGAAGCTCCAGGGCTTGCGCTGGTCGAATTCGTCGAAACCCACGGCGGGGATGGGCTTGACCTCGACGGCGGGGTTGACGCCTTCACCGTCGTCGGTCAGGCAGACGAAACGGAAGGGCCGGTGCAGGTGCCGCGACACCATGCTGTGGAGTTTGTTGACGTACTCGGGGCCGTACTTCTTGCCCCATTTGATGCACAACACGTTGACGGTCTGCATGGCTTCCTCTTCTGCGGGTGTTGGCTGGCTGACGCCAACTTGGCGGTCGAGTGTAGCGGAGCTCACTTCGCGAGCAGGGAATCGATGGGCAGCAGGTCTTCGGGCAGCAGGGCGCCGCTGGCCTGGCGCAGGCGCAGGCTGCTCAGCAGCACGTTGTAGCGCGCCTGGGCCAGGTCGCGCTTGGTCTGGAACAGCTGGCTCTGTGCGTTGAGCACGTCGATGTTGATGCGCACGCCCACTTGGTAACCCAGCCGGTTGGCGTCCAGCGCGCTCTGGCTGGAAGCTTCGGCGGCCTGCAGCGCGCGCACCTGGCCCTGGCCCGAGACCACGCCCAGGTAGGCGCTGCGCGTGGACAGGTCCACCCCCCGGCGCGCGGCTTCGAGGTCGGAGCGCGCCTTTTCTTCCAGCGCCAGGGTTTCCTTGACCCGGTTCTGGACCGCGAAGCCGGCGAACAGCGGCAGGTTGAACTGCACGCCGACGCTGGCGGTGTTGGTGCGCACGTTGCCAGGGATCGGCAGGGTTGTCATGGGGCCGCGCGCCACCTGGTACTGGCCGACCAGGTCCAGCGTGGGCTTGTGCCCGGCTTCGGCCTTGCTGGTTTCGAGCTGGGCGATCTCCAGGTTGCGCGTGGCCTGCAGGATGGTCGGGTGCGTGCCGGGGTTGCGGTCCACCCAGGCCTGCGGGTCGGCCGGCACCACCTCGGGCAGGGTCACGGGCGCGGCCAGCGGGCGCGGCTCCACCGAGGGGCGGCCTACCAGCTGGTTGAGTGCGAGCTTCTTCACGCGCAGGTCGTTCTCGGCCGCGATTTCGCGCGCCAGCACCAGGTCGTACTGGGCCTGCGCCTCGCGCGAGTCGGTGATGGTGGTGGTGCCGACCTCGAAGTTGCGCTTGGCCGCGGCCAGCTGCTCGGCCACGGCGGTCTTCTGCGCCTGCACGAAGGCCAGCGTGTCCTGCGCCGCGAGCACGTCGAAGTAGGCCTGCGAGGTGCGCACGATGAGGTCCTGCTCGGCCAGGGTGAGGCGGGCCTTGGCGATGTCGACGCTGAGCTCGGCCTGGTCGTTGGTGATCCGGTTGGCCGGGCGGTACAGCGGCTGGCTGGCCGAGAGCGTGGCGCTCTGGTTGTTGCTGTTGCCGTCGAGCGCGCCGTAGTTGCTCACCTCGCGCCGCGCCCAGCTCGCCGCGGCGGCCAGGCCGGCTTGCGGCAGCAGGCCGGCGCGGGCCTGCGCGGCCTGGGCCAGGGACGCGTCGTACTGCGAGCGCGCGGCCAGGTAGGTGGCGTCGAACCCGCGCGCGGCCTCGTACAGCTGCACCAGGCTCTGCGCCTGGGCACCGGTGGCGAGCGCGCCCAGCACCAGCATGACCGCCCGCGGAAACAGCGGGTGGTGGGCAGACGACTTGCGAGCGGACGAAGCGGCTTTCATGCGGTGTTCCTTGGAGCGGGACGGAGGTGCTGAGAGACTCGTGAGAGAGGCAGCCCCCCAGGGGCGTCCAGGGTCCGGCTTTGCCGGCCCGAGATGCCGTCCCCCCTCGAAGCGCCGAAGGCGCGCCACGGAGGGGGGAAGCCGCGAAGCGGCGCAGGGGGGCGTTTCATTTCAGTAGACGGGCACGCTGGGGTCGCGCTGCTGCGACCAGGCGTGGATGCCGCCGTCGATGTTCACGACGTGGGTGAAACCATTGCCTTCGAGGAACTGCACCACCTGCGCGCTGCGGCCGCCGTGGTGGCACAGCACGGCGATGGGCTGGTGTCGGTCGAGTTCGAGCAGGCGCGCCGGCACCGTGCGCATGGGCATGGCGCGCAGCTCGAAGCCCTCGGGCTTCACGGAAGCGGTCTGCAGCTCCCACGGTTCGCGCACGTCCAGCACGACGGGCAGGGCAGCCTGCGGTGCGGCGGGGTCGGCGGCCTGCTTCAGCCAGTCGGGCAGTTGGGCGGGGGTGATCGAGTTCATGGCGGCGTCCGTGGGCGGGGGAAGGTTTCCGGGCTCAGAAGCGGAAACGCGAGGGTTCCGGGAAGTGGCGCAGGCGCGGGGCCACGGTGTCCCAGGGCTGGGCGGTCTGGAAGGCGGCCTCGCCGGTGCGGGTGACGATGGTCGCGCGCATCATGGGCTCGAAGCCGACGATCGCGGCCAGGCGCCCGCCCGGGGCCAGCAGGTCCAGCAGGGCCGAGGGGATCTCGGCGACCGAGCCGCTGAGCACGATGGCGTCGAACGGCGCGCCATCCGAGCAGGCCGCGAAGCCCTTGGCGGCGGCATCGGCGCAGCGCACCTCGGCGTTGGTGATGCCGGCCTTCTGCAGGTTCTCACGCGCCAGGCGGGCCAGCGCCTCGTCGATCTCGATGCTCACCACGCGCTGCGCCAAGCTGGCCAGCAGGGCCGCCATGTGGCCGCTGCCGGTGCCGACTTCGAGCACCTTGTCGGTGGGCTTGAGCGCGAGGTCCTGCAGCAGGCGCGCCTCGACCTTGGGCGCGAGCATCGCCTGGCCGTCCACCGCGGGGTGGTTCAGCGGCAGTTCCATGTCGGCGAAGGCCAGCGACCGGTGCGCGGCGGGCACGAACTGCTCGCGGTGCACGCGGTCCAGCAGGGCGAGCACCCGGGCGTCGAGCACCTCCCAGGGGCGGATCTGCTGCTCGATCATGTTGAAACGGGCCTGGCTCAGGCTGAGGGAGGGGGCGGTAGAAGTGGTCATGGCATCGACTCGCAGGAACGGTGTTTCTAGAGGGGGCGGCGGGAACCGCGAGATTTTAAGGAGTGGGACCTTCGGGGACGGGGTGGGGTATCGCCAGGCCGAGCCGGCGGCGGAACCAGTTGCCGAGGTCGTCCATGTAGCAATAGACCACCGGCACGACCACCAGGGTGAGCAGGGAGGAGGTGATGACGCCGCCGATGACGGCCTGGCCCATGGGCGCGCGCTGTTCAGAGCCTTCGGTGAGCGCGAACGCCAGCGGCACCATGCCGAACACCATGGCCAGCGTGGTCATCAGGATGGGGCGCAGCCGCACGCGCGCGGCCAGCAGCAGCGCGGACTCGCGGTCCATCGGCGGCTCACCCGCGCGGCCTTCGCGCGCGCGGATCGCGAAATCGACCAGCAGGATCGCGTTCTTGGTGACCAGGCCCATCAGCAGCACGATGCCGATGACCGAGAACATGCTCATGCTGGAGCCGAACATGAGCAGGGTCAGCACCACGCCGATCAGTGTGAGCGGCAGCGAGGTCATGAGCGCCAGCGGCTGCAGGAAGCTCTGGAACTGGCTGGCCAGGATCATGTAGATGAAGATGATGGCCAGGGCCAGCGCCGAGAGCGCGTAGCCGAAGGACTCCTGCATGTTCTTGGTGGAGCCGCCGAACTCGTATCGGTAGCCGGGCGGGAAGGCGATGGTGTCGAGCACCTGGCGGATCTCGGTGGAGACCTCGCCCGGCGAGCGCCCGTAGACGTTGGCGTTGATCGAGACCTCGCGGTTGAGGTTGCGGCGGTTGATCTGGTTCGGGCCGGTGGCGTCCACCACGTCGGCCACCTGGCCCAGGCGCACCACGCGCGCCGTGCCGTCGCTGTCGGTGCCGACCATGAAAGGCAGTTGCTCCAGGTCGCTCGCGCGCTCGCGCCCGCTGGGCGCCAGGCGCACGTTCACGTCGTAGCTCTGGCCGTCGGCGGCGCGCCAGTTGCCCACCGTGGTGCCGGCCACCAGGGTGCGCAGGCTGGCGCCCACCGTGGCCACGCTCACGCCCACGTCGGAGGCCAGGTCGCGCTTCATCTTCACGTCCACCGTGGGCTTGTTGGGCTTCACGCTGGCGTCCAGGTCGACCAGGCCGACGATGGGGCGGATGCGCTCCATCACCGTCTGCGTCAGGCGCTCCAGCTCGGCCAGGTCGTCGCCCTGCAGCGAGAACTCCACCTGCTTGTTGCCGCCCACGGCGTCGAGCAGGCCGACGTGCGTCACGGTGATGCCGGGCACGCCGCGCAGCCGCTCGCGCAGGCGCGCCGACATCTCGAGCGCGCTCAGCGTGCGCTCGTGGCGGTCGGTCAGGCGCACGTAGATGCTGGCGTACATGGTGCCCTGCGCGTTGCCGGTGTTCAGCGTGGACAGCGTGTACTTCACCTCGGGGAACTCGCGCAGGATGCCCTCGACCTCGCGCGTCTTGGCCTCGGTGGCGTCCAGCGAGGAGCCCACCGGCGTGTGAAAGCTCAGCGAGGTCTCGGAGAAGTCGGCCGTGGGCACGAACTCGGTGCCCAGCAGCGGCACGATGAACAGGCTGCCGACGAAGGTGGCCAGGGCCAGGCCCAGCGTGGCCAGCTTGTGCTTGAGCGACCAGCGCAGCGTGCCCTGGTAGGTGTGGCTCAGGTCGTCCTGGAAGCGGTCGAACCAGCCGGTCACGCGGCCGATGGTGCGGTCGTAGAAGGTCTTCGGGCCGCTGGCGGCGTGGCCGTGTTTCTCGATCTCGGGGTCGTGCCAGACCGAGGACAACATCGGGTCGAGCGTGAAGCTCACGAACATGGAGATCAGCACGGCCGCCACCATGGTGATGCCGAACTCGTGGAAGAACTTGCCGATGATGCCGCCCATGAAGCCGATCGGCAGGAACACGGCCACGATGGACAGCGTGGTGGCCAGCACGGCCAGGCCGATCTCCTGCGTGCCGTCCATGGCCGCGTCGAACGGGCGCTTGCCCATCTGCACATGGCGCACGATGTTCTCGCGCACCACGATGGCGTCGTCGATCAGCAGACCCACCGAGAGGGTGAGCGCCATCAGCGTGATCATGTTGATGGTGAACCCGAACAGGTTCATGAAGAAGAAGGTGCCGATCAGCGCGATCGGCAGCGTGAGGCCGGTGATGACGGTCGAGCGCCAGGAGTTCAGGAACAGGAACACGATCAGCACGGTGAGCACCGCGCCTTCGATCAGCGTGCGGCGCACGTTCTCGACCGAGACGCGGATCGGCCGCGAGCCGTCGGCGATCTGCTCCAGCCGCACGCCGGGCGGCAGCTCGGCGCCGAGCGAGGCCACGGCGGCTTTCAGGCCGTCGGTCACCGCGATGGTGTTTTCGTCCTGCGCCTTCTGCACCTGCAGCAGCAGGGTGCGCTGGCCGTTGTAGAGCGCCAGGCTCTCCACCTCCTGCGTGCCGTCGCTCACGCGCGCCACCTGGCCCAGGCGCACGGCCTGGCCGCCGCGGCGCGCGACGATGATGTGCTCGAAGTCCTGCGGGTTCTGCAGCCGCGAGAGCACCTGCACCACGCGCTCGGCCTCGCCGGTCTTGAGCGTGCCCACCGGCAGGTCCTGGTTCTCGTTGCGCACGGCGGCGTTGACCTGCTCGGTGGTCACACCCAGCGCTTCCATGGCCGAGGGGTCGAGGTCGATGTTGACGGCGCGCCGCGTGGCGCCCACCAGCGTGACCGAGCCCACGCCGCGCACGTTCTCCAGCCGCTTCTTGAAGACCTGCTCGGCCCAGGTGGTGAGCTCGACCGCGCTCGGTGTCTTGCCGTCCACGGCCTGCGGGATCACGGCCACCGACCAGATCGAGCGGCTGGCCGGGTCGAAGCGCAGCACGCGCGGCTCTTCCACCTCGTCGCGGAACACCGGGCGCAGGATGGCGATCTTCTCGCGCACGTCCTCGGCCGCCTTGCGCCCGTCCACCGTCAGCTGGAATTCGATGATGACGAGGGACTGGCCTTCGTAGCTGCGCGAGGTCAGGGTGTTGACGCCGGCGATCGCGTTGACCGCCTCCTCGACCTTCTTGGTGACCTCGGACTCGACGATCTCGGGCGAGGCGCCCGGGTAGGCCACCTGCACCACGACCACCGGGAAATCGATGTTGGGGAACTGGTCCACCTGCAGGCGCTGGAACGAGAACAGGCCCAGCACCACGAAGGCGATCATCACCATGGTGGCGAAGACCGGGTTGCGCAGCGAGACCTGGGTGAACCACATGGTGCGGCGCGCTCAGTGGGTGGCCAGGCGAACGGCCGTGCCTTCGCGGATGGCGCCGGCCTGGGCGCTGAGCACCGGCTCGCCGGCCTGCAGGCCCTTGACCTCGCGCATGGGCTCGCTGCCGCGCAGGCCGGTGGCGCCGCCGTCCAGCACCACGTGGGCGATCTTGCTCTCGCGCACCACCTGCACATAGGGCTGGGGCTTGTCGTTGCGCACCGAGGACAGCGGCACCGCCAGCGCGTTGACCGCGCCGGTGACGATCTGGCCCTGCGCGAACAGGCCCTGGCGCATGCCTTCGGCGGCCGGCACGCGCAGGTACACCAGCACGCTGCGGCTGCCCGCCTGCACGCTGGGGTTGATGCGCGAGACCGTGGCCCGCACCGGTTCGGCCAGGCCTTCGACCCGCAGGTTCGCCGTCTGGCCCACCTTCACCGACACCGCGTCGGCCGGGGTGATGGCGGCCTCCATTTCGAAGGCCGAGAGGTCCACCACGTCGAACACGCGCGTGTCCACGCCCACGCGTTCGCCGTTCTGCACCAGGCGGGCCGAGATCTGGCCGTTCAGGGGCGAGCGCAGCGTGGTGTCGGCCAGGGCCTTCTTCGCGATGTCCAGCGCGGCCAATGCGGCCTGGTGCGTGGCTTCGGCGCCGGCCAGGTTGGCGCTGGCCGTCTCCAGCGCGGTGGCCGAGATGAAGCCCTGGCGCACCAGGGCCTGGTTGTTGTCCAGCGTGCGCCGCGCGATCGCCACCTGCGACTGGGCCGACTCGGCCTGCCGCGTGGCCTGGCGCACGCGCGCGTCGGCCTCGGTGCTGTCGATGCGCGCCACCACCTCACCGGCCTTCACCGCGTCGCCTTCGCGCTTGCTCAGGCCCTGGATCTCGCCGGCGGTGCGCGCCTTGATGGCGGCGGTCTGCAAGGCCTGCACCGAGCCCGAGAGGCCCACCGTCTGCGTCAGCTCCAGCGCCTGCACGGCCACCACATCGCGCGCGGAGAGCGTGTACACCGGCGCGGTCTTGAGCGCCTCGGCGGCCGCGCGGGCGGCTTCGCCCTGGGTCTTGCGCTTGTCCAGCGCGCGCACCAGGCCCAGGCCGACACCCAGCACCAGCACGGCCAGCAGCAGCCATTTGATCCAGGTGGAGCGCGAGCGGGGAGCGTTCATGGTGGCGTGAAGGTCAGGGTGTGGGGCTGGGCGCGAGCATGCCGTGCAGCAGCAGGTCCACCTGGTTGTCGATGAAGCCGATCGGGTCCAGCGTCTCGTTCGAGGCGCAGCAGGGCGCCATGGAATGTTTCCACATCAGCACGAAGATCATGGGCGCGATCAGGCTGTAGATGGCGTAGTCCATGGACAGCGGGCGGAACTCGCCGCGGTCGATGCCGCGCTGCAGGATGCGCCGGATCAGTTCGTGGCCGGGTTCGATCACTTCCTTCTGGTAGAAGGCCGCGATCTCGGGGAACATGCCGGCCTCGCTCATCACCAGCTTGGTGATGCCGGAAGCCGGGGTCATGCCCACGCGCTCCCACCAGGTGTGCAGGCAGTAGCGCACCAGCTCGGCGCTGTCGCCCTCGAAGTGGTCGAGTTCCTCGTTCCACTCGGGAAAGCGCCCGGCCAGGTTCTCGCGCACCACGGCCTTGAACAGCTCTTCCTTGCTCGGGAAGTACAGGAACAGGGTGCCCTTGGACACGCCGGCCAGCGCGGCGACTTCTTCCACCCGGGTGGCGGCGAAGCCCTTTTCAACAAACAGGCGCAGCGCCGCGTCCAGCAATTCGCCCGGGCGCGCCTCCTTGCGCCGGGCGCGGCGCTGGCGCGGTTCGGCGTCGGATTCGGGGGAGGTCAGGGGCGTGGGGGCAGACATGGGGTTTTAATGACCAGTGGGTTAGTAATATACCCCACCCCCCATATCCGACGGCACCGGAGGGCCCTTGGCCCCCCGGAGGCCGTGCTCAGGAAAACGCCTGGATGCCGGTGATCGCGCGGCCCAGGATGAGGGCGTGGATGTCGTGCGTGCCCTCGTAGGTGTTGACCACCTCCAGGTTCACCAGGTGGCGCGCCACGCCGAACTCGTCGCTGATGCCGTTGCCGCCCATCATGTCGCGCGCCAGGCGGGCGATGTCCAGCGCCTTGCCGCAGCTGTTGCGCTTGAGGATGGAGGTGATCTCGACGGCGGCCGTGCCCTCGTCCTTCATGCGGCCCAGGCGCAGGCAGCCCTGCAAGCCCAGGCCGATCTCGGTCAGCATGTCGGCCAGTTTTTTCTGGATCAGCTGGTTGGCCGCGAGCGGGCGACCGAACTGCTGGCGGTCCAGCACGTACTGGCGGGCGCGGAAGTAGCAGTCCTCGGCCGCGCCCAGCGCGCCCCAGGCGATGCCGTAGCGCGCGCTGTTGAGGCAGGTGAACGGGCCCTTCAAGCCCCGCACCTCGGGGAAGGCGTTCTCTTCGGGGCAGAACACCTCGTCCAGCACGATCTCGCCGGTGATGGAGGCGCGCAGGCCCACCTTGCTGTGGATGGCCGGGGCGCTCAGGCCCTTCATGCCCTTGTCCAGGATGAAGCCGCGGATCGCGCCTTCGTCGTCCTTGGCCCAGACCACGAACACGTCGGCGATCGGCGAGTTGGTGATCCACATCTTGGCGCCGGAGAGGCTGTAGCCGCCGGCCACCTTCTTGGCGCGCGTGACCATGCTGCCGGGGTCGGAGCCGTGGTTGGGTTCGGTCAGGCCGAAGCAGCCGATCCACTCGCCGGTGGCCAGCTTGGGCAGGTATTTCTGCTTCTGCGCCTCGGAGCCGAATTCGTTGATCGGCACCATCACCAGCGAGCTCTGCACGCTCATCATGGAGCGGTAGCCCGAGTCCACGCGCTCCACTTCGCGCGCCACCAGGCCGTAGCAGACGTAGTTCAGGCCGCTGCCGCCGTAGGCCTCGGGGATGGTGGGACCCAGCAGGCCGAGGGAACCCATCTCGCGGAAGATGGCGGCGTCGGTCTTCTCATGGCGGAAGGCCTCGGTCACGCGCGGCAGCAGCTTTTCCTGGCAGTAGCTGTGGGCGGCGTCGCGCACCTGGCGCTCGTCGTCGCTCAGTTGCTGGTCGAGCTGGAACGGGTCTTCCCAGCTGAAGCGGGCTTTGGGGGTGCTCATGCTTGTCTCCGGTGTTCGGGTGGCGATGCGGCGATTGTCGACGGCTGATGAATATCTGTCTAATATCGTTGGTGTATTCATCCATATAAATTTCAGATTCATGGAATTCCGCCACCTGCGCTATTTCCTCGTGCTGGCCGAAGAGCTGCACTTCGGCCGCGCGGCCCAGCGCCTGGCCATCACGCAGCCGCCGCTCTCTCTCAACATCCAGCAGCTGGAGGCCTCGGTCGGGGCGCAGCTGTTCACGCGCAACAGCCGCGGCGTGCAGCTCACGGCCGCGGGCCAGGCCTTCGTGCCGGCCGCGCGGGCCTTGCTCGACCAGGCAGGCCAGGCCGCGCGCGAGGCGCGCGAGGTGGCCCAGGGCCTGGTGGGCAGCCTGCAGATCGGGTTCGCCGGCACGGTGCTGTACCGGGGGCTGCCGCAGATCCTGCAGGGGTTCGCGGCGCGCCATCCACGCCTGCGGCTGGTGCTGCGCGAAATGAGTTCGAGCGACCAGTTGATCGACCTCATGCACGAGCGGCTGGACCTGGGCTTCGTGCACACCACGCGCGTGCCGGCGAGCTTCTCGCAGATCCTGGTGTCGAGCCAGCCCTTCGTGGCCTGCCTGCCGGTGGGGCACGCGCTGGCGCGCCGGCGCCGCCTGCCGCTGGTGCAGCTGCAGGGCGAGCCGTTCGCGGTGGTGTCGCGCGCGGTCTCGCCCGATTACCACGAGCGCATCCTGGGCCTGTGCGCGGACGCAGGCTTCTCGCCCGAGATCCGTTACGAGCTGCGCCACTGGCTCAGCGTGGTGTCGCTGGTTTCACAAGGCCTGGGCGTGGCGCTGGTGCCGGCCGCGCTGCAGCAGGCCGGCCTGCCCGGCGCGGTGTTCGTGCCGCTGGATGTGGACACGCCGGCTTACGAAACCCATTGCCTCTGGAAGACGGATCGCGACCAGGCGGCGCTCGTGGCATTCCTGGACGCGGTGCGGGCCTTTGCCCAACCGGTACAGTGAGGCGTCAACCCATGGAGAACACGATGAGCGACAAACAGGTGCTGGTGCTGGGCGGTGGCTGCTTCTGGTGCACCGAGTCCGTCTACAAGGAAGTGACCGGGGTGACCGATGTGGAGTCGGGATACAGCAACGGCCAGGTCGAGAAGCCGAGCTACGAGATGGTGTGCACCGGCACCACCGGCCACAACGAGGTGGTACGGCTCGAATACGACCCGACGCAGGTGACCACGCGCGAGATCCTGGAGATCTTCTTCGTGATCCACGACCCGACCACGCTCAACCGCCAGGGCAACGACGTGGGCACGCAGTACCGCAGCGGCATCTACTTCACCACGGCCGAGCAGCAGCGGGTGGCTCAGGCGCTGATCGACGAGCTCACCAAAGACAACGCCTTCGGCAAGCCCATCGTCACCGAGCTCAAGCCCCTGCTCAACTACTGGCCGGCCGAGGCCTACCACCAGGACTTCTTCGAGCGCAACCCGCACCAGGGCTATTGCATGGCCGTGGCCGCGCCCAAGGTGGCGAAATTCCGCAAGACCTTCGCCCGCCTGGCGAAGTAGGTCCTGCGGGGCCGGTCACTTCGGCATCAGCACCTTGTCCACGACGTGGATCACGCCGTTGGACTGGTAAACGTCGGCGATGGTCACGGTGGCCACGCCGCCTTTTTCATCCGTCACCGTGACCTTGCCGCCGGCCGACTTGGCCACCAGCGTGCCGCCGGCCACGGTCTTGATCGAGGCCATGCCCTTGCCGTCGGCGATCATCTTGGCGATGGCCGCGGCGTCCCATTTGCCGGGCACCACGTGGTAGGTCAGGATGCCGGTGAGCATGCCCTTGTTCTCGGGCTTGAGCAGGGTGTCCACGGTGCCGGCGGGCAGGGCGGCGAAGGCGGCATTGGTGGGCGCGAACACGGTGAACGGGCCGGGCGACTTGAGCGTGTCCACCAGGCCGGCGGCCTTCACGGCGGCCACCAGCGTGGTGTGGTCCTTGGAATTGACCGCGTTGTCGATGATGTCCTTGCTGGCCAGCATGGGCGCGCCGCCGACCATGACTTGCGCGAAGGCGCCGAGGGATGCGGTGCCGATGGCCAGGGCCAGAACGGTCTTGCTGAGGGTCTGCGTGATCATGGAATCTCCTTGGGTTGAAGCCGGAACTGCGGCTGAAGGAGATACGCAGCGCGACCCCGCACTGGATTCAAAAAAAGACCCGGCGACGGGGTCAGGCCGGTTTCGCGCGGCCCCACCGGGCCTGCAGCAGCGGCCAGCAGACGATCACCGCCAGGCCCAGCAGCACCAGCGCGGCCGCGCCGAGCTTCCAGCCGGGCAGCGACTCGCCCAGGGACAGGGCCGAGGCGCCCATGCCGAACACCGGGATCAGCAGCGCCAGCGGCGTCACCGTGGCCGCCGGGTGGCGCGCCAGCAGCCAGTTCCACACGCCGTAGCCGAACAGCGTATTGCCGACCGCCTGCCACAGCACGCTGGCCCACACCAGCCCGTCCGCGTGTTGCAGGCTGCTCGCGATGGCCTGCGGGCCTTCGACGAACCACGACAGCGCGAACAGCGGCGGCACCGCGAACACGCTGCTCCAGACCATGAAGTGCAGCATGTTCACCGGCCCGAGCGACTTCACCACCAGGTTGGCGAGCGACCAGAAGAAGGCCGCGCTCAGCACCAGGCCCATGCCCAGCAGGGTGACCGAGGCGTCGAGGTTGGCCGCGATCACGCCCAGGCCGGCCAGCGCCAGCAGCAGGCCCGCGACCTGGAAGCCGCGCACGCGCTCGCCCATGATCCACAGCGACAGGCCGATGGTGAAGAACACCTGCAGCTGCACCACCAGCGACGCCAGGCCCGGCGAGATGCTGCTGCGGATCGCCAGGAACAGCAGGCCGAACTGGCCCACGCCCAACAACACGCCGAAGGCGGCGATCTTGCGCCAGGGCGCGGTCGGTCGCGGGATGAACAGCAGCCAGGGCAGGGCCGAGAGCGCGAAGCGCAGCGTGGCGAACAGGAAGGGCGGCAGACCGTCCAGGCCCCAGCGGATCACCACGAAGTTCGTGCCCCAGACGAACACCACCGAGAGGGCGAGGAGCAGGTGGGTGATGGGCACGGCGTGGTGTGAAGCGGGGAGACCGGCAGTGTAGCCAGCGGCCCGCCACCTGCCTGCGCGCTCAGTGCAATGCCCGTGTGCGGTAGAGGAGTAACAGGGCCACGGGCGCGCCGACCAGGCCGATCACCGCGTTGAGGTGGAACACGTGGCGGCTCCAGGGCAGGTGCAGCACCAGGTCGGCCGCCAGGCCCAGCACCGCGCCCACCAGACCGGCGGCCGGCAGCAGCACGCGGTGGTCGGCGCTGCGCATCAGCGCGCGCGCCACCTGCGCGGCCACCAGGCCGAGAAAAGCCACCGGGCCGCAGAAGGCCGTCACCAGCCCGCTCAGCCACGCGGTGGCGAGCAGCGCGCCGCGCTTGACCAGGGTCACGCGCATGCCCATGGACGCGGCATAACGCTCGCCCAGCAGCAGGCCGTTGAGCGGCTTCACCAGCAGGCCGCCCGCGAGCAGGCCGACCAGCACGCCGGGCACGAGGATCTGCAGCTGCTGGCGCGTGGCGCCGGCAAAGCTCGCGTCGTCCCAGGCCTTGAAGGCGCGCGCCTGGGTCTCGTCGATGAAGTGCATCGACACGCTGATGAGGCCGATGGCGAGGTAACCCAGCATCAGACCGATGATGAGCAGCGTGACGGTGCCGACCCGGCGCGACAGGCTGGCCAGCAGCGCGAGCACCGCCACCGAGCCGGCCACCGAGGCCAGCGCCAGGCCGATGTCGCCGGTGAGGCCGAAGCGCAGCAACAGCGCGTTGCCGGCCACGCCCGCGACCGTCACCAGCAGGGCGCTGCCCAGCCGCGCGCCGTGCACGATGCCGAGCACGAAGGGGTCGGCCAGCGGGTTGCGGAACAGGGTCTGCAGCAGCAGGCCGGCCACCCCGAGCGCCGCGCCGGAGCACAGCGCGTTGAGCGCGCGCGGCAGGCGAAAGCCGAGCACGATGTCGCGCCACACCGGATGGGCGGTGCCGCCGGACAACACGTCGAAGACCGCGGCCAGCGGGATGGCGACCGAGCCGAGCGAGAGTTCGGCCACGAACAAGGCCAGCATCAGCAGGGTCATCGCCGCGAATCTGGCGGGGGTGAGCGGGGTGGTGGTCATGGCAGTCGGCGCAGGAAAGGGGTGTCGGTCACGAGGGGCGGCAGGGGCAGGCCCGGGTGCAGCGCCCGGATGGCTTCGGCCAGCTGCACATGGGGCCGGGTCATGCCCTGGTCCTGGAAGGGGTAGGCCCAGGCGCCGGTGTAGCCCTGGTCCCAGGCGAACACGCGGCCTTCGCGCGCGGCGCGGAACCAGCCGTGCAAGGGGTTGGCGTCGACCAGGGTGGCCACGCTGGCCTGGCCGCCCAGCGTGCCGAGCCAGACCGGCGCATCGGCCGCTCGCGCGTAGACCTTCTCGAACCGTTCGAACACCAGGCTGCTGCTGCGCGCGTCGTCCGCGAGCGCAAAGCGCCCGCCGGCGTCGTGGATCAGCCGGGCGCGCTGGTTGCGCCCGCCGAAGGTCTCGACGGTGTCGCGCCCGGCGGCGAAGCCGGCCATCACCAGGGGGCGGTCGGGCGCCGTGGCCGCCACGCCAGCCAACTGCAGGTACTGGGTCTCGATGCGGTCGAACCGCGCGTTGGCCAGGGCCTCGCGGTTGGTCAGCAGGGCCAGCAGCTTGAGCCACTCGGCGCGGCCCAGCGGGTGGGTCTCGTGGTGGTCGGCCTGCGCGATCGCGCGCACACCCAGCTCCCACAGGCGCGGGTGCATGTTGCCCTGCGGGTAGGCGGAGTAGAAGCTCAGGTACACATCGGCCTGCACCGCCATCACCGATTCGATGGAGGCGTGGCCGTAGCCCCACATGTCGTGCACCAGGCGTTGCGCGATGCGCTCGCGCACCGCCGGCACGGTGGCGCTGCGCGTGTTTTCGGCCCCGTACAGCCGGTCCACCAGGCCCAGCTCGTCGAGTGCGCCCAGCATGGCGGCGTTGCCGGTGACCAGCCTCTGTATCGGCACTTGAATCACCTGCTCGTGCGGCCCGTGCGCGGGCACCGGTGTGCCGCACTGCACCAGCAGGTAGTCCAGCGTTTCGCCGGTGCCCACGCTGGGCGTGAAGCGCACGCGTTTGTAGTGCGGGCCGTAGCTCACCTGCAACTGCACCGAGTGGGTGAAGGCGGTCTTGTGCGGAAACAGATCCACGCCCGGGCGGTGCTCGGCCACGCAGGCGGCGTCGAGGTTGTCGCTCAGGCTGTCCACGCCCACCACCACCGAGGGCCAGGCCGCGCGCGGCGGCGGTGCGATCTGCATGCAGCCGCACAACAGCAGCAGCGGTATCAGCTGCAGGCGCCTCATGCTTGGCCGCCGAGCGCGTCCACCAGGGCGCCCAGGCTGGTGAAGGGCCTCGGCGTTTCGCCGCGCTGGCTCAGGGTGTAGACGCCGTGTGCCACCACGTGCACGGTCTGCGCGGCCTCGGGGTCGTGCGCGCAGCCCGCACGCTGCAGCGCCCGCCGTGCCCAGGCCGCCGCCATGCCCTCGCCTTCGAGGCGGATGCCGCGTGCCGCGCTGCGGCCCACGCGCAGCTCGGCGCGCTCCAGGTCGAAGGCCAGGCCGTCGGCGGCGAAGCTCGCGGCCAGGGTGCCGTCCAGCGCGAGGTCTTCGGGCGCGCCGGCGTGCAGGCGGCGCTGGCCGTCGATCAGCCAGAGCGCATCGGCGTGGCGCAGCGCGAGTTCGAGGTCGTGCGTGGACAGCAGCACGGCCAGACCCTGTTCGCGCGCCAGCGCCAGCAGCAGGTGCATGGTCTCGATGCGGCGTGGCAGGTCGAGAAAGGCGGTCGCTTCGTCCAGCACCAGCACGCGCGGTTGTTGTGCCAGCGCGCGGGCGATCAGCACCTTCTGGCGTTCACCGTCCGACATCTCGGCGACCAGCCGGTGTGCCAGCGCCAGCGCGCCGGCCTGTTGCAGCGCGGTCTGCACCGCGGCGTGGTCGGCCGCGCCGAGCCGACCGCCCCAGCCCAGGTGCGGATAACGGCCCAGGCAGGCCAGGTCGTGGCCGGTCATCTGCGCGACGTCGACGCGCTCGGTGAGCACCACCGCGAGCCGGCGCGCGCGCTCGGTCGCCGTGATGCGGTGCAGCGCCACCCCACCGAGCCGCACCTCGCCGGCGACGGCGGGCTGCATGCCGCACAGCGTGCGGATCAGGGTCGACTTGCCGGCGCCGTTGGCGCCGATCAGGCAGACGAAGCGGCCTGCGGGCAGCGCGAGGTCCAGCGGGCCGAGCAGGGCCTGGCCGCCGTGGCCGACCGTCAGGCCATGGGTGCTCAGGCCCATCAGAGCGCCATGGCGAAGCTGGCGAGCACGGTGCGCGGTGCGCCCGGGTAGGTCGGCACGAAGGCGCCGCCCGAGTCGTAATAGCGCTTGTTCCCCAGGTTCTGCAGCGCGAGCTGCAGCTTGTAACGCTGGCCGGCGCCGAAGCGGTAGGCCACATTGGCGTCCCAGCGCACGTAGGAGGGCAGCACGAAGCTGTTGGCGGTGTTGGCCTGGCGCTCGCCCACGTAGATCGCGCCCAGGCCCGCGCTCAGCCCCGCGGCGCGGCCGCTGAAATCGAAGGTGGTCCACAGGCTGGCGCTGCGGCGCGGTGCATTGGCCAGCAGGGTGCCCACCAGGCTGGCGTCGCTGTCGCGGCTGATCTGCGCCTTTAGCTCGGTGACGCTCGCCAGCAGGCGCCAGCGCGGCGTGATGCTGAACGGCACGTCCAGCTCCCAGCCCTGGCTGCGCTGCTCGCCGACCTGCAGCACGTGGTCGAAGTCGGTGGGGTCCGACACCAGGCCGTTGCGGCGGCGGATGTCGAACACCGCCAGCGTGGGCTCCAGGCGGCCGTCGAGCAGGCTGAATTTGGCGCCGACTTCCAGCTGCGTGCCGCGCGACGGCGCGGGCAGGCTGCCGTTGCGCAGCATGCCGCTGAAGGGCTCGGTGAGGAACGACTTCGACCCACTCGCGTACAGCGACACCGCGTCGCTCGGCGTCCAGGTCACGCCCAGGCGCGGCGAGAGCGCGTCGTCGCTGCGCGCCAGCGTGTCCGAGACCGGCAGGTAGTCGGCGCGCGCGAAGGTGCGCGAGCGGTCGTAACGCAGGCCGAACAGCACGCGCCACTGGTCACCCAGCTGCAGCTCGTCCTGCGCGTACAGCCCCACGTTGCGGCTGCGGTAGTTCGACGCGTCGTAGGGCACGAGCGGGCCGACCACGGTGATGCCGTGTACTGGCTTGTACAAGTCGATCGGCAGGTTGGTCGGGAAACCGAAGGGGCCGACGTTGGCGTCGGCGCGGAAGTCCCAGGTGTCTCGATTGGCGTCGGCGCCCAACAGCACGCGGTGGCGCACGCCACCGGTCTCGAAGCGGCGCGAGACCTCGGCCAGGACCGAGAGGTCGGTCTGGTCGTCGATGCTGCGCTGCTGGCGGCGGTTGACCTGCGGGTTGGGGGTGCCGGCGCCGGTGATGGGGCTGAAGCCGAAGGGGTACCAGAGCGCGTCGGTCTTGGCTGACGAGGCCTGCAGGCCCGCGTGCAGCTGCCAGCCGCTGTCCAGGCGGTGGTCGAGCACCAGCGAGGCCAGCGCGCTGTCATTTTTCAGCCGCGTGTCGGCTTCGGCGTAGTTGGTGTGGATGGGCACGCCGAGGAACAGCGGGCTGTTGCCGAAGCCGCGGTCGAAGGCGCCGCGCTTGCGGCCGAGTTCGAGTTCGGCGGTCAGCGTGGTGTGCGGCGCGGGCCGCCAGCGGAACACCGGCGAGACGAACTGCGTTTCGGCGCCGACGAAGTCGCGAAAACTCTGGTTGTCCTGCCACGAGCCGGTGAGCCGGTAGCTCAGCGTCTCGCTGATCGGGCCGGTGCTGTCGACGGTGGCGCGGTAGAAGCGGTCGCTGCCGGCGGTCAGTTCGTAGCGTGTGCGCGCGGTGTCCTGCGGTTTTTTGGTCACCAGGTTGACCACGCCGCCGGGTTCGAAGCGGCCGTAGAGCGCCGAGGCCGGCCCCTTGAGCACCTCGATCTGTTCGATGTTGACCAGCTCGTCCACCGGGGCGAACACGCTGCGGCGAAAGCCGTTCTTGAGGTTGGCGGAAGTGGCGAAGCCGCGCAGGCGGAAGCGGTCGTTGCTGCCGCCCCAGCCCACCTGCGGCGTCAGGCCCGGCACGGTGCGCACGGCTTCGCCGAAGCTGGTGACGCCACGGTCTTCCATCAGCTCGCGCGTGACGGTCTGGATGGAGAAGGGCGTCTCCTTCACCGTGGTGTCGCTCTTGTTGGCCGTGGGCGCGACGATGGCGCGGTAGGCGCGTTCGCGCGTGTCGCTGATGGTGACGGTCTCCAGCGTGGGCACGGGCTCGGTCTGGGCCCAGGCGGCCATCGAGACGCTGGCCATCGCGCACGGGAGAAGGCGGAAAGCGGTAGGAAACATGCGGTGCTCGGCTTGATCGTGAAAGGGATGGTCCTCACTGCCCGCGCACGGCGGTGGTGAGTGCGCGGGTGTTGAAGCGCATCAGCTCGATGTAGCTCGGCGCCGCGCCGCCGGGCGCGGAGAGCGAATCGGAATAGAGCGCGCCCGAGGGCTTGACGCCGGTCTCGCGCGCGATCTGCTCGATCAGGCGCGGGTCCGAGATGCTCTCGACGAACAGGGCCTTGATCTGGTCCTGGCGGATCTGGCGCACCAGCTGCGCCACGCCCTTGGCCGAGGCCTCGCTCTCGGTGCTCACGCCCTGCGGCGCGAGAAAGCGCACCTGGTGGTCGCGCGCGTAGTAGCCAAAGGCGTCGTGCGAGGTGATCACCTTGCGTTGCGCCACCGGAATCGGCGCCCAGGCGGCACGGATCTCGGCCTCGAGCTCGTTGAGCCTGACCTCGTAGGCGCGGGCATTGCGGTTGTAGAGGTCGCAGCTGGCGGCGTCGGCCTGGCACAGGGCCTTGGCGATGTTGCGCGCGTACACCTTCACGTTGGCCACGCTCTGCCAGGCGTGCGGGTCGGTCTCGCCATGGCCGTGGTCATGGCCCTTCTTGTGCTCGCCGTGGTCGTGGTCCGGCTCGCTCTTGAGCGGCGGGATGCCCTGGCTGACGGTCACGGGCCGACCCTTGTAGGCCGAGGTCTTGAGCAGGCGGCCCAGCCAGCCCTCGAAGCCCAGGCCGTTGGCGAACACCACCTGCGCCTGGCCGACCAGGCGCGCATGGGCCGGCGTGGGCTGGAACACGTGGGCGTCGGCACCGGGCCCGACCAGCACGTCGACCGCCACGCGGTCGCCGCCGACCTCTTTCACGATGTCGCCCAGGATGCTGAAGCTGGCGACCGCGCGCAGCGGCGCCTGCGCGTGCAGCGGCGGGGTGAGCGCGGCCAGGCCCAGCGCGAGCGCGGCGAGGGTGGTGAGGCGGCGGGGCAGGAAGGCGGTGGTGTGTGTCATGAGCAGGTCCTTGGTTTCAGGCTTTGAGGTGGGAAAGGGCGGGGCGCCGCTGGCGCAGCAGGCCGTGCGGCGCGAACAGCATCGAGAGCAGGTACATCGCGCCCAGGCTGAGCACGATCACCGGGCTGGTGGGCCAGTCGGCGTGGTACGAGACCAGCAGGCCGCTGGCGCTGGCGAACAGGGCGAAGGCCACGGCGCAGGCCAGCAGCGGCACGAGGCGGCGCACCCAGAAACGCGCGGTGGCGGCGGGCAGCACCATCATTCCGACCGCCATCAGCGTGCCCAGGGCATGGAAACCGGCCACCAGGTTGATCACCAGCAGCGCCAGAAAACCGAAATGCGCCGCCGCGCTCCAGCGGCTGGCGCCGCGCAGGAAGCCCGGGTCCAGGCACTCCAGCACCAGCGGGCGGTACAGCACGCGCAAGGCCAGCAGCGTCACGAGTGCAATGCCGCCCAGCAGCGCCAGCGCGGCGTCGTCCAGCGCGAGCACGGTGCCGAACAGCACGTGCAGCAGGTCCACGCTGTTGCCACGCGTCGAGACGATCAGCACGCCCAGCGCGAGCGAGAGCAGGTAGAAGGCGGCCAGGCTGGTGTCTTCGCGCAGCACCGTGTGGCGCGCGACCAGGCCCGAGCCGACGGCGACCGCCAGGCCGGCCGCGATGCCGCCCACCGTCATGGCCCCCAGCGACAGGCCGGCCACCAGGTAACCCAGTGCGGCACCGGGCAGGATCGCGTGGGCCATGGCATCGCCGGTCAGGCTCATGCGGCGCAGCATCAGGAACACACCGACCGGTGCGGCGCTCACCGACAGCAGCACGCAGCCCAGCAGCGCGCGCTGCATGAAGCCGAACTCCAGAAACGGGTCGAGCCACAGCGCGCTGCTCATGCCGGCACCCCGTGGGCGGTGGAGCCACAGGCCTCGGCGCCGTCGTCGAACGGCTCCTGCAGCCGCAGGGCGCGGGCCCAGTGGTCGGCGGTCAGCACCTCGGCCGTTGGGCCCCAGGCCACGGGCTCGCGGGCCAGCAGCAGGGTGTGCGGAAAGTGCTCGCGCACCTGGGCCAGGTCGTGCAGCACCGCGATCACCGTCTTGCCCTGCGCATGCCAGCGGTGCAGCAGGACGAGCAGGTCGCGGGTGGTGCGCTGGTCGATCGCGGCGAAGGGCTCGTCGAGCAGCACCACCGGGGCGTCCTGCAGGATCAGGCGCGCGAACAGAGCGCGCTGCAGCTGGCCGCCTGAGAGCGTGTCGATCGCGCGCCGCTCGAAACCCAGCAGGCCGACCGCCGCCAGCGCCTCGTGGCAGGCGCGGCGGTGCGCGGCGCTGTGGCGCCCGAGCGCGCCCACCTCGTGCCACAGGCCGAGCAGGACCAATTCCTGCACCGAGATCGGAAAACTGCGGTCGATCCCGCTGTGTTGCGGCAGGCAGGCCACGCGCTGGCGCGTGCCCAGGCCGTCGATGCGCCCGCCGAGCGGTGGGAGCTGCCCGGCCAGTGCCTTCAGCAGGGTCGATTTGCCCGCGCCGTTGGGGCCGACCACCGCCACCAGCGCACCCGGTGGCAGCGTGAGCGAGAGGTGGTGCACGGCCGGATGGCGCTCGTAGCCCAGCGTGAGGTCGTGCAGCACGATGGCCGATGGGGCGGAAGCTTGAAGGTCGGGCACGGGAGGATTGCAGCTAAGATACTGCAACTGAATTGCGATAGTGCGTATGTTAACGCAACATAGTTGCATTTATGGAGACCCAAGCCATGTCGCCACGCCAGACCAAAGAACCGGTGGCTGTGCCACCCCACATCCAGACCCGGCTGGAAGCCGCCGGCCTGCGCCGCACGCTGGCCACGCGCGCCGTGCTGGGCCTGTTCCTCGCGCAGCCGCACGGCGGGCTCACCCATGCGCAGGCGCTGAACGCGCTCACCGCGCGCGGGCTGGACATCAACCGCGTCACGCTCTACCGCCTGCTCGACCGCCTGGCCGCCTGCGGCGTGCTGCAACGCCAGACCGACGACCAGGCCCGCACCTGGCGCTTCAGCCTGGCGCCGCTGGATGCGAATGCCGACGAGGGCACACCGCCGCGCTTCGAATGCGACGCCTGCCACCGGCAATTTCCGATGGCCGACGTGAGCGAGCTGGCCCGCGACCTGTTGCACAGCCTCGCGCGCCAGGGCCACCGGGGCGAGCAGGTGGCGGTGCACGGCACCTGCGCGGACTGCCTGGAGCCCGCCGCGTGATCGAGTCCCGGGGGCTGCAATACGCCCACGCGGGCCAGGCGCCGCTGCGCATGGCCGATGTGTCGGTGGCGCAGGGCGGCACCCTGCTGCTGCGCGGGCCCTCGGGCAGCGGCAAGTCCACCTGGCTGGCGCTGGCCGCCGGCCTGCTCACGCCCGGCGCGGGCGAGATCGTGGTGGCCGGTCAGTCGGTGGGTGCCCTGCGCGGTGCGGCCCGAGATGCCTGGCGCGCGCGCCACATCGGTTTTCTGCCGCAGCAGCTGCACCTGAGCGACGCGCTCACGGTCGCCGACAACCTGGCGCTCGCGCACTTCGCCGCCGGCCTGCTGGTGGACCGCGCCGCCGTGGCCGAGGTGCTGGCGGCGCTGGACCTCGGCGCGCTGGCGAACCGCCGGCCCACCCAGCTCTCGGGCGGGCAGGCCCAGCGCGTGGCCCTGGCGCGCGCCGTGCTGCTGCGCCCGCGCGTGATCCTGGCCGACGAACCGACCGCGAGCCTGGACGACGACGCCTGCATGACGGCGCTCTCGCTGCTGCGCCGCAGCGCGAAGGCGCTGGACGCCACGCTCGTGATCGCCACCCACGACGCCCGCGTGCGCGACGCGCTGCCGCATGCGCAGGTGCTCACCTTCGTGGCAACGCGCCCGGAGCGCGTGGCATGAACGTGTTGTCCCTTTCCTGGCGCTACCTCTGGTCGCGCCCGCTGGCCACGGCGCTCAACCTCTTGCTGCTCGCGCTGGGCCTGGCCTCCATGGCGTTCGTGCTGATCGCGCGCGACCAGGTGGACCGTGCCTTCGAACGCGACCTCGCCGGCATCGACGCGGTGGTGGGCGCCAAGGGCAGCCCGATGCAGCTCATCCTCGCGGGCGTGTTCCACCTGGACGTGCCGCCCGGCAACATCCCGCTGGCCGAGGCCCGCCAGCTCGCGGAACACCCGCAGGTGGCGCAGCTCATCCCGCTGAGCCTGGGCGACAACCTGGGCGGCTTCCGCATCGTGGGCACCACGCACGACTACCCGGCCCACTACGGTGCCCGGCTCGCGCAGGGCGCGCTCTGGCAGGCGCCGCTGGAGGCCGTGCTGGGCGCACAGGTCGCCGCGCGCACGGGCCTGCAGGTGGGCCAGGCCTTCGAAGGCGCGCACGGCCTGGGCGTGGGTGGCAGCTCGCACGGCGAGACGCCGTACACCGTCACCGGCGTGCTCGCGCCCTGCGGCTGCGTGCTCGACCGGCTGGTGCTCACCGCTACCGAATCGGTCTGGCGCGTGCACGACGACATGCACGCCGGCGCGAACATGGACGAGGCCGAGCGCGCCGAACTGGCCGAGGCGCTGGCGGCCGAGCGCGAGATCACGCTGGCCCTGATCCGCTACCGCACGCCGTTGGCGGCGGTGAGCTTCCCGCGCTTCATCAACCAGACCACCTCGCTGCAGGCCGCGGCGCCGGCGGTGGAGATCACGCGCCTGCTGAGCATGGTCGGTGTGGGCACGCAGGTGCTGCGCGGGCTGGCGGCCGTGCTTCTGGGCGTGGCCGGGCTGTCGGTGTTCATCGCGCTCTGGAGCGCGGTGCGCGAGCGCCGCGCCGACCTGGCGATGCTGCGCATGCTGGGCGCGCCGCCGCGGCGCGTGGCCGCGCTGCTGCTGTGCGAGGCGCTGTGGCTCGCGTTGCTGGCGTGCGCGCTGGGCCTGCTGGCCGCGCATGCGCTCACGGCCCTCATGGGCGAGATGTTGATGGCCCGGCATTCGCTGGCCATCACCGGTTGGCAATGGGTGTCGGGCGAAGCCTGGGTGCCCGTGCTGGCCTTGGGGGTGGCGGTGGTGGCGGCGCTCCTGCCGGCCCTCCATGCCTACCGTGTCGATGTCACTCAACTCCTGAATTCGAGGTAACACCATGAAGAAAACACTGTTCCTGTTCGCCGCCGCCCTGCTGTCCACCGCCGCGCTGGCCCAGCACTCCGACAAGGAGACCAAAGAAGACATCGCCCGCCACCGCGCCATGGCCGTGGCGCACGAAGGCGCGGCCAAGTGCCTGGAGGCCGGCAAGGGCGAAAAAGTCTGCATGCAGGAACTCGCGGTGGCCTGCAAGGGTCTGGCCCTGGGAAAATACTGCGGCATGCGCCACGCGCACTGACGGCCTGAACCCAACCGAGACGATTCCCCATGCGCCACCTGTTCCAAGCCTCTCGTTTCGCCGCGCTGCTCGTGATGGGCGGGGCCGTGCTGGTCGGTGCCGGGGCCCAGACCCTGAGCTCGCCGGTGCCGCCCGGCACCCCCTCGAGCCAGCCCTCGGGCCTGCCGCACGGCCAGGGTGCGGGTGTGCACAGCCCGCTCAGCCCGTTCGCGCCCCTGCCCAGGCGCGGCGACGTGGTCGCCTGGTCGACGCTGACCGACATCACCACCAAGGTGGAGAACAAGCGCATCGTGCCGGTGTACCCGGCGCCGGTGGCCGAGCTGAACCAGAAGAAGCTGCGGCTGCAGGGCTTCATGATGCCGCTGGAGCCGGGCGAGAGCCAGCGCCACTTCCTGCTCGCCTCGGTGCCGCTGACCTGCGGTTTCTGCACGCCGGGCGGGCCCGAGAGCATGGTCGAGGTGCGCACCAGCAAGCCGGTGAAGTACAAGCTGGAGGCGGTGGTCGTCGAGGGCACCTTCCACGTGCTGCAGAACGACCCCTACGGCCTGTACTACCGCATCACCGGCGCCGTCGGCGTCGAGTGACGCGCACGCCTGGCGATACCATCGCCGGGTGAACATCGCCAGCCACCCCGTCGTCGCCTCCCTCACCCCGGTCTTCATCCTGATCGGCCTCGGCTACCTGGCCGGGCGCCTGCAATGGATCCGCGATGCCGCGGTCAAGGACCTGTCCAACCTGGTCTTCCTGCTGCTCATCCCGGCCCTGCTGTTCCGCACCATGAGCTCGGTGCATTTCGAGGAACTCGACCTGCGGCCGATCGGCGCCTACTTCCTGGCCGCGCTGTCGCTGCTGGCGGTGTCCATCGCCTGGCGGGGCTTCAACCGGGGCAGCGTGGTGCTGGCCCTGGCCGGCACCTTCTCCAACATGGTGATGCTGGGCATCACGCTGGTGGAACTGGCCTACGGCAAGAGCGCGCAGGTCACGGTGCTCACGCTGGTGTCGGTGCATGCGCTGATCCTGCTGACCACCGGTTCCATCGTGCTCGAACTCGCGGTGGCGCGCGAAGCCCGCGCGGGCGGCCAGCGCGCGCCGCACGTGCTGGCCACGGCCTGGTCGGCCTTCAAGGGCGCGCTCATCCACCCGATTCCCCTGCCCATCCTGTGCGGCCTGCTGTTCGCGCAGAGCGGCCTCACGCTGCCCACGGTGGTGGACCGGCCGTTGCAATTGCTGGGCAGCGCCTTCGGCCCGATCGCGCTGGTGCTGGTGGGCGTGACCCTGGCGCGCACACCCATGGCCGGCCACCTGCGCCAGGCCCTGTGGGTCAGCGTGTCCAAGAACCTGGTGCTGCCGCTGCTGGTGGGCCTGTGCGCTTGGGGCATGGGCATCACCGGCATGCCGCTGACCGTGATGGTGGTGGCCGCGGCCCTGCCGGTGGGGGCGAACGTGTTCCTGTTCGCCCAGCGCTACGAGGTGGCGCAGGAAGTCACCACCGCGGCCATGGGCCTGTCCACCGTGCTCGCGCTGTTCACGCTCAGCCTGGTGATGACCACCATGGCCTGGCTCAACTGAGCGCCGGGTGCTCGCTCACTGGCTGATCTTGCGGCCTTCTTCGACCTGGTACTCGAAGTAGCGCTGGAAGCCGAAGGCCAGGCTGCCCATCAGCGCGACCGTGCCCATCAGCAGCGCGGCCACGAGGGCGCCGATGGTCAGCCAGTTGGTGCCGCCCGAGACGGCGTCCGCCGGCAACTGGGGGTTGAACTGGCGGTTCCACTTCTCGCGGTCGGTCAAGGCATAGACGATGGCCATCAGGCAACTGGCGGAGATGGTCGCGCCGAGCAGCGGGATCAGCACCCACGAGAGCTTGTCGTCCTGCCCGTAGAGCAGCACACGGTCCACGCCCCACAGGCCCAGCGCCGCCGGGATCGGGTGCAGCCAGCCCACCCAGTCGCCCAGGCCGCGCAGGTAGAAACGGTGCAGGCCGAGCATGCCGCCCAGCAGCGCCAGCCAGACCGCCAGCGTCTTATTCTTGCGCATCATCGTCATGCGCCCTCGTTCGGCGGCGCACTGTCACCGGCACCCAGGGTCTTCTGCATCAGCACGATGTCGAGCCAGCGGCCGAATTTCCAGCCGCACGACTGCACCACGCCCACGGGCTCGAAGCCCAGCGCCTTGTGCACACCGATGGAGCCGGCGTTGGCCGAATCGCCGATCACGGCCATCACCTTGCGCGTGCCGGCGCGTTCCAGCGCGGCCAGCAGCTCGGCGAGCAGCGCGCGGCCCAGGCCCTGGCGGTGGGCCGCCGGGTCCATGTAGATCGAGTCCTCGACCGAAAAACGGTAGGCCGGGCGCGGCTTGAACCAGTTGCCGTAGGCGTAGCCCAGCACCTGGCCGCCTTCTTCGGCGACCAGCCAGGGCAGGCCCTTGCCCAGCACGTCGGCGCGGCGCGCCGTCATCTCGGCCAGGGTGGGCGGGGTGGTTTCGAAAGTGCCGGTGCCGTGCAGCACGTGGTGGCCGTAAATGCGGGTGATCGCGTCGAGGTCTTCGTCGCGGCTGGGGCGGATCAGGGGCATGGGTAAGGTGGGTCGCTCGGGAAGGGGGCTGGCAAAACCAGCGAACGGGCTATAATCGCGGGTTTCGTGGCGTTTCGCTGGCCGGGTGGTCAGTCGTGTGTCTCAAGCGCTGCAAATAAAGCGGGTCGCAAGATCCAGTGAAGTACCGATCCTGGTACCTCTCCACCCGAAGGATAAATCATGGTCGTCATTCGACTCTCCCGCGGCGGCGCAAAAGCCCGTCCGTTCTACAACATCGTGGTTGCCGACAAGCGCAATCGCCGCGATGGCCGCTTCATCGAGCGCATCGGTTTCTACAACCCCCTGGCCCGCGGTGGTGAAGAGCCCCTGCGCATCGCCCTGGACCGCCTGACCTACTGGACCGGCGTTGGCGCCACCCCGTCGGACACCGTGGCGCGCCTGGTCAAGCAGAACGCCGCCAAGGCCGCGGCCTGATCCTGCCCGCGGCAAGGTGAGCCACCCCGCGTCCGGCGCCTTCAAGGCGTTGCCCCTGCCCGACGACGCCGTCGAGCTGGGGCGCATACAGGACGCGTGGGGCATCAAGGGCTGGGTCCGCATCCTGCCCCACAGCGCCGACACCTCGGCGCTGATCGCTTCCTCTTCTTGGTTCCTGCAGCCGCCCGAAGCCCGCTTCGCGCGCGGCTTCTCGGCGTTCACGGGCTGCGTGGGCGTGGGCGTGGCGGAAGTCAAACCCCACACCGACGGCCTGGTCGCCCAGCTGGACGGCGTGGACGACCGCAATGCGGCCGAGGCCCTCAAGGGCGTGCGCATCTACCTGCCGCGCAGCGCCTTCCCGGCCACCCCCGAAGGTGAGTACTACTGGGTCGACCTGATCGGCCTGGACGTGTTCAACCGCGAAGGCGTGCACCTGGGCGTGGTGCGCGACCTCATGCCCACCGGGCCCACCTCGGTGCTGGTGCTCGAACACACCGAGACGGTGGACGGCACCGAGCAGACCGCCGAGCGCATGATTCCTTTCGTGGCGGCCTACATCGACGACGTCGACAAGGCGCAGCGCCGCATCACCGCCGACTGGCAGCCGGATTACTAGGCCCCCACGCTCCGCCGCTGCGCGGGTCGCTGCCCCACGAGGGGGTTGATCCGGCTTGGGGCGGCCCGGCACCGGATCGTTGACGCTCACAATACCGCCATGCGCTTCGACGTCATCACGCTTTTCCCGGAGCTGTTCGCGCCTTTCCTGCAGCACGGCATCAACCGCCGCGCCTTCGAGTCCGGCCAGGTGGCCGTGCACCTGTGGAACCCGCGCGACTTCGCCGAAGGCAACTACCGCCGGGTCGACGACCGCCCGTTTGGCGGCGGCCCGGGCATGGTCATGATGGCCGAACCCCTGTGGCAGTGCCTGCAGGCTATCCGCACCGCGCGCGCGGAGGCCGACGATGCCCGCGCCCCCGTGGTCCTTTTTTCCCCGATCGGCGAGGCGCTGAACCACGCGGGCGTCGAGGGCTGGTCGCGCAGCCAGGGCGCGGTGCTGGTGTGCGGCCGCTACGAAGGCATCGACCAGCGCTTCATCGACACCTGCGTGGACCGGCAGATCAGCCTGGGCGATTTCGTGCTCTCGGGTGGCGAGATCGCGGCCATGGCCCTGCTGGATGCCGTGGCGCGCCTGCAGCCCGGCGTGCTGACCGACGAGGGCAGCCACCAGCAGGACAGCTTCAACCCGGCGCTCGACGGCCTGCTGGACAGCCCGCACCACACCCGCCCCGAGGTCTGGCAGGGCCCGCGGGGGCCGATGGCGGTGCCGGAGGTGCTGTTGGGCGGCCACCACGAGCGCATCGCCCGCCACCGGCGCGAGCAAAGCCTGCTGCTCACGGCCAGCCGCCGGCCCGACCTGCTGGCCCGTGCCCGGGCGCAGGGATTGCTCGACGCGGCGGACCAGGCTTTCCTCCGCGCTCAGGGATTGCTATAATCCAAGGCTTTTCGATCCTCTGACCGGCCGCCGCGACCGGGCCACCCCGCAAACCCGCAAGGGTCTGGACAGGGGCCCTGCCGGATTCGCGGCCTTTAGTGCAGCGCGGCCATGACCGACAAAACAGGAAATCATGAACCTTATCCAGACCCTTGAGCAAGAAGAAATTGCTCGCCTTGGCAAAGTCATCCCGCCGTTCGCCCCTGGCGACACCGTGATCGTCAGCGTGAACGTGATCGAAGGCACCCGCAAGCGCGTGCAGGCCTACGAAGGCGTGGTGGTGGCCCGCCGCAACCGTGGCCTGAACTCCAGCTTCATCGTGCGCAAGATCTCCAACGGCGAAGGCGTCGAGCGCACCTTCCCGCTGTACAGCCCGCTGATCGCCAAGATCGAAGTCAAGCGCCGCGGTGCCGTGCGCCGTGCCAAGCTGTACTACCTGCGCGAGCGCAGCGGCAAGTCGGCCCGCATCAAGGAAAAGCTGGGCGCGTAAAGCGCATCGGGCCTGGCCCGGTCGCCTGCACCCTCCTAAAAAAGCCGCTCCCCGGAGCGGCTTTTTTGCGTCTGGCCTATGCTTGCCTTCACATGACCCACGTTCTGCCCGCTTTTGATCCGCGCCTGGTACCCATCGTCGCGGACGAGGCCGACGAGATGTTGCGCCCCGCGCAGGCGCAGCGCCTCACGCCCACCGGCCTGCGCGAACTCTTCGCCCGCCCGCCGGTGTGGACGCCCGAACTGCACCGCGAGCGCAAGTTCGTCGACCGCGCGCCCGCCGAGGCGGCGGTGCTGCTGCCGCTGGTGATGCGCGACGAGCTCACGCTCATCCTGACCCAGCGCACGGCCCACCTGTCCACCCACTCGGGCCAGATCGCCCTGCCGGGCGGCAAGCTCGACCCCGAGGACGCCGACGCCACCGCCGCCGCCCTGCGCGAGGCGCAGGAAGAGATCGGCCTGGCGCCGGATCGGGTGGAGGTGCTGGGCACGCTGCCGGTGTACGTCACCGGCACGTCCTTCATCGTCACGCCGGTCGTGGGGCTGGTGCGGCCGGGTTTCGAGCTGGTGCCCAACCCGGACGAGGTGGACGACGTGTTCGAGGTGCCGCTGGCCTACCTCATGAACCCCTTGCACCACCGGCGCCACGCGCTGGCCTTCGAGGGCGTGGTGCGCGAGTGGTACTCCATGCCCTACCTGGACGGCGACCGCGAGCGCTTCATCTGGGGCGCCACCGCCGGCATGCTGCGCAACTTCTACCGCATGCTCAGCGCCTAGGCCCGTGCGGCGCTCTGTGGCGCGCGCCCCTCACGCCACTATGATGGCGCCATGAGTTTTTTCGCCATCCTCATTGCCCTGCTGCTGGAACAGGCGCGCCCGCTCGCCTTTGACAACCCCGTTCACGCCGGTCTGCGCGGCTGGGCGCGCACCGTGCGCCGCAACCTCGATGCCGGCCAGTCCTCCCATGGCTGGGTCGCCTGGGTGCTGGCGGTGGGCGTGCCGGCGGCCATCGCGGGGCTGGTGTACTGGGGCCTGTGGCAGTTCAGCTCCGTGCTGGCTTTCGTGTGGACCATCGGCATTCTTTACGTGACGCTGGGCTTTCGCCAGTTCAGCCACCACTTCAGCGAGATCCGGCAGGCGCTCGATGTGGGCGACGACGCCACCGCGCGCGAGAAGCTGGCCCGCTGGCTGCGTGTGGACGCCTCCAGCCTGCCGCGCACCGAGCTGTTGCGCCAGGTGATCGAGCACTCGGTGCTGGCCGCCCACCGCCACGTGTTCGGCGTGCTGGTGTGTTTCGTGGTGTTCTGGGCCATCGGCCTGGGCCCCTCGGGCGCGGTGTTCTACCGCCTGGCCGAGTACCTCTCGCGCAACTGGCGCGCGCGCCCGGACGGCACGCCCAGCCCGGCGCTGCAGCACGCCGCCGCGACCGCCTGGCGCTGGGTCGACCACGTGCCGGCGCGCTTGACGGCGCTGGGCTTCGCCGTGGTGGGCAACTTCGAGGAGGCCGTGGCCAGCTGGCGCGGCGATGCCGAGCGCTTTGCCCCGGGCAGCGACGGCGTGGTGCTGGCCGCCACCTCGGGCGCCATCAACGTGCGGCTGACCCCGCAGCTCGATCCGCTCACGATCGAAGACGACGAGGTGGTGGGCGACCCCGGCGCCCGGCCGGATCCGCAACTGGCCCACCTGAGCAGTGTGGTGGGGCTGGTGTGGCGCGCGGTGGTGCTCTGGATGCTGCTGCTCGCGCTGCTCACCCTGGCAGGGCTTTAATACCGCCGCTTGTCCGAGAGTTCCGCGAACAGCTCGCCGTAGAGGCGGTAACGGTTCTCGCTGATCGCCAGCGGGTCGTCGGCCGGCTGGTCCGGCTCCCCGGTCTGCACGTGTTCCACCACCCCGCAACCCGGCTCGTGCAGGTGCGTGCAGTTGTAGAAGCGGCAGTGGCCCAGCGTGGCATTCAGGTCGGGCATGAGGTGGGCCAGCTGCATGGGCTCGATGTGGTTCAGGCCGAATTCCTGAAACCCCGGTGAATCGATCAGCGCGGTGCGGCGTTCCGCGTCCACCCAGTACCAGGTGGTGCTGGTCGTGGTGTGTTTGCCCGAGTTGAGCGCCCGCGAAATCTCGCCCGTCAGCGCGCGCGCCTCGGGCACCAGCCGGTTCACCAGCGTGCTCTTGCCCACGCCCGAGGGGCCCAGCACCAAGGTGCGCTTGTTCGCCAGCCGCTGCTGCAGGGCATCGAGGCCGGCTTCCGAGCCCTCGGCCGATTTCAGGCGCAGCGGCAATACCGCGCAGCCCATGCGCCGGTAGGGCTCCAGGCGGGCCCAGGCGCGGTCGAACGCGGGCTGCAGGTCGCTCTTGTTGAGCACGATCAGCACGTCGATGCCTTCGGCCTGTGCCGCGATCAGGGCCCGGGTCAGCTGGCTCTCGGAAAACTCCGGATCGGCCGCCACCAGCACCAGCACCTGGTCGAGGTTGGCGGCAAACGACTTGGTGCGCATCTCGTCCTGCCGGTAGAACAGGTTGCGCCGCTCGTCCACGCGCTCGATGCTGCCTTCGTCGCCGGTGACCTGCCATTGCACCTGGTCACCCACGACCACGGCGTTCTTCTTGCCGCGCGGGTGGCAGATGCGGCGTTCGCCGTCGAGGCTTTCCACGAGGCAGTGGCGCCCGTGGGCGGCCACCACCAGACCGGGTTGCAGATCGGTCATCAGGCCTTCTGCAGGGCGTCCACCGCGGCGGCGCAGTGGATGTCGCTGACCGAGATGCCGTTCACGTCGTGCGTGTTGAAGCGCACCGTGCAGCGGCCGTAGCTGACGGCCAGGTCAGGGTGGTGGTCTTCGCGGTGCGCGATCCAGGCCAGGGCGTTCACGAAGGCCATGGTCTCGTGGAAGTTGGCGAAGCTGTAGGTTTTCTCCAGCGCGCCGTCGATCAGCTTCCAGCCCTGGGCGGCATCGCCGTTGAGCTGGGTGAGCTGGGTCACGATTTCTGTGGCGGAGAGGGCGCGGCGGTTCTGGTGGATCGGGTTCATGGGTCGGGTTCGCGTCAGGCGGTTTGCAGGCGGGAGAGGCGTTCGCTCGCCGGCGGGTGGGAATAGTAGAAGCGCGCGTACAGCGGGTCGGGCGTGAGCGTGCTGGCATTGTCCTTGTAGAGCTTGAGCAGCGCGCTGGCCAGATCGGGGCCGCTGGTGTGGGCCACGGCATACGCATCGGCCTCGAACTCGTGCTGGCGCGAGAGCTGCGCCATCAGCGGCGAGAGGAAGAAGGTGAACAGCGGCACCACCATCATGAACAGCAGCAGGGCCAGCGCGTCGTTGGGCGTGTCCATCGACGGCGTCACGCCCAGACCGCTGAAGAACCAGGCCTGGCTCGACACCCAGCCCAGCAACGCGAAGCCCGCCAGGCTCAGCGCGAACATCAGCACGATGCGCTTGAGGATGTGGCGGCGCTTGTAGTGGCCGAGTTCGTGCGCGAGCACGGCGTCGATCTCGTCGGGGCTGAGCTGTTTGAGCAGGGTGTCGAAGAACACCACGCGCTTGGCCGCGCCGAAGCCGGTGAAGTAGGCGTTGGCGTGGGCGCTGCGCTTGCTGCCGTCCATCACGAACAGGCCCTTGGCGGCGAAGCCGCAGCGCTGCATAAGCGCGTTCACGCGCGCCTTGAGCGTTTCGTCCGACAGCGGTTCGAACTTGTTGAACAGCGGCGCGATGAGGGTGGGGTAGAGCACCAGCGCGAGCAGGTTGAAGGCCATCCAGACGCCCCAGGCCCAGAGCCACCAGGTCGGGCCGGCCGCGCCCATGAGCCAGAGCACCAGCGCGGCGATCGGCAGGCCGATCAGCGCGCCCACCAGCGTGCCCTTGACCAAGTCGCCCAGCCAGAGCGACATCGTCATCTTGTTGAAGCCGAAGCGTTCCTCGATGCGGAAGGTGGCGTACCAGCCCAGGGGCAGGGTGATGAGGCCGCCGATCAGCACGAAGGCCGCGAGCAGCGCCAGCTGTTGCAGCATGCCGCCGCCCAGCGCGTCCAGCAGCCGCTGGTTGAGCCAGTCCAGGCCGCCCAGCAGCGTCCAGCCCAGCAGCAGCGCGGCCTCGATGGCGGTCTCCAGCAGGCCGAAGCGCGCCTTGGTGATGGTGTAGTCGGCCGCCTTCTGGTGCGCGGCCACCGAGATCGTGTCGCTGAAGGCCGCGGGCACGGCATGGCGGTGGCGCGCCACATGGCGGATCTGTCGGCTGGCGAGCACGGTGCGCACCAGCAGGCCCAGCAGCAGCAGGGCGCAGAAAACGGCGGTGAATGCGAAGGAAGCGGTGTCCATGGGGCCGAGTCTATCGAAGACGGCCCTTTGCGCGCGCCGTGGGGCCGGGGGCCCCGGGCGGCGGATCGGCGAGAATGCCGGCCATGACTTCTGCCTCCACCGCCCCGGCGGGCACCGCCGCCGACACCCCCACCCTCGCCAAGAGCGACCAGAACCTGGTCTGGATCGACTGCGAGATGAGCGGGCTCGACCCCGAAAAAGAGCGCCTGCTGGAAATCGCGGTGGTCATCACCGGTCCGCAGCTCACGCCGCGCATCGAAGGGCCGGTGATCGTGGTGCACCAGAGCGACGCCGTGCTCAACGCCATGGACGCCTGGAACAAGGGCACGCACGGCCGCAGCGGCCTGATCGACAAGGTCAAGGCCAGCACGGTGAGCGAGGAAGAGGCCGAGGCCACCCTGCTGGCCTTCATCGCCCAGTACGTGCCCAAGAACGGCTCGCCGATGTGCGGCAACACCATCAGCCAGGACCGCCGCTTCATGGTGAAGTACATGCCCAAGCTGGAGGCCTACTTCCACTACCGCTGCCTGGACGTGAGCACGCTCAAGGAACTGGCCCGCCGCTGGCGGCCCGAGGTGTACGAATCTTTCAAGAAGCACCAGAAGCACACCGCGCTGGCCGACGTGCACGAGTCCATCGACGAGCTCGAGCACTACCGCACCCACTTCCTGCGCTGAACGCGCGCCCCACGGCTTGCACCGGCGCCCCTGCGCGCCGGCCTTGGGGTGTGCGGCCACATGTCAAAATTGTGACGTTCACATGAGATTTGCATGACAAAAAAATCCCGTTACCGCTTCGTTTCGAAGCACCAGGAGGTGCTCCAGCTGGGCGCCGCGGTGCTGTTCCTCCTCCTGGTCGGGCTGTACGCCTCCCTCACCGGTGCATCCACCGCAGGCCTGGCGACTTCGGCGATGTGGCTGCTGATCGTGGCGGCGGCGGTGGGGGCCTACATGGCCATGAACATCGGCGCCAACGACGTGGCCAACAACATGGGCCCGGCGGTGGGTTCGGGTGCCATGACCATGGGCTGGGCCATCGTCGTGGCCGCCGTCTTCGAGGCCCTGGGCGCCATCGTGGCCGGTGGCGACGTGGTCGGCACCATCAAGGGCGGCATCATCGATCCCAATGCCATCTCGGACCCGGCGCTGTTCGCGTGGGTGATGTTCTCCGCGCTGCTGGCCGGCGCGCTCTGGCTCAACCTCGCCACGGCCGTGGGGGCCCCCGTGTCCACCACGCACTCCATCATCGGCGCGGTCATGGGCGCCGGCATCGCCGCCGGCGGCTGGGGCCTGGTCAACTGGGAAACCATCGTCCAGATCGTGATCAGCTGGGTGATCTCGCCCCTGGCCGGCGGTGCGATGGCCGCCGCCTTTCTGTACATCATCAAGCGCAGCGTGACCTACCGCAGCGACATGATCGACGCCGCCAGCCGCGTGGTGCCCATCCTGATCGCCGCCATGGTCTGGGCCTATACCACCTACATGCTGCTCAAGGGCCTGGGCCAGATGGTGCATGTCGGGGTCCCGACGGCCATGGGCGCGGGGGTGGTGCTGGCCGTGGTCGTGTGGGCACTGATCCGCAAGCCCATCGCCAAGCACGCCCGGCGGCAGGAGAACAGCAAGAACGGTGTCAACCGCCTGTTCACCTGGCCGCTGGTCTGTTCGGCCGCGCTGCTGAGCTTCGCCCACGGCGCCAACGACGTGGCCAACGCCATCGGCCCGCTGGCCGCGATCTACGAAGCCGTGAAAGACGGCGCCATCGCCACCAAGGCCGGTACGCCGCTGTGGATCATGGTGCTGGGCGCGCTCGGCCTGGCGGTGGGGCTGGCGCTGTACGGCGCGCGGCTCATCCGCACCGTGGGCAAGGAAATCACCGAGCTGGACAACATGCGCGCGTACGCCATCGCGATGTCCGCCACGCTCACGGTGATCGTCGCCTCGCAGCTGGGCATGCCGGTGTCGACGACGCACATCTCCATCGGCGCGGTGTTCGGCGTCGGCTTCCTGCGCGAACTGCTCAAGGTGAACTACGCGAAGATGGAACGTGTGGTGCGCTCAGGCCACCAGGGTGCCGACCGCGACGTGGTCGAGGCCTACCTGAGCCGCTTCGAGGCCGCCGAGGTGAGCGAGAAGAAGCGCATGCTGGCGGAAATGAAGCGGCTTGCCAAGCAGCGGGAGCTGGCGCAACCGGAAGATGCGGTGTTCGCCAAGAAGGAACAGAAGGCGTTCAAGAAGGCCTACAAGAAGGAAATCGTCAAGCGCTCCGTGGTCATGCGCATCGTGGCGGCCTGGATCGTCACCGTGCCGGCCACCGCCGTGCTGGCGGCGCTGCTGTTCTACGTGGTGCGCGCCGTGCTCAATTGAGCGCGGATGTAAAGACTTGGGGTTTTCCCGAATCCATGCCATAATCAGCGGCTTCGCAGGCAACTGCGATGATTTGTGCATCTGCCTCACACACCAGGCCCCCCGCAACCGCAGGATGGGGCCTTCGCTCCCGGTGTCACGCTTCTCTCTGTGACCCATGGCGCGTCGATCGTTTGATGGTTGATGTTTTGTAACCACGAACGGATCCGACGCCCCGGAGCTGCCACCTTTTCAAGGTAGGCCGTCCCTTTAGCGTTTGCATTCGATCAATTGCGCCCTCTGGCGCATGGACGAACATGAGCGACTCTTTTGAAGCCCGCGGCGATTTCTCGCCCGAAATCCTCTCTGCCGACACCGAGGCAGACCTTTCCACCCCCGTGATCGCTGAGGCCGCAGAGGCCGCAGAGGCCATCGAGCCCACCGGCCCCAACGGCTTCGAGCTGTTGGGCCTGGCGCCCGAGCTGGTGCAAGCCTGCGTGGACCTCGGGTACACGCAACCCACCACCGTGCAGAACAACGTGATCCCCAAGGCCTTGCTGGCCGAAGGCGAGCAGCGTTTTGCCGACCTGATGGTCTCCAGCCAGACCGGCAGCGGCAAGACCGCGGCCTTCCTGCTGCCCGTGCTGCACACCCTGCTGCAGCAACGCGCCGCCGCCGACGCCAAGGAGCGCGCCGACCGCGAACAAGCGGTGGCCGACGCCCTGGCCCGTGGCGAAGCACCGCCCAAGGCGCCCAAGCGCAAGGACCCCACCAGCTCGCGCAACTTCAAGGCCGCCACCCCCGGCGCCCTGATCCTGTGCCCCACGCGCGAACTCGCGCAGCAGGTGGCCAACGACGCCATCGACCTCGTGCGCCACTGCCGCGGCCTGCGCATCGCCAACGTGGTGGGCGGCATGCCTTACCAGTTGCAGATCGCGCGCCTGCAGAACGCCGACCTCGTGGTCGCCACCCCCGGCCGTCTGCTGGATCTGCAGCGCTCGCAGCAGCTCAAGCTCGACCAGGTGCAGTTCCTCGTCGTCGACGAAGCCGACCGCATGCTCGACCTGGGCTTCTCCGACGACCTCGCCGAAGTCAACGCCCTGACCAGCCAGCGCCGCCAGACCATGATGTTCAGCGCGACCTTCGCGCCGCGCATCCAGCAACTCGCCATGCGCGTGATGCACGACAACGGCAAGCACGCACAAAAGGTGCAGATCGATTCGCCGCAAGAGCAACACGCCAACATCAAGCAGGTGCTGTTCTGGGCCGACCACGCCGACCACAAGCGCAAGCTGCTCGACCACTGGTTGCGCGACACCACCATCAACCAGGCGGTGGTGTTCTGCAGCACGCAGATCGAATGCGATGGCCTCGCCAACGACCTGCAGCAATCCGGCTTTGCCGCCGTGGCGCTGCACGGTGCGCTGAACCAGGGCATGCGCAACCGCCGCCTGATGGCACTGCGCAACGGCCAGGTGCAGATCCTGGTGGCCACCGACGTCGCCGCGCGCGGCATCGACGTGCCCACCATCACCCACGTCTTCAACTTCGGCCTGCCGATGAAGGCCGAGGACTACACGCACCGCATCGGCCGCACCGGCCGTGCCGGCCGCGACGGCCTGGCCGTCACCTTCGCCGAGTTCCGCGACCGCCGCAAGATCGGCGACATCGAGGCCTACACGCGCCAGCGCATCAACGTCGAGACCGTGCCCGGCCTCGAACCGCGCCAGCGCGCACCGCAGCCCGAGTTCGGTGGCCGTGGCCGTCCGGGCGCAGGCCGTGGTGATCGCTTCGGTGGTGGTGGTGATCGCAACTATGCCGACCGCAGCAACTTCAACGCCCGTGGCCCCGCACCGCGCGGCCCGCGTTTCGAAGGTCGCCCGGAAGGCCGCTTCGACGCCCCCCGCGTCGACCACAGCCGCCCGGAAACGCGCTTCGACCCGCGCTTCGAAGGCCGTGCCGAGCCGCAGCCGCGCCACGAGAACCGCTTCGAGAACCGCGGTGATCAAGGCGGCTACCGCAACGACACGCGCCCGGCCAGCCGTGGCTTCGGCGACCGGGGTGCCGCCCCGGCGCGCACCGGTGGCAAGCCCGGTGGCTTCTCCAGCTTCGGCCGCAGCGACAAGGGCGGCGAGCAACGTGGTGGCTTCAGCGACCGTGGCAACGCCGAGCGCGGCGCCATGCGCGGTGAATTCGCGCCGCGCCGCAACGAAGGCGGCCCGGCCCGCCCGATGGCGCGCCGCGCACCGCGTTAAGCCGCTCCGGCGCCACACAAAAAAAGCCAGGCCCTCGGGCCTGGCTTTTTTTTTGGATCGGCGGTGCCCGCGTGACCGCCGTCCTTCACCCGTTGTTCGGGAGGTGGGTGAGATTGAAGAGGGCGTTGGGAATCCCGCCGCCGCGATGCCCCGTCAGCAGCGTCAGCACGTCGCGGGGGACATGGAAGTCCTCAGCGAACGCTGCCATCAGTGCCAGCGCCGTGTTCAAGACATCGCGGTGGGCTCGCAGATGGTCCAACAGCGGCTCGGGAACGTCGGTGATCCATGCCGAGGGGGACAAGGCCACGATGGCCAGGATGTGCGCCAGCGCAGGTGAATTCAAAAGGTGTTCGTGGACGAAGTTCGTGTCGTCGAGAGCCGTCAGGAGATCTTCTCCTAGGGACCGCAAAAAGCCGCACGTCCTGTCGTCTTTCCGCACGCCAGGTCCGGTCCTCAGGCCATGGGTGGCGAGGTGTTCCAGAAAGATGAGTTGTCGGCTGGTGTCGTCACCCAGGGCCTCGATCAGGTGGTGCGCGGGGATATCTGTCTGTTCAAGCGCCTCACGAAACTCAACGAAGGGCCCCTGGCAGATGGCCCTGGCCAGGGCCCCATGGGCGGAATCGACCTTCTCCTGCAGCCTTTGCAGCGTTTCCTGCGTTTCCTGGTCGACCCGCTGCGCGAAGTATGCCGCGCCCTTGTCGCAGGCCCAGGCCAGGGTGCCAGCGAGCACCGCCGTGGCGGCGAGAGCCCCGATCTCCTGCAGCCTCGAATCCATGCAGATGCCGTGCTTGTCTTCGCCCGAACGCGCCAGCTCCAGCGCGTCGATCACCGCGACAAAGACCGACAGCCCGAACACCACCACCCCACCCACAACGCCTGCACGGCAGGTTTTCAACGCCACCTGCCCGAGCCCCTGCCGGATCGAGTTCGGCAGACAGGCCATCGCAAAGTCGTCTTTGGCCTTGAGGGCCGAATCCACCTGCGTCTGCAGGTCGTGCAGCGTGGGCTTGCGCGTGCGCGGCACGAAAGAAGCGCCCTCCATGTCGATGGAAAGACGGGACGGGGCATAGAGATCGACGCTGTTCAAAACGGCTGCTCCGCAAACTCGGTCGCGGGCCAGGTCCGGCCCCACATTCCAGGATCAACAGTGCAGGTCAGCGCGCAACAGTTCAGCGCATTTCAGCGCGGCGCCCCCGCCGCGAGCCACGCGCGCCAGCCACCGAAGTGCGTGATGTCGGTCGCGCCACCGACGCCCAGCCCTTCGCAGATGAAGCCCGGCACCTCGCTGCCGTCGGCGAGCTTCACCTTGCCGATGCCCAGCGGCGCGGGGATGCCGGCCGCGAAGCTGCCGAAAAGAGCCGACGGTACTTCCCACACCTCCATCGCGATCGCCGCGCCGCCCTCGGCCACCCGCACCATGCCGGGCCGCTGCACCGGTCCACCGGCCAGGGCGTAGAAGCGGTACTCGGGCGCGGAGACGGGGCTGTCCACGAGCCGCGCACCGCGTGCTGTGAGCTGGTGGTTCAGCGGCAGGCCCGAGAGGTGCGCGCCGCACACCGCCACGCGCACCGTGCCCGAGCCGGCCGCGCCCACCTCGCCGCCCGGCAGGCCCACGCAGGCCGGTGTGGCCGACACGTCGGTGCCCGTCGCGCCCAACGAACCACCGAGCGAGCGATGAAAACGATCGGCCAGGCGCAGCAGCGCCAGGTCCTTGTGCGCGGGCGCGCCCAGCGTCACGCCCCAGGGCAGGCCTTTCGCGTCGCCGCTGGCCAGCACGCCGGCCGGCACGGCCACGGCGCATTGGTCCAGCAGGTTCACGAAGTTGGTGTAGCGGCCCAGGTTGGCGTTGAGGCGGATCGGGTCGGCCTGCATCTCGGCGATGCGGTAGACCGTGCCGGCCGTGGGCGTGAGCAGGCAGTCCACCTCGTTCCACACGCGGTCGCACACGCGGCGCAGCGCCTTGAGCTTGTAGGCGCCCGCGAAGGCCTCGGCGGCGGTCTTGCCGCGACCCCCTTCGATGATGCGGCGCACCGGCGGGAACACCGCCTCGGGCTGCGCGTCGATGAAGCCCTGGATGGCGACGTAGCGCTCGGCCACCCAGGGGCCTTCGTAGAGCAGCTTGGCCACGGCCAGGAAGGGCGTGAGGTCGATGGTGACGGCTGTGCCGCCGAGCGATTCGAGGCGCTTGACCGCGTCGGCGAACAGCGTGGCCGCCGCCTCGTTGCCGAAGAAGTCCAGGTCCTCGTGGCGCGGCACGCCGAAGCGGAACGGCCCGGCCGAGAAGTCCACACCCAGTGGCTGCGCGGGTCGGCTGTAGGCATCGGCCTCGTCGAACGCCGCCGCCACGCCCAGCACGGCCTGCGCGTCGGCCGCCGTGAGCGCGAGGATGGAGGGCGTCTCCACCGAGCGGCAGGCCGGCAGCACGCCCCAGGCCGAGAGCAGGCCCAGCGTGGGCTTGAGGCCGATCAGCCCGTTGAACGACGCCGGCACGCGGCCCGAACCGGCGGTGTCGGTGCCCAGCGCGAACGTCACATACCCCTTGGCCACGGCCACGCCCGAGCCGGAGCTGGAGCCACCCGAGATGAAGGCGGGGTGGTGCGGGTTCTGGCACGCGCCGTACGGCGAGCGCGTGCCGTTCAGGCCGGTGGCGAACTGGTCCAGGTTGGTCTTGCCCACCGGCACCGCGCCGGCCGCGATCAGCTGGCGCACCACGAAGGCGCTGTCCTGCGGCGTATAGGCGAATTCGGGGCAGGCGGCGGTGGTGGGCACGTGCGCGAGGTCGATGTTGTCCTTGATCGCGAAGGGCACGCCGTACAGCGGCAGGCTGGCCGGGTCCACGCCGTCCAGGCGCGTGAGGTAGGGTTCGACCTCGGCCTCGCTCAGCACGTGGATGTAGGCGTGGTGCGGGTCGGCCGCGCTGCGGCGCAAGGCTTCGGCGATCACCTCGCGCGCGGTCGCGGTGCCTTTGCGATAGGCGGCCTGCAGGCTGGCGAGATCGAAGGACAGTGAGCTCAGGGACATGAAATCTCCTTGGAATTCGTGAAAAGGTCTATACGCAACGCATGAAACAACGCCGACCAGAGGCACCGAGGGTCCGGCTTTGCCGGCCCCAGGTGCCGTCCCCCCTCGAAGCGCCGAAGGCGCGCCACGGAGGGGGGAAGCCGCGCAGCGGCGCAGGGGGGTGTTTCATCTCAGGCCGCGGCTTCATCAATGAGCACCAGCACGTTCTGCCCGGCGGCCACCGCGCCGCCTTGCGCGCACATGAGGCTGTGGACGGTTGCGTCCGCGGGCGCGAGCAGGTTGAACTCCATCTTCATGGACTCGATGACCAGCAGCACATCGCCGGCGCGCACCTGTTGGCCCACGCTCACGGCCACCTTCCACACGTTGCCCGGCACGCTGGTGGCCAGCGCGCGGCCGCCCTCGGGCAGGTCGATCTCGGCCTCCACGCCAGCGGCGGTCACATCGGCCTCGCTCGCGTAGTCCACCTGGCCGGCGGCGGCCCAGCGCTCGCGCTCGGCCTCGAACGCGGCCTGCTGCCTTGCCTTGAACGCGCCCACGGCGGCGTCGTTCTCGGCCAGGAAACGCCGGTAGTCCTTCAGGCTGAACGTGCCGTCTTCCGTGCGCAGCGCGTAACCACCGTGCGGGAAGCGCGCGCGGATGTCTTTCAGTGCGTCCTCGCTCACCGGCTCGAAGCGGATCTGGTCGAAGAAGCGCAGCAGCCAGGGCTGCTCGAACGGCGTGCCCGGCGTGCCGTGCCGCCAGCGGTTCCACATCTGCAGCGTGCGGCCCACGAACTGGTAGCCGCCGGGGCCTTCCATGCCGTACACGCAGAGGTAGGCGCCGCCGATGCCCACGGCGTTCTCCGGCGTCCAGGTGCGCGCGGGGTTGTACTTGGTGGTCACCAGCCGGTGGCGCGGGTCCAGCGGCGTGGCCACCGGCGCGCCCAGGTACACGTCGCCCAGGCCCAGCACGAGGTAGCGCGCGTCGAACACGACCTGGAACACGTCCTCGATCGAGTCCAGCCCGTTGATGCGGCGGATGAACTCGATGTTGCTCGGGCACCAGGGCGCGTCCGGCCGCACCGATTGCATGTACTTCTCGATCGCGAGCTTCGTCTGCGGGTCGTCCCACGAGAGCGGCAGCACGACGGTGCGCGAGGGCACCACCATCTCGTCCACCGGTGGCAGCGCGTCGTCCACCTCGGCGATCACGCGCAGCAGCGCCTCGCGCGGCAGGCGCGTGGGGTCGAAATGCACCTGCAGCGAACGGATGCCCGGGGTGAGGTCGATCACGCCGTCCAGGTGCTGGCGCTTCAGGCCTTCCAGCAGGGCCTGAACGCGCATGCGCAGCTCCAGGTCCAGTGTGAGCGGGCCGAACTCGATCAGCACGTAGCGGTCGCCCGCCTGCCGCACCACGCGGCGCGGGCGCTCGCCCTCGGCCGCGCGGTCGTCCAGGATGGGGCAGGCCGGCGAGCCCGCGCGCCGGTGAAAACGCACCGTGTCACCCGGCCGCAGCTGGCCCAGTTTCCACAGCTCGTCGTGCAGCACCACGGCCGGGCACACGAAGCCGCCCAGGCTCGGGCCGTCGGGCCCGAGGATCACCGGCATGTCGCCGGTGAAGTCGATCGCGCCGATGGCGTAGGCGTTGTCGTGGATGTTCGACGGGTGCAGCCCGGCCTCGCCGCCGTCGCTGCGCGCCCACTGCGGCTTGGGGCCGATCAGGCGCACGCCGGTGCGGCTGCTGTTGTGGTGCACCTTCCAGTCGGTGCCGAAGAACATCGTGATGTCCTCCGGCGTGAAGAAGTCCGGCGCGCCGTGCGGGCCGTAGAGCACGTCGATGTCCCAGTGGTTCGTG
>QFCS01000704.1_pt1 | contig 59665 bp, 47 predicted proteins | sample 3576561 | NCBI WGS metagenome assembly QFCS01 | reverse complement strand
TTTTGAGTCCAAGGGACTTTTTCAAGCCCTCGCCTCCAAACGCCCACGCTTATCGGCTGTATTTTGTTAACGAACCTTTTGCGCCAACCCGATCTTTCGATCCGATCTTCTTGCCCCGCCGCGATCAGCAGAGCCTCGCATTATGACACAGATTTTGTGGAGCAGTCAAAACTTGGAAGATTTTTTTGCCCCGGCCCGCGCCAGCTCGACAACCACCGCACCCTGCTTTGGCCTTGGCCTAACAGCGTCGCCAGTGATCAGCGAAGCCTTGCAGTATATCCAACTTTTCGGGCCACCGTCAAACCCGCCGAACTTTTTTCGACGCCGGACTCGATAATCCCGCGCTTCTTCCGCTTCGCGCACACGAGACCCATGGCTTTGCTCACCCTGCAGAACGCCCAGTTGGCCCACGGCCACTGGCCGTTGCTGGACCACACCGACCTCGCCCTCGAGGCCCGCGAGCGCGTGGGACTGATCGGCCGCAACGGCGCGGGCAAATCCTCTCTATTAAGAGTACTCGCCGGACTGGAACGCCTGGACGACGGCACGCTGCAGCTGCAAACCGGACTGCGCATCGCCTTTGTTGCCCAGGAGCCCTCGCTGGACGACGCCCACACGGTGTTCGAGGCGGCCAGCATGGGCCTGGCAGCCGCCATCGCCGCGCGGGAGCAATACAGCCGCGGGGCGCCGGGCGACGACCTGGACGCCCTGCAAGCGCGCATCGAGGCACTGGACGCCTGGAACTGGGAGGCCCGGGTGGCCGAAACCCTGGACCGCCTTCACCTGGACCCGCAGGCGCGGGTCGGCTCCCTCTCGGGGGGCAACCGCAAGCGCGTGGCGCTGGCGCAAGCCCTGGTCAGCCGCCCCGACGTGTTGTTGCTCGACGAGCCGACCAACCACCTGGACCTGGACAGCATCGCCTGGCTGGAGTCGCTGCTGACGGAGTTCGCGGGCAGCGTTGTCACCATCAGCCACGACCGCGCCTTCCTCGACGCCGTGACCACGCGCATCGTGGAGCTCGACCGCGGGCGTCTGCAGAGCTACCCCGGCAACTTCGCGCAGTACCAGGTATTGAAGGAGGAGCAGTTGACCCAGGAGGCGGTGGTCAATGCCAAGGCCGACCGCCTGCTGGCGCAGGAAGAGGTCTGGATCCGCAAGGGCGTGGAGGCCCGCCGCACGCGCGCGCAAGGGCGCATCACGCGCCTGGAGCGCTTGCGTACGCAGCGCGCCGGACGGCGCGAGGCGCTGGGCCGGGTGAAGCTGGAGCTCGATGCTGGCGCGGCCAGCGGCAAGCTGGTGGCCGAGCTGCTGGAGGTGAGCAAGGGATTCGACCAGCCCGACGGCCTGCGCAAGACCGTGGTGCGCGACTTCTCCACCACGATCCTGCGCGGCGACAAGGTGGGCGTGATCGGCCCCAATGGCGCGGGCAAGACCACTCTGCTCAAGCTCATCCTGGGCGAGCTGGCGCCCGATACGGGCAGCGTGCGCCAAGGCAGTCGCCTCACCGTGGCCTATTTCGACCAGATGCGCGAGCAGCTCAACCTGGACGCGACGCTGGAAGACTTCATCAGCCCCGGCAGCGAGTGGATCGAGATCAACGGCAAGCGCACGCACGTGAAGAGCTACCTGGGCGACTTTCTGTTCTCTCCCGCGCGCGCGCATTCGCCGGTGCGCACGCTGTCGGGCGGCGAGCGCAACCGCCTGCTGCTGGCGCGCCTGTTCGCGCGCCCGGCCAACGTACTGGTGCTGGACGAGCCCACCAACGACCTGGACATCGACACCCTGGAGCTGCTGGAAGACCTGCTGCAGCAATACGAGGGCACGGTGTTCCTGGTGAGCCACGACCGCCGCTTCCTCGACAACGTGGTGACCAGCACCTTGGTGGCCGAAGGCGAGGGACGCTGGCGCGAGTACGTGGGCGACGTGCAGGACTGGCTGACCCAGTCGGCGCGCGCCGCCCCGCCCGCGCCCCCACCCGCCGTCGCCACGGCCAAGCCCGCGCCCGCGGCGCCCCCGGCGGCCGACGCCCCCCGCCGCAAGCTCAGCTACAAGGAACAGCGCGAACTGGAGTCGCTGCCTTCGCAGATCGCCGCGCTCGAGGCCGAGCAGGCCGCGCTGTCGGCTGAGCTGGGTGACGGCAGCCTGTACGGCACCCACCCCGCGCGCGCGGCCGAAGTGGCGCAGCGCCTGGTGGCAGTGGAAGAAGAATGGATGGCCGCACTGGAGCGCCAGGAGGCGCTGGGCGCGCGCTGACGCCAGGGCACGGGCGCTGCGCCCGCGCCTTACGCGCCCGCCCTGGCTGCGGCCACGCGGCGCGAGAACGTGCGCCAGAACGCGGCATCCTGCGTGGTGGCGAAGTTGATGCGCATGAGCGTGCTGGGCGTGCGCGCGGCGTGGAACAGGGCGCCCGGCGCGATCAGGTAGCCATCGTCCAGCAGGCGCTGGGCCAGCGCGTCGGTGTCCACACCGGTGTCGACCCAGCCGAACAGGCCCGACGGCTCGGCCGCGAAGCGGCAGCCCGCGCCCAGCGCCAGTTTCACGCTGCGCGTGCGGGCGGCGTCCAGGCGGGTGCGCACGCGCTCGGCGTGGCGGCGCAGCTGCCCTTGCTCAATGCAGTAGGCCAGGGCCTTTTCCAACAGGGCCGGCGTGGTCAGCGTGCTCAGCAGCTTGGTGTCGAGCAGGGGCTCGACCAGGCCGGGCGGCGCGGCCAGGAAGCCGATGCGCCAGTTCGGCGCCAGGATTTTCGCGAAGCCGCTGACGTAGATGGTGCGCTGCAGGCCGTCGAGCGCGCTCAGGCGCGTGGCGTGCTCGGGCGCCAGGTGGCTGTAGGTGTCGTCCTCGGCGATGTGGAAGTTCAGGCGCTGCGCGAGCTGCAGCAGGCGGTGCGCCGCGCCGGGCGACAGGCTGTAGCCGGTGGGGTTGTGCAGCACGCTCACGCTGACGAACAGCTTGGGCCGGTGCGCCTCGGCCAGGCGCTCCATCACCGCCAGGTCGGGCCCGTCGGGGCCACGCGGCACGGTGAGCACGCGCATGCCCAGCGCCGCCAGGCGCGCGAACTCCACCGCCCAGCCCGGCTCTTCCACCATCACCGGGTCGCCGGGTCGCAGCAGCGTGCGGCTGACGATGTCGAGCGCGTGCGTCGCGCCGACCGTGGTGACGATCTGCGCCGGGTCGACGTGCACGTTGATGCCGGCCAGCTTTTGCGCCAGCACGCGGCGCAGGCCCTCGTCGCCGCGCGGCTCGCCGTAGCTGAGCGAGGTTTCGTTGAGCGCGCGCACCGAGGCCACACGGCGCACGGCCGCCGGCATGAAGGTCGACTCCAGCCAGTCGGGCGGGAACACCCCCATGCCGGGCTGCGGCTTGTCGCTCACCTGGTGGAACATGCCGCGGATGAGAGCCGTCGCGTTGATGGGGTTCTGCGCCGGCGGCAGCGGCGCGGCGCTGCGCGACTCGGCGCGCGACGTGAGCGGCTCGCGCACGAAGAAGCCTCGCTGGCGCTGCGCCTGCACCAGGCCCTGCGCGAGCAGCAGGTCGTAGGCCGCCACCACGGTGGAGGGGCTGACGCCGTGCAGGCGGGCGCAGGCCCGCACCGAGGGCAGGCGCGCGCCCGGCGCAAGCAGCCGCTGGCGGATGCGATCGGCGTAGCGCTCGGCCAACTGCTCCGTGAGCGACTGGTTCGCGGTCTTCATCAACATGGGGCGGCCCTTGTGTGTATTGCCAGTCAGGCCCATACAGTGCGCGAACTGAACGGGCAAACTGTATTGGCTCTGTATTGATGGCAAAGGGTACATTGACCGTTCGCCGAGCGCCAGCCCCCACCCTACCGCCCGACCGACCCGCCCCATGTCCGCGACCGAACTGACCGCCCTGCTGATCTTCTGCACCGCGATGAGCTTTTCGCCGGGGCCCAACACCACGCTGTCCACCGCCCTGGCGGCCAACTTCGGCCTGCGGCGCGCCCTGCGCTTCTGCCTGGCCGTGCCCACGGGCTGGATCCTGCTCATGCTGGCCAGCGGCCTGGGCATGGGCGCGCTGATCACTGGCGTGCCGGCGCTGCGCTGGGCCGTGAAGCTGGTGGGCGTGGCCTACATGCTCTGGCTGGCCTGGATGCTGGCGCGCACGGCGCGCCTGTCGCAGGCCGACCCGGCCCGCCTGCGGGTGGGCTTCTGGCAGGGCGTGGGGCTGCAGTTCATCAACATCAAAGCCTGGATGCTCGCGCTCACGCTCAGCGCGGGCTGGGTGATCAGCAGCGCGGGCGCACCCGCGCCCAACCCGGGCGAGCGGCTGCTCATCGTCTGCGGGGTGATGCTGTTCTTCGCCTTCACCAGCAACTTCCTCTACGCCCTGATCGGCTCGCTGCTGCGCGACTGGCTCGCGCAGGGCGGGCGCCTGTTGTGGTTCAACCGCGTGCTGGCCGGCGTGCTCGTGGCCACTGCCCTGTGGATGCTCACCGTATGAACAGCGACGAACGACGCGGCTGGCTGCTGGGCCTGCTCGGCGTGGCGGTCTTCGGCCTGACGCTGCCGATGACGCGCCTGGCCACGGGCAGTCTGGACGCGCCGCAGCTCTCGCCCTGGTTCGTCACCTGGGCGAGAGCGGCCATCGCCGGCGGGCTGTCGCTGGCCTGGCTGTGGGCCACGCGCGCGCCCAGGCCCCGCCCCGAGCACCGCCGCCCGCTGGCCCTGGCGGTGCTGGGCAACGTGATCGGTTTTCCCTTGTTGCTGGGCTGGGCGCTGCGCCACGTGACGGCCAGCCACGCCGCCGTGTTCACCGCCCTGCTGCCGCTGGCCACCGCGGCCATGGCGGCCTGGTTGATGCACCAGCGCGCGCGCCTGGGTTTCTGGCTGTTCGCCGGCCTGGGCAGCGCACTGGTGGTGGCCTACAGCCTGCTGCGCGCGCACCAGGCGGGGCACGGCTTCGGCCTCAGTTGGGCCGACACGCTGCTGGTCGGCGCCGTGCTGGCCGCGGCGCTGGGCTATGTGGGCGGCACGCAGGTCACGCCCGCCCTGGGCGCCGAGCGCGTCATCAGCTGGGTCTGCGCGCTCGCGCTGCCGATCACCCTGCCGGCCGCGCTGCTCACCTGGCCCGAGCGCGGCGTGAACCCCAGCGCCTGGCTCGGCCTGGCCTACGTGGCGGTGTTCTCCATGTGGGCCGGCTTCTTTGCCTGGTTCCGCGGGCTCTCGCTGGGCGGGCCGCTGCGCGTGAGCCAGTTGCAATTGCTGCAGCCCTTCATCAGCATCGCCGCTGCGGTGCCCCTGCTGGGCGAGCGCCTGGACGCGCTCACCCTGGTGTTTGCGCTGGCCGTGGTGGCAAGCGTGTTCGCCGGCCGGCGCTTCGGCGCCGCGCCGCCCGCCCCCTCCCCGTCCCTCCACAAGGCCTCCACATGAGCTCCGCCACCCCCTGGACCCTGGCCCGCCGCGCCGAACGCATGAACCCCTCGGTGATCCGCGAGATCCTCAAGGTCACCGAAAAGCCCGGGATCATCAGCTTCGCCGGCGGCCTGCCCTCGCCGCAGACCTTCCCCGTGAGCGCCTTCGCCGAGGCCTGCGCCGAGGTGCTGCGCAACGACGGTCGCGCGGCGCTGCAGTACGCGTCCAGCGAGGGACACGCCCAGCTGCGCGAATGGGTGGCGCGCCAGCTGCCCTGGGCCGTGGACCCGGCGCAGGTGCTCATCACCACCGGCAGCCAGCAGGGCCTGGACCTGGTGGCCAAGGTGCTGATCGACACCGGCAGCCGCGTGCTGGTGGAAACGCCCACCTACCTGGGCGCGCTGCAGGCCTTCACGCCCATGGAGCCGCAGTTCGTGGGCGTGGCCAGCGACGCCGAAGGCCTCGATGTCGACGACCTGCGCCGCCGGGCGAGCGGCGCGCGCTTCCTCTACGCGCTGCCCAACTTCCAGAACCCCACGGGCCGCAGCATGAGCGAGGCGCGCCGCGCCGCGCTGGTGCGCGCCGCCGCCGAAACCGGCCTGCCCATCGTGGAAGACAACCCCTATGGCGACCTGTGGTTCGACGCCCCGCCGCCCGCGCCGCTGACCGCGCGAAACCCCGATGGCGGCCTCTACCTCGGCTCTTTCTCCAAGATCCTGGCGCCGGGCCTGCGCCTGGGCTACATCGTGGCGCCCAAGGCCGTCTACCCCAAGCTGCTGCAGGCCAAGCAGGCGGCCGACCTGCACAGCCCCAGCTTCAACCAGCGCCTGGTGAGCGCGGTGCTCAAGGAGGGCTTCCTCGAGCGCCATGTGCCCACCATCCGCGCGCTCTACGCCTCGCAGTGCCGCGCCATGCTGGCCGCGCTGGCGCGCGAGATGGCCGGCCTGGACGTGCAATGGAACACCCCCGACGGCGGCATGTTCCTGTGGGTTCGCCTGCCCGAGGGCATGGACGCCACCGCGCTGCTGCCGCAGGCGGTGGCGCGCGGCGTGGCCTTCGTGCCCGGCGCGCCCTTCTTCACCGACGCGCCCGACGTCCGCTCGCTGCGCCTGTCCTTTGTCACCGCCACGGTCGAGCAGATCGATCGCGGCATCGCCGCGCTGGCGCAGGCGGTGCGCGAACACCTGCCCAGCCGGGCCGCCGCCACAGCATGAGCGCCGAGCAGGGACTGCACCTCTGGGGCCGCCTGAGCTCCATCAACGTGCGCAAGGTGGTGCTGTGCGCCCAGTGGCTCGGCCTGGAGCTGCCACGCACCGACGCCGGCCTGAGCCACGGCGTGGTGGACACGCCGGCCTACCGCGCCCTGAACCCCAACGGCCTGGTGCCGCTGCTGCGCGACGGCGACTTCACCCTCTGGGAAAGCAACGCCATCCTGCGCTACCTGTGCGAGCGCCAGGGCCGTGGCATGCCCACCGATCTGCGCACCCGCGCCGACACCAACCGCTGGCTCGACTGGCAGCAGACCACGCTCAACCGCGCGGGCAGCCCGGCGTTCACGCAATGGATCCGCACCCCGGCCGAGCGGCGCGACCTGGCCGCCATCGAGGCCTCGGTGCGCGCCGCCGAGCCGCTGTTCGAGCGGCTCGACGCCCACCTCGCGCAGCGCCCCTGGATGGCCGGCGACGAACCCACCGCGGCCGACTTCCCCATCGCCTGCGAAATCCACCGCTGGTTCGGCCTGCCGCAGCCGCGGCCGGCCTGGCCGCACCTCGAGCGCTGGTACGCCGGCTGGCTGGCCATGCCCTGCAGCCGCGGCGTGCTGGACCTTCCTCTGGCCTGAGCCCATGAACACCCGCCCCTTCCAGCAAGTCGACGTCTTCACCGCCACCCCCTGCCTGGGCAACCCGCTCGCCGTGGTGCTCGACGGCGAGGGCCTGAGCACCGAACAGATGCAGACCTTCACCGACTGGACCAACCTGTCGGAATGCACCTTCGTGCTGCCGCCCACGCAGGCCGGCGCCGACTACCGCGTGCGCATCTTCTGCCCGGGGCGCGAGCTGCCCTTCGCCGGGCACCCGACCCTGGGCACGGCACACGCCTGGCTCAGCGCGGGCGGGCGGCCCCAGGGCGATGAGATCGTGCAGGAATGCGGCGTGGGCCTGGTGCGCATCCGCCGCGACGGCACGCGCCTGGCCTTCGCGGCCCCGCCCCGGCGCCGCGAGGGCCCGCTGGACGAGGCCGACGTGGCGCTCATCGCGCGCGGCCTGGGCATCGCGCGCGAGGACGTGCTGGCGCACAGCTGGTGCGACAACGGCCCGGGCTGGCGCGCCGTCATGCTGCGCAGCGCCGCGCAGGTGCTGGCGGTGAAGCCCGACGCCGCCGTGCTCGGCGGCCTCGACATCGGTGTGGTCGGGCCGCGCGGCAAGGTGGGCGTGGTCGGGCAACGCCCCGATGACCCCGAGCTGGCGTTCGAGGTGCGGGCCTTCTTCCCCGGCAACAACGGCATCGCCGAAGACCCGGTGACCGGCAGCCTGAACGCCGCGCTGGCGCAGTGGTTGATCGGCGCGGGCCTGGCGCCCGAGCGCTACGTGGCCAGCCAGGGCACCGCGCTGCGCCGCGCCGGGCGCGTGCACATTCAGCGCGCCGCCGACGGCACCATCTGGGTCGGCGGCGAATCGGTCAGCTGCGTGCGGGGCACGGTGCTGCTGTGAACGCCGCGTTCGACCACCTCGTGGTCGCGGCCGCCACGCTGGCCGAGGGCGTGGACTGGTGCGAAAGCGCCCTGGGCCGCACGCCCGCGCCGGGCGGCGCTCACGCGCTGTTCGGCACGCACAACCGCCTGCTGCGGCTCGACGGAGCCGAGCGCGCCTACCTCGAGCTGCTGGCCATCAACCCGGCGGCCACACCCACGCGCGCAGCGCCACTGCGGCGCTGGTTCGACCTGGACGATCCCGCGCTGCGCGAGCGCCTGCGCGCCCGCGGCCCGCAGCCCATCCACTGGGTCGCGCGCGTCGACGACATCGAGGCCGCGCGCGCCGCCTGGCTGGCACAGGGCATCGACCCCGGGCCGGTGCTCACCGCCTCGCGCGAAACGCCGCGCGGCCTGCTGCAGTGGCGCATCACCGTGCGCGACGACGGCGCGCGCGGCTTCGACGGCCTGTTGCCCACCCTGATCCAGTGGGGTGGCATCCACCCGGTTGCCACCCTGCCCGCCAGCGGCCTGCAATTGCGCGGGCTGCAACTGGCCCATCCGCGTGCGGCGGCGCTGAACACGGCCCTGGACGCCATCGGCATGCGCCTTCGCGTGCGCGAGGGCGAGGCCCTGATCAGCGCCCACCTGCACGACGGCCGGCAGGACCTGGACCTGCTGGCCAAGCCCTAAACCCCCGTCCATGAGCATCGTCCTACCTACCCTTGCCTGCATCGAAAAAGCCGCCGCCACGGTCTACCGCTCCTTCGCCGCCACGCCGCAGTACCGCTGGGCCACGCTGAGCGCGCGCCTGGGCACCGCCTGCTGGATCAAGCACGAGAACCACACCCCCGTGGGCGCCTTCAAGATCCGCGGCGGCCTCACCTACTTCGAGCACCTCGCGCGGCGCGGCGCGCTGCCGCGCGAGGTCATCTCCGCCACGCGCGGCAACCACGGCCAGAGCGTGGCCTGGGCCGCGCGCGCGCACGGCGTGGCCTGCACCATCGTCGTGCCGCACGGCAACTCGGTGGAGAAGAACGCCGCCATGCGCAGCCTGGGCGCCACGCTGATCGAGCACGGCGACGAGTTCCAGGCCGCGCGCGAGCACGCCGGCGCGCTGGCGGCCGAGCGCGGCGCGCACATGGTGCCGAGCTTTCACGCCGACCTGCTGAGCGGCGTGGCAACCGCCTGGTGGGAGTTCCTGCGCGCCGTGCCCGAACTCGACGTGGCCTACGTGCCCATCGGTCTGGGCTCGGGCGCGTGCTCGGCCATCGCCGCCAAGCGCGCGCTGGGCCACCGCGTGCGCATCGTGGGCGTGGTGAGCAGCGGCGCCACCACCTACGCCGACTCGCTGGCCGCGGGCCGCGTGGTACCGGCACCGGTGAGCACGGTGCTGGCCGACGGCATGGCCTGCCGCGTGGCCGAGGCCGACGCGCTGCCCCTGCTGGCCGACGGCCTGGACCACGTGGTGCCGGTGAGCGACGAGGCCGTGGCCGAGGCCATGCGCGCGCTGTTCGCCGACACGCACAACGTGGCCGAGGGCGCTGGCGCCGCGGCCTTCGCGGCGGCCTGGCAGGAGCGCGAGCGCTTGCGCGGCCAGGCGGTGGGCGCCGTGCTCAGCGGCGGCAACGTGGACAGCGAGGCCTTCGCGCGGGTGCTGGACGGCGCGGCCTTCGCGCGCGAGCTCAGTCGCTCGACTTGACCAGCCGCGCCACGATCTCGCAGAACTGCTCGACGGCGTCGGTCTTGAAGACCACCTCGCGCACGCCGGCGGCGCGCGCCTCGGCCTGCAGCTCGTCGGTGATGTAGCCCGAGGCCACGGCCACCGTCAGCCGTGGCTCGATGGTCAGCGCCTCGCGCGCGACCTCCAGGCCCGACATGCCGGGCATGTTGTAGTCGGTCAGCAGCAGGGCGAACTCGCCGGGCTTGTCGCGCAGCGCGGCCAGGGCGTCGGCCTGCACCGACAGGGCCGTCACGCGGTAGCCGCGCCGCTCCAGCAGGCGCCGCACCAGGAAGACGAGCGTGTCGTCGTCGTCGAGGTAGAGGATGTGGGGGGCGGCCTCCGGCGAGGCCGGGGCGTCGGGTCGGGGCTGAGGATTTTCCACGGCGGGCATTGTGACGGGTTTGTCTTCGGCTGTCGCTTCGTCGGCGGGCAGGGGCGGCAGCCACAGCGTGATGGTGGTGCCCTTCTGGGGCGTGCTGCACACCTCGATGTGGCCGCCGTGCGCCTCCACGAGGCCCAGCACCACGGACAGGCCCAGGCCGGTGCCCTGGCCCACGGGCTTGGTGGTAAAGAAGGGCTCGAACATGCGGCGCTGGACCCGCTCGTCCATGCCACAGCCATCGTCGATCACGCGCAGCCGCAGCGCGGGCAGGCCCGCCGCCCGGCAGGCCTGGGCCAGCGCCGGCGGCAGCCGCGCCTGCGACACGGGCAGGCTGTCCAGCGCGACTTCGATGCGCCCGCCGGCCGCGGGCAGCGCGTGCAGCGCGTTGGTGCCCAGGTTCACCAGCACCTGCTGCAGTTGGGTGGCGTCGCCCGAAACCTCGGGCAGAGGCGGCACGATGGTCTGCACCAGTTGCACCTGCGAGGGCAGCGCCGCGCGCAGCAGCGCGCAGGACTCCACCACCACCGCGGCCAGCGGCACGCGCGCGCGCGCCAGCGGCTGCTGGCGGCTGAACGTCAGGATCTGGCGCACCAGTTCGCGTCCGCGCCGCGCGGCGGTGCTGATCTCGCCCAGGCTTTCGTGCGCCCGCGCCTTGGCCGGCAGGTCCTCGCGCGCGAGGTCGGCGTTGCCCAGGATGGCGGTCAGGATGTTGTTGAAGTCGTGCGCCACGCCCCCGGCCAGCGTGCCCAGGGCCTGCATCTTCTGCGACTGCGACAGCCGCGCCTCCAGCGCCTTCTGCTCCGACTGCGCGTCCTTCATGGCGGTGATGTCGATGAAGGTCAGGACCACGCGGCGCAGGCCACCCTGCGAATCGTTCTCCGGATAGCCGCTGCACAGCGCCCAGCGCAGGCGCGCGCCGCCATCGATCGGCAGGCCCACCACCACGTCGCGCACCGGCTGGCCGGTGATGAGCACGCGCTCGAAGGGCCGGTCGTGGCGCCGCAGCGGCTGGCCGTTCTCGTCGAGCATGAGCCAGCTCTCGTAGCTCGGCTCAGGCACCACGCCGTCCGCGCCCACCGCGCTCCAGGTGAGGAAGCGCCGCGCCGCGGTGTTCATGCGCCACAGCGTGTGGTCGGGGTGAAAGACCATCACGCCCGCGTCCAGGTTGTCCACCAGGCGCTGCAGGTCGGCTTCGCGCTGTCGCTGCACGGCGCGCGCGGCCTGAGCCTCGTCGCGCAGGCGCAGCATCAACAGGCACTGGAAGGCCAGCACGCACAGCAGGTAGGCGATCAGGAAGCAGAAGGTGAGCAGCGCCACCGAGGGCAAAAAGGGCCAGCGCAGCACCACCGCGATCAGCGCATAGCCCAGCAGGAGGGCCACCTGCAGCCACAGCACGCTTTCCAGTGCGCGGAACTCCGTCGGCGCCGGCCAGGGGCGGTGGGCGCGCGCGTCGCCGATCATGAGCAGCAGCAGGGCGACGTTGGTGCCCAGCCACAGCAGCTGGCGCGCGGGCAGGCTGTCGACGACCTCGATGAAAAACACGTTCACCGGCCACTGCACGAGCAACAGCAGCAACACGCCGGTCACCACGCGGCGGACCGACAGGCCCAGGTAGGCGCGGAAGCCCACCCACAGCAGCGCGAAGGTGAGCGAGAACAGCAGGTTGCTCAGCGGCATGCCCACCCAGCCGGGCAGCAGCGGGCGCGCCATCATGGCCGCCGCGGCGCTGGTGTGCGTGAGGCAGGCCAGCGCCCACCAGCCCAGGCCGCCCACGTGGCGCAGGCGCCGGTGCTGGGCCCAGAAGGCCAGGCCGATGACCACGTCGATGCCCGTCCACACCGCCAACAGCGTGGGCAGGTGAAACCACATGAGTTCGGGGATACCGGTGGCCATCGAAGGAAGGGGAACGCAGACCGGGCGCCGGCGACGCCTTTGGGAAGAAGGGCCGATTGCAGCACGCGCCCCCGCGCGCGGCGCCCGGATAAGCGGCACGAAAACGGTGCAAACCGCTCCCCCCGCGCGCCGCGCGGCAGATGGTGCGCTTTCGCACAGGTGACAGCCAGGGCCGGGTCCAGTCGCTGCCGGGACAAAAGCCGCCGCGGCCCGCGACCCAGAATCGCGCCATGGGAACGCTTTACCTCGTGCGACACGGCCAGGCCTCGTTCGGCGCCGCCGACTACGACCAGCTCAGCGAGCTGGGGCGGCGCCAGTCGCTGCGCCTGGGCCGCTACTGGGCCGAGCGCGGGCTGGGCTTCGACGCCGTGATCACCGGTTCGCTGCGGCGCCACCAGCAGACCTGGGCCGGCATCGCCGAAGGCGCCGGGCTGGCGCTGCAGCCGCTGGTGATGCCAGGCCTGAACGAGTACGACGCGGATGCGGTGATCCGCTGCGTGCACCCGCAGCCGCTGCCCAGGCCCGACACGCCCGAGCAGTACCGCCAGCATTTCCGCCTGCTGCGCGACGGCTTGACGCAGTGGATGGCGGGCACCGTGAGCCCGCAGGGCATGCCCAGCTACGACGGCTTCGCGCGCGGCGTGGCCGAGGCGCTGACGCACGTGCGCGGCGCGCACCATGGGAAGAACGTGCTGATCGTGTCCAGCGGGGGACCCATCGCCACCGCCGTGGGCCAGGTGCTGGGACTGAGCCCGGAGGCCAGCATCGAGCTGAACCTGCGCATTCGCAACAGTGCCGTGACCGAGCTGCAGTTCACGCCCAAGCGGCACAGCCTGCTGACCTACAACACGCTGCCGCACCTGGACGGCGCGGAGTACAGGGACTGGGTCACGTACGCCTGAGGTGTTTGCCGACCGCTGCTTCCGAGCTCGCGCCGACGGATGGCCTCTCGCGGTGGCCTCCCGCGAAGACCCCGCACCGACGGCTGGCGTGGGCCGGAGAACGGGCCCCCGCACCGTCGGCCCATGCGAAGCAGAGGCCCGCCACCCCCACCAACCAGCCGGCCCGCCAGATCAGGCCCCCCGAAGCGTGTCCCCTGGCAACTGGTCCATCTCCACCAGCAAGCGGGCCAACGCCCGCCCCGCCGCGTCGAGCAACGCACGGCCGTTCTCCGCCGTGGCCGCGGCCGCATTGCCCGCCGCGCCCACCGGGTTGAGGTCCTGCGCCTGCCAGGCGAACTTCGCGCTGCGGCCGTTGCCCAGAATCTCGAAGCGCTGGGCGCGCTGCTCGCTGCTGGAGGCGAAGTTGCGCGCCAGCTCCATGCGCACCCGCCCCGGGTTGAGCACCCGCATGAGCGCGGTCTCGACCTCGCCCGCGTGCGCGCCGAAGCGCTGCTCGTGCGCGGAAAAGCGCGCGTTCACGTCCTGGCCATGGGCGTCGAGCAGCGGCAACTGGAACCAGCTCGTGCTCACCACCAGCAGGCCCCGGCGCGCGCGCAGGTCGCGCGCCACCGGGTCCAGCAGGCCCACCTGGCCGCCGTGCGTATTGAAGATCAGCAGCTTCTTCACGCCCGCGTCGGCCACGCACTCGGCCAGCTCGGTCCACAGGCGCATCAGCGTGTCGGCCTTGAGCGTGAGCGTGCCCGCGAAGGCCGTGTGCTCGGGCGAGAACCCCACCGCCTGCAGCGGCAGGAACAGCGCGGGCAGATCGGCCGGCAGGTGCCCCTGTGCGGCCTCGATCACGCCGCGCGCGATGTCGGCATCCACCGACAGCGGCAGGTGCGGCCCGTGCTGTTCGGTGGCGGCCACGGGCAGCACGGCGATGGCGCGCCCGCGGTCGAGCGCGGCGAACTCGGCGCTGCCGAGGTCTTGCCAGTAACGCGAGGAGGGGGTGGCGGCGGACATCGCCCGATCTTACGGGCGCCGCCGCCCGCGGTTCAGCGGTAGAGCCAGCGGCGCGACCACGGCAGCTCCGCCGCCAGCCGGCCCGAGGGACGGCACAGCACCTGGAACAGCGCGATCTCGTCGTGCTCGAAGGCCCAGGCACAGCCAGCGAGGTAGACGCGCCAGATGCGCCAGGTCTTTTCGTCCACCATGGCGCGCAGCGCCGCGGCCTTGGCCTCGAAGCGCTCGCTCCACAGCCCGCAGGTGCGCGCGTAGTGGCGGCGCAGGTTTTCGATGTCGAAGGCCTCCAGGCCGCCCTCCTGCAGGGTGCGCAGCACGGTGGCGATGTGCGGCAGCTCGCCGTGAGGAAATACGTAGCGCTCGATGAAGCTGCCGCCGCCGTTGGCTGTCTCGCCGTCGTTGGCGTCGGTGCTGGTGATGCCGTGGTTCATGGCCCAGCCATCGGGCTTGAGCAGCTTTCGGATCTGCTGAAAGTACGGCACCAGGTGCTCCAGGCCCACGTGCTCGAACATGCCCACGCTGGTGATGCGGTCGAAGGGGCCGTCGGCGATGTCGCGGTAGTCCTGCAGGCGGATGTCGATGCGGTCCTGCAGGCCGGCGCGGCGCACGCGCTCGGTGGCCAGCTCGAACTGGTTCTTCGACAGCGTCACGCCCACGCAGTGCGCGCCGAAGCGTTCGGCCGCGCGCAGCACCAGCGCGCCCCAGCCGCAGCCGATGTCGAGCAGGCGCTGGCCCGGCCGCAACTGGACCTTGCGCAGGATGTGGTCGATCTTCTTCTCCTGCGCCTCGTCCAGGCTTTCGTCGCCGTTCTCGAAGTAGGCGCAGGAATAGACCATGTTGCGGTCCAGCCACTCGCCATAGAAGGCGTTGGAGACGTCGTAGTGGTACTGGATGGCCTCGGAATCGGTCTCGCGCGTGTGCCGGAAGCTGCGCTTGATGCGTCCCATCAGGCCGCTCTCGGGCTGGGCGTGGTTGGCCAGGCCGTGCGCCGCCGCCAGCACGTCGCCCAGCGAGCCATCGACGTCGATCAGGCCTTCCACATAGGCGCGGCCCAGGGTGTCGAGGTTGGGGTCGATCAGCAGCGGCAGCCCGCTCGCGTCCTTCACGCGGATGGTGACCTGGGGGCGCTCGAAGCGGCCCAGGTCGATCGGCTCGCCGCCGTCGCGCCAGTACAGCCGCACCGGCAGGTTGACCTTGTCTTGCATGCGCCGTGCCCAGGGCATCAGCGCCATTTCCACGATTGCTCCCATGCAGGACCCCTCCAATGGTGGTATTGACGTCAAGCCAGTCCCGGTTTTACCGAAAAAACCGGCGCCGTGAACCGCCGATGACAAATCGACACCGGTCGCGGATGGGCAAAGGCCGTGCCCGGCAAAGGCCCCGGCGGAACTCGGGTGCCACCGCCCGCTCCTACCCGACGCGCGCAAGCGCCCGACAATCCCTCCCGTCATGACCCTGCCCCTATCCCTGGCCGCACGCGCGCGGCGCCTCCTGTTCGCCGCCCTGGGTGGCCTGGCCCTGAGCCTGCCCGTCGCCGCGCCGGCCCAGAACCTGGGCGCCATCATGAACGCGGCCCCGGCCGGCGTATTCCAATCGGATCAAACAAGGGCCGAGCTGCTGGCCCACGCGCCCGACGGCGCCGGCCCCGGGCGCACGGTCTGGCTGGGCCTGCGCCTGGACCACGCCCCGCACTGGCACACCTACTGGAAAAACCCCGGCGACTCGGGCCTGCCCACCGAGCTGCGCTGGACCCTGCCCGAGGGGGTGAGCGCGGGCGAGATTCACTGGCCCACGCCGCGCAAGTTCCCCATCGGCACCCTGGCCAACTACGGCTACGACGGCACGGTGGTGCTGCCCGTCCCGCTGAAGGTGAGCGACAACTTCCGTGGCAATGCCCTGGACGTCAAGCTGCAGGCGAGCTGGCTCGTCTGCCGCCAGGAATGCATCCCCGAAGAGGCCAGCTTCTCCCTGAGCCTGCCGGTCCAGGGCGGCAGCGCCGGGCACGGCGATCTGTTCGCCGCCATGCGCGAGGCCCGGCCACGCGAGCAGCCCGCCGGCGCCAGCCAGCTCGTGCCCGAGGACGGCTTCCTGCGCGTGGCGCTCGACGGCCTGCCCGCCGCCTGGCGCGGCCGCGACCTGGAGTTCTTCCCCGAACTCGGCGGCGTGATCGAACCTGGCGCGGCCTGGACCCAGGCCTGGGACGGCGCGCGCTGGACGGCACGCGTGCCGCTTTCGCCGCAGCGCTTCGACAGCCCGGCCAGCATGGACCTGGTGGTGGCACCGGCCCGGCCCGCCGGCGAGGGCCCGGGCGAGCCCGGCGCGCGCCTGGCCGCCGTGCCGGTGAACGGCGGCTGGCCGGCCGCCGCCCCGCTGCCCACGGCCACCGTGCCCGACGCCCTGCAGGCCGCGCTGGACGCCAATGCCGCGCGCGCCTCGGCGGCCTCGCCCGGCGGCGCCACACCGGCCAGCGCGCTGACCCTGGGCGCGGCCCTGCTGGGTGCGCTCATCGGCGGCCTGATCCTCAACCTCATGCCTTGCGTGTTCCCGGTGCTGGCCATCAAGGTGACGGGCTTCGCCCAGCACGGTGGCGACGCGCGCGCGCACCGCGCCCATGGCCTGGCCTACACGGCGGGCGTGGTGCTGTCCTTCCTGGCGCTGGGCGGCCTGCTGCTGGCCCTGCGCGCGGCCGGCGAACAGCTCGGCTGGGGCTTCCAGCTGCAGAGCCCGGCCGTGGTGGCCGCGCTGGCCACGCTGTTCACCCTCATCGGCCTGAACCTCGCCGGCCTGTTCGAGTTCGGCAACGTGCTGCCCAGCCGCGTGGCCACGCTGCAGGCCCGCCACCCCACGGCCGACGCCTTCCTCACCGGCGTGCTGGCCACGGCCGTGGCCTCGCCCTGCACCGCGCCGTTCATGGGCGCCTCGCTGGGCCTGGCCATCGCCCTGCCGACGCCGCAGGCCCTGCTGATCTTCGGAGTGCTGGGCCTGGGCATGGCCCTGCCCTACCTGCTGGCCAGCGCCGTGCCCGCCGTGGCGCGCGCCCTGCCGCGCCCGGGGCCCTGGATGCAGCGCTTCAAGCAGTTCATGGCCTTCCCCATGTTCGCCACCGTGGTCTGGCTGCTGTGGGTGCTGGGCCAGCAGAGCGGCATCGACGGCGCGGCCGCGCTGCTCATGCTGCTGGTGGCGCTGGCGCTGGCCATCTGGTCCCTGGGCCTGCGCGGCCGGGGGCGGGTGGTGATGGGCGGCCTGTCGCTGGCGGCGCTGCTGGCGCTGGCCCTGGGCATCGGCCCCAGCGTGCTGCGCGCGCCGGAGGAAGCCGCCGCCGCGCGCACCGACACCGGCGTGGCCGGCCTGGCCTGGGAGACCTGGAGCCCGCAGCGCCAGGCCGAGTTGCTGGCGCAGGGCCGCCCGGTGTTCGTCGACTTCACGGCGGCCTGGTGCGTCACCTGCCAGTACAACAAGCGCACCACGCTGGCCGATGAGCGCGTGTTGGCCGACGCCGCCGGCAAGAACGTGGCGCTGCTGCGTGCCGACTGGACGCGCCGCGACCCCACGGTGACGCAGGCCCTGGCCGCGCTGGGCCGCAATGGCGTGCCGGTGTACGCGCTCTACAAAACCGGTCAGCCGGTGCAGGTGCTGACCGAGGTGCTGCGCGTGGACGAGGTCCGCGCGGCGCTGGCGGCGCTCTGAGCGGCGGCTGTTTCGCTCCCAGACCTCGCGCTGACGACGGGCGAGGTCGGATTCCATCGGCCCAGCACTCGAAGGGTGTTTGGTTTTCGTTGGCTGGCCTGTCCGTCTCGGGGACGGCGGTGTGGGTGCCCGGGCGGTCGCCCGCGAACGTGGGCCGGAGAACGGGCACCCACACCGGCGCCCCATGCGAAGCAGAAGCCAGAAGGCAAGGCAAAGGGCAAGGCCCCAGCCAAGCAAGAAGCCCACCCCATCCGTCCCCCGGCCCCCCAAGGGGATAATCCCCCGGCCTTTACATACCCCCGCCCGGCATCCAGAGACCCCATGCCCTTTGCCCCCCTGAAGAACGACAGCTTCCTGCGCGCCTGCCTGCGCCAGTCCACGGCCCACACCCCCGTGTGGCTCATGCGCCAGGCCGGCCGCTACCTGCCCGAGTACCGCGCTACGCGCGCCCAGGCCGGCAGCTTCATGGGCCTGGCCACCAACGTCGACCACGCCACCGAGGTCACCCTGCAGCCGCTGGAACGCTACCCGCTCGACGCCGCCATCCTCTTCTCCGACATCCTCACCGTGCCCGACGCCATGGGCCTGGGCCTGTCCTTCGCGATCGGCGAGGGACCCAAGTTCGAAAAGACCGTGCGCACCGAGGCCGACGTCGCCGCGCTGGCCGTGCCCGACATGGACAAGCTGCGCTACGTCTTCGACGCCGTCACCTCCATCCGCAAGGCCCTGGACGGCCGCGTGCCCCTGATCGGCTTTTCCGGCAGCCCCTGGACCCTGGCCTGCTACATGGTCGAAGGCGGCGGCTCCGATGACTACCGCCTGGTCAAGTCGCTCATGTACTCGCGGCCCGACCTGATGCACCGCATCCTCGCCACCAACGCCGACGCCGTGGCCGTCTACCTGAACGCACAGATCGAGGCCGGCGCGCAGGCGGTGATGATCTTCGACAGCTGGGGCGGCGTGCTCGCCGACGGCGCCTTCCAGGCCTTCAGCCTCGCCTACACGAAACGCGTGCTCTCGCAACTGAAGCGCGAGCACGAGGGCGCCACCATCCCACGCATCGTCTTCACCAAAGGCGGCGGGCTGTGGCTGGACGACATGAAGCCGCTCGACTGCGAGGTGCTGGGCCTGGACTGGACCGTCTCGCTGGCCCGCGCGCGCGCGCAGGTGGGCGAAGGTCCCGGGGCCAAGGCCCTGCAAGGCAACATCGACCCCAACGTGCTGTTCGCCCCGCCCGCGGCCATCGAGGCCGAGGTGGTCAAGGTGCTGGAGAGCTTCGGCCGCCCGCACACCGGCCCGGGCACCGGCCCCACGCACATCTTCAACCTGGGCCACGGCATCAGCCAGCACACCCCGCCCGAGCACGTGAGCGCGCTGGTCGACGCCGTGCATTCGCATTCGCGCCGGCTGCGCCAGACGGCCTGATGGCGCGGCGGAACACGCTCCCATTTCAGGAGTGCGACGACCGGCGGCCCCGTGTCATCACCCGGTCATTGCGGCCCACTTAGCACAAAAAGGGCCACAAAAAGTGCTTGACAGGCGCCAGTTATGCACAAAATTTGTGCTGCGGTGCGCCATCCCTCAGCAGCCCCCTGCGGCGCGGGCACGCCCCAGGGAGGATTCCGTAAGCCATTGATTCATAAGCGCTTTGTTCGCTGCCTTTTTTTGAGGCAGTTTAAGCAAAGCCTTGATTTGCAAGGGCTGCGAGCCCACAGGGGCAGACTATCAACAAAGTTATCCACAGAAGCTTTGGATATGTCCGCCAAGGCTTTTACATCAAGCACTTAGCGCCGATTTCGCCGACGAACGTGAGGAACTACCGCTAAACATGTGTCACTGGCCCGCCGTGGTCGTGGCCACCCCCGCGCACAGCGGGGTGGGCGACGCCCTGAGCTACCGCAGCGAACGCGCCCTGGCGCCCGGCACGCTGGTGCGCGTGCCCCTGGGCGCGCGCGAGGTCCTGGGCATCGTGTGGCGCAACGACGACGCGCCGCCCGAGGGCCTGGCCGAGGGGCAGGCGCGCGACGTGGCCCAGGTGCTGGACGCCCTGCCCCCGCTGGACGCCGCCTGGCGAGACCTGGTGGGCTTCGCGGCGCGCTACTACCAGCGGGCCCTGGGCGAGGTGGCCCTGGCCGCGCTGCCGCCGCCACTGCGCGAACTGGACCCGAGCCAGCTGGCGCGCCGGCTCAAGCGCCCCGCGCGCGCCGCGCCGGCCGCCGTGGACCCCGACAGCGCCCGCGCGCTCACGCCGGAGCAGGCCGCCGCGCTGGAGGCCCTGTCCGCCGCCGACACCGCCCCCGCCCTGCTGTTCGGCGCCACCGGCAGCGGCAAGACCGAGGTCTATCTGCAGGCCACCGCGCGCACGCTGGCGGCCGACCCCAGCGCCCAGGCCCTGATTCTGGTACCGGAGATCAACCTCACGCCCCAGCTCGAGGCGCGTTTTCGCGCCCGCTTTGGCGACGAGGCCGTGGTCTGCCTGCACAGCGGCATGACGCCCGCGCAGCGCCTGGCGGCCTGGATCGCCGCGCACACCGGGCGCGCGCGCATCGTGCTGGGCACGCGGCTGGCGGTGTTCGCCAGCCTGCCCGGCCTGCGGCTGGTCGTGGTCGACGAGGAGCACGACCCCAGCTACAAGAGCCAGGACGGCGCGCGCTACTCGGCGCGCGACCTCGCCATCTACCGCGGCAAATTGCAGAACGCGCGCGTGCTGCTGGGCTCGGCCACGCCCTCGCTGGAGAGCTGGCACGCCAGCGAGCAGGGACGCTACCGGCGCCTGGCCATGGCCGCGCGCATCGGCGGCGGCTCGCTGCCGCGCCTGCGCCTGGTCGACATGAACCACCAGCCCAAGGGCGCGCTGATCGCGCCGCCGCTGCTGGCGGCCATGGGCGAGCGCATCGCGCGCGGCGAGCAGTGCCTGGTGCTGATCAACCGGCGCGGCTACGCGCCCGTGCTCGCCTGCCACGCCTGCGGCTGGAAAAGCGGCTGCCCGCACTGCAGCGCCTACCGCGTCTTCCACAAGCTGGACCGCACCCTGCGCTGCCACCACTGCGGCTTCACCCAGCGCGTGCCTCGCGCCTGCCCGGACTGCGGCAACCTCGACATCGAGCCCGTGGGGCGCGGCACCGAGCAGGTGGAGGAGCAACTCGCCGGCCTGCTGGCGGACGTGAAGCGCCCCGACGGCGGCCCGGTGCGCGTGGCGCGCATGGACGCCGACACCACCAAGGCCAAGGGCAGCCTGGAAGCGCAGCTGGCCGCCCTGCACGCCGGCGAGGTGGACGTGCTGGTGGGCACGCAGATGATCGCCAAGGGGCACGACTTCCGCCGCATCACCCTGGTGGCGGCCGTGCAGCCCGACGCCGCGCTGTTCGCGGCCGACCACCGCGCGCCCGAGCGCCTGTTCGCGCTGCTCATGCAGGCCGGCGGGCGCGCCGGGCGCGACGCCGCGCACAGCGGCGCGGCCGAGCTCTGGGTGCAGACCTGGAACCCCGAACACCCGCTGTTCGCGCACCTGCGCACGCACGACTTCGCCGCCTTCGCCAGCGGCGAGCTGGCCGAGCGCGAAGCGGCCGGCATGCCGCCCTTCGCCCACCAGGCGCTGCTGCGCGCCGATGCGCGCACGCAGGAGGCCGCGCAGGCCTTCCTGAACGCGGCCGCCGCCGCCACGCAGGACCTGCCGCACCGCGAGGCGGTGACGCTGTTCCCGGCGGTGCCGCTCACCATCCAGCGCGTGGCCAATGTGGAACGCGCGCAGCTGCTGGTGGAAAGCCCCTCGCGCGCGGCGCTGCAGCGCTTCCTGGCCGCCTGGCAGCCGGTGCTGCTGCAATGCCGCGGCCTGCCCGAGGCACGCGGCCTGATCCGCTTCGCGGTGGACGTGGACCCGCTGTCCCTATGAGCCGGCGAGCGCCTCCAGCGGCGCAATGGTGCACAGGGCCTCCACCGTCATCACCACGTCGCGGATCTTGAACGGCTGCAGCAGCAGCCGGCGGATGCCCAGGGCCTTGAGGCGCTGCACCACCTCGGCGTTGGCGCTCGCGGCCATCACCGCCACCGGCATCTCCGGCCGCGCCTCGCGCAGCCGCGCGACCAGGGCCAGCGCGGCCTCGCCCTCGGCCAGCGAGATCAGCAGCGCCGCCATGCGCTGCGCCTGCAGCATCTGCTGGCCGATGGCCAGGCTGGCGGCCTGGTGCACCTGGGCCAGGTCCAGGCCGCGGCAGACGCTCGTGACGGTGCTGCGCACCATGCGGTCCGGCTCGATCAACAGCAGCTGCGGCAGGTTGCCCTGCACGGTGGTGACGGTCATGAGGCGACCTCCTCGCGGCGCACCAGCTCATCGACCACCAGATCGCGCAGCGAGCACAGGATGCTCAGGCCCAGCCGGTCGATCCGTCGCGGCCGGCGGTCCATGATGCACAGCGTGCCCACCGCCGGCCCCCAGGGCATGCGCAGCACCGCGCCCGCGTAGAAGCGGATCCAGGGCGGGCCCACCACCTGGGGGTTGTCGCGGAAACGCTCGTCCTTGAGCGCGTCGGGCACCACCAGGGTCTGGCGCTCCAGGATGGCGTGGCCGCAGAAGGACACGTCGCGCGGGGTCTCGCGCTGGTCCAGGCCGAAGTTGGACTTGAACCACTCGCGGTCGCGGTCCACGAAGGAGACGGTGGCCATGGGCACGTCGAACTCGTTCATGGCAAAACGCGTCAGCCGATCGAAGCGCTCCTCGGCCGGCGTGTCGAGCAGCAGCAATTCGCGCAGCGCCTGCAGGCGGATGTCCTCGTCGCTGGGGATAGGGGCGGTGATCATGGCGCAATCCCGGGCACGGACGAAGTGCCCATGCCCGGGATATCGGCCGCCCGCGCCGGGGCTTGAGCCCGGCGCACCGGCCTCAGGCCAGGTCGAAACGGTCCAGGTTCATCACCTTGACCCAGGCGGCCACGAAGTCCTTGACGAACTTGTCCTTGCCGTCGGCGCTGGCGTAGACCTCGGCCAGGGCGCGCAGCACCGAGTGGGAGCCGAACACCAGGTCGACGCGGCTGCCGGTCCACTTCACCGCGCCCGTCTTGCGGTCGCGGCCCTCGAAGTGCTCACCCGCCGGCCCCCAGGCCGTGGCCATGTCGAGCAGGTTGACGAAGAAGTCGTTCGTCAGCGTGCCCGGCCTGGCGGTGAGCACGCCGAGCTTGCCGCCGTCGAAGTTGGCGCCCAGCACGCGCAGGCCGCCGACCAGCGCCGTCATTTCCGGCGCGGTGAGCGTGAGCAGCTGGGCCTTGTCGACCAGCAGGTGCTCGGCCGGCACCTCGGAGCGGGCCTTGAGGTAGTTGCGGAAGCCGTCGGCAAACGGCTCCAGGTACGAGAAGGACTCGACGTCGGTCTGCTCGGCCGTGGCGTCCACGCGGCCCGGCGCGAACGGCACCTCCAGCGGGGTGCCGGCGGCCTTGGCGGCCAGCTCGATGCCCACGCCGCCGGCCAGCACGATCACGTCGGCCAGCGAGAGCTTGCCGCTGGCTTTCTGGATGGCCTCCAGCTTGGGCAGGGTCTTGGCCGCGACGGCATTGACGGCCCAGTCCTTCTGCGGCGCCAGGCGGATGCGCGCGCCGTTGGCGCCGCCGCGCTTGTCCCCACCGCGGAAGGTGGAGGCCGAGGCCCAGGCCGTGGCCACCAGGTCGGACACGGCAATGCCCGCGGCGGCGATCCTGGCCTTGGCGTCGGCGATGTCGGCCGCCGTGGGCTTGTGCGTGGGTGCCGGCAGCGGGTCCTGCCAGATCAGGTCTTCCTTCGGCACCTCGGGGCCCAGGTAGCGCGACTTCGGCCCCAGGTCGCGGTGCGTCAGCTTGAACCAGGCGCGCGCGTAGGCGTCGGCGAAAGCCTGCGGGTCGTTGAGGAACTTGCGCGAGATCTTCTCGTAGGCCGGATCGAAGCGCAGCGACAGGTCGGTCGTCAGCATGGTGGGCTTGCGCTTGGGCGAGTCGGGCGTGGGGCCGGGGATGATGGCCTCGGCGTCCTTGGCCTCCCACTGGATGGCGCCGGCCGGGCTCTTGGTCTTCACCCACTCGTACTTGAAGAGGAACTGGAAGAAGTCGTTGCTCCAGCGCACCGGGGTGCTGGTCCAGGTGACCTCCAGCCCCGAGGTGATGGTGTCCTTGCCCTTGCCGCTGCCGAACTTGTTCTCCCAGCCGAAGCCCTGGGCCTCCAGCGCGGCGGCCTCAGGCTCGAGGCCGACGTTGCTGGCCGGTCCCGCGCCGTGGGTCTTGCCCAGCGTGTGGCCGCCGGCGATCAGCGCCACGGTTTCCTCGTCGTCCATGGCCATGCGCTTGAAGGTCTCGCGGATGTCCTTGGCCGCCGCGAGCGGATCGCCGTTGCCGTCCGGGCCTTCGGGGTTGACGTAGATCAGGCCCATCTGCACGGCGCCCAGCGGGTTCTCCAGGTCGCGCTCGCCGGGCTTGTTGTGCGAATAGCGGCTGTTGGGCGTGCCACTGCCGGCCAGCCAGGTGGTCTCCTTGCCCCAGTACACGTCCTGATCGGGTTCCCACACGTCCTCGCGGCCGGCGGCGAAACCGAAGGTGCGGAAACCCGAGTTCTCCAGGGCCACGTTGCCGGCCAGGACCATCAGGTCGCCCCAGGAGATCTTCTGGCCGTATTTCTGCTTGATGGGCCACAACAGGCGGCGGGCCTTGTCCAGGCTCACGTTGTCGGGCCAGGAGTTCAGCGGCGCGAAGCGCTGCTGGCCGCGCCCGGCGCCGCCGCGGCCGTCGCCCACGCGGTAGGTGCCGGCCGCATGCCAGGCCATGCGCACCATCAGGCCCGCGTAGTTGCCGAAGTCGGCCGGCCACCAGTCCTGCGAGTCCGTCATCAGTCGGTTGAGATCGGCCTTGAGGGCCTTGTAGTCGAGCTTCTTGAATTCCTCGGCGTAGTTGAAGGCGGCGCCCAGGGGGTTGGACCGGTTGGAGTGCTGGTTCAGCAGGTCCAGGCGCAGCTGGTTGGGCCACCAGTCCTTGTTGGACGTGCCGCCGCCAGCGGCGGGGTGGAAGGGGCACTTGGCTTCTGACATCGTGGTCTCCTGGTGGGGGTTGGTGTGGGTCGCGCGCAGCGGCAATGAGCTCAGTGCGCCAGCGGCAGGCAGGCGAGGCGCTCGATCCACTGCGCGAAGGCGCTGCCTGGCGAAGGGGTGGTGCTCATGGTGCAACTCCTGGAAGCGACCGAGGCATTCTGGTCAGGCCGCTGGACCAAGTCCACCTAATAGATTGAATGTTATCGATAGTTCATAACTATCGATGGCTGCCTGCCGCCCGGGGCGCCGCTTCAGGTCAGCAGCGTGACGGCGCCCGAGAACGTGAGGAAGGCCGCCGCGGTGGTGACTAGGATGATGCGGGCGATGCGCCCGTTGTCGGCGCCAAAGCGCTCGGCCAGCAACGAGACGTTGCTGGCGCTGGGCAGGGCCGCGGTGAGCACCATCACCGTGAGCGCGGCCGTGGACAGGCCCAGGCCCAGGCGGATCGCCACCAGGCCCGTGCCCAGCACCAGCAGCGGGTGCACGACGAGCTTCATCACCGCCACCGGCAGGTAGTCGCTGGTGGGCATGGGGTGGTTGGCCGTCATCTGCGCGCGCGCCAGCACGGCGCCGATGGTGAACAGCGCCACCGGCGAGGCCGCGTCGGCCAGCAGCCAGACGGTCTTCTCCACCGGCACCGGCAGGCGGAAGGCCCAGGCCGAGGCCACGCCACCCAGGCCGATGGCCCAGGGCATGGGGTTGGTGAGCACGCCGCGCAGCGCCTTGCGCGCGGCGCCGAACACGGCGGCGCGGCCGCTGCCGCCGGCCCCGTCCAGGCGCGACAGCGCGATGCACAGCGAGCTGGTGACCACCATGTCCACCACCATGGTGAGGATCACTGTGCCGGCGGCCAAATCGCCCAGCAGGGCCACGATGAGGGGCACGCCCATGAAGCCCGAGTTGGGAAAGGCGGCCACCAGCGCGCCGAAGGCGGCGTCGTTCCAGCGGATGCGCGGGTTCAGCGTGAAGGCGATGGTGGCCGCCACCACCAGCAGCCCGCACAGCAGGTACAGGCCGGCGACGCGGGCGTCCAACAGCTGCGCGATCGGCGTGGTGGAGCCGAAGCGGTACAGCATGCAGGGCAGCGCAAAGAACAGCACGAAGCCGTTGAGCCCGGGAATGGCCTCCAGCGGCAGCAGGCGCCGCCGCGCGGCCAGGTAGCCGGCGAGCACGAGCGCGAAGAAGGGGAAGGTGACCAGCAGGACGTGCAGCACGGGCGGGATTGTGTCAGCCCCCCGGCGGGCCGCGGTTGGGGCTGACCCGGGCGCGACACCCCTGGCCGCTATGATCCCCCGCTTTGCCTCGCTGCCTCCCATGTCCGCCGGTCTGAACCTCGCCCAGCTTGAAGCCGTGAACCACCTGGGTGGGCCCTGTCTGGTGCTGGCGGGGGCCGGGTCGGGCAAGACGCGCGTGATCACGCACAAGATCGCGCGGCTGATCCAGGCCGGGCTCGAGGCCAACCGCATCGCGGCCATCACCTTCACCAACAAGGCCGCGGCCGAGATGCGCGAGCGCGCCGGCCACCTGGTCGGGCGCGAGGCCAAGAAGGTGCTGGTGTGCACCTTCCACGCCCTGGGCGTGCGCCTGCTGCGCGAGGACGGCGAGGTGCTGGGCCTGAAGAAGCAGTTCAGCATCCTCGACACCGACGACATCACCAGCCTGCTCAAGGACTGCGGCACCACCACCGACGCCGCCACCGCGCGCCAGTGGCAGTGGACCATCAGCGCCTGGAAGAGCGCCGGCCTGAACGGCGCCGCCGCGCTGGCCCAGGCGCGCGACGAGCACGAGCGCACCACGGCGCTGATCATGCAGCGCTACGAAGAGCGCCTGGTGGCCTACCAGGCGGTGGACTTCGACGACCTCATCGCCCTGCCGCTCAAGCTGCTGGGCGAGCACGCCGAGGTGCGCGAGAAGTGGCAGAAGAAGATGGGCCACGTGCTGGTGGACGAATACCAGGACACCAACGCCACGCAGTACGAGCTGCTCAAGCTGCTGGTGGGCGAGCGCGCGCGCTTCACCGCCGTGGGCGACGACGACCAGTCCATCTACGGCTGGCGCGGCGCCACGCTGGACAACCTCAAGCGCCTGCCGCAGGACTTCCCCGAACTCAAGGTCATCAAGCTGGAGCAGAACTACCGCTCCACCAGCGCCATCCTGCGCGCGGCCAACAACGTCATCGGCCCCAACCCCAAGCTCTTCCCCAAGACGCTGTGGAGCGAACTGGGCGAGGGCGAGCCGGTGCGCGTGGTGGACGCCGACAACGAGGAGCACGAGGCCGAGCGCGCGGTGGCGCGCATCCAGAGCCTGCGCGCCAGCTCCCCCCACAAGGAGTGGCGCGACTTCGCCATCCTCTACCGCGCCAACCACCAGGCGCGCACCTTCGAGCAGTCATTGCGCCGCGCACAGATCCCGTACAAGGTGTCGGGCGGCCAGAGCTTCTTCGACAAGGCCGAGATCCGCGATCTCTGCGCCTGGCTGCGCCTGCTCACCAACAACAACGACGACCCGGCCTTCCTGCGCTCGGCCACCACGCCCAAGCGCGGCATCGGCCACACCACGCTGCAGCAGCTGGGCAACTTCGCCACGCAGTACAAGCTGAGCCTGTTCGAGGCCCTGTTCTCGCACTCGCTGCCCAGCGCGGTGTCCAACCGCGCCATCGGCGCGCTGCACGAGTTCGGCCGCCAGGTGAACGACCTCGAGTACCGCGCGCGGCACACCGTCGGGCACGAGGCGGCGCGCAGCTTCCTCACCGAATGGCTCAAGGACATCGGCTACGAGCAGCACCTGTACGACAACGAGGACAACGACAAGGTGGCCGCCGCGCGCTGGACCAACGTGATGGAGTTCTGCGACTGGGTGGCCGGGCGCTGCGGCGGAAAGATCGAGGACGAGGGCGGCACCACCACCGAGACCGAACGCAAGACCCTGCTCGAGGTCGTGCAGACCATCGCGCTGATCTCCACCTTGTCCGAGCGCGAGCAGGACCAGAACGTGGTGACGCTGTCCACCCTGCACGCGTCCAAGGGCCTGGAATGGCCGCACGTGACACTGGCCGGCGTGAACGAAGGCCTGCTGCCGTTCAAGGTGGACGACGACGAGCTGAGCGGTGAGGTGCAGCAGCAGCGCATCCAGGAGGAGCGCCGGCTGATGTACGTGGGCATCACGCGCGCGCAGCGCACGCTGGCCGTGAGCTGGCTCAAGCGACGCAAGAAGGGCCGCGAAAGCGTGCCCGGCGCGGCCAGCCGCTTCATCGCCGAGATGGCGCTGGACAAGGCCACCGTGAAGGAAGACCCGCGCGAAAAGCTCAAGGCCCTGCGCGCGGAGTTCGCCAAGCGCGCGCAGGACGGCAGCGCCGAACAGAAGGCGACGGCCTGATGCGGCGCGCGCTGACCGCCATCGCGCTGGGCCTGCTGCCGGCCTGGGCGGCCGCGCAGGCCCCGGCCACCTGCACCGTGCCCGACCAGTTGCCGCCGGCGCGCCTGAGCGGCGAGTGGAGCGCCCGCTTCTGGGACGAGGGCGGATCGCCCGAGCGCCCGAGCGACAGCGGCGTGCTGCACCTGGAGCGCCATCCCGAATACGGGGGCAGCGTGCGCGGGGAGCTGCGGCGCGGCACCGGCGAGCGGGTGCGCCGCTCCATCGTGTCGGGCGACGTCACCGACGGCGAGTTCCACTTCGACGAGTCCGACGACGGCGTCGGCATGGCGGCGGTGTGGAGCGGCGTGGCCGAGGACTGCGGCGGACGCCTGAGCATCACCGGCACGCGCCGCCCCAGCGAGACCGCCCGCGCGCCCGAGCCGGTGCTGCGGTTCCGCCTGGACAAGGCCCCGGGCTGGCGCTGAGGCCCCGGGCCGCCTCAGGCGGCCCGACCCATCAGACCACGCCCTGCGCCAGCATGGCGTCGGCCACCTTCACGAAGCCGGCGATGTTGGCGCCGTCGATGTAGCTCACGCGGCCATCGGCGCGGCGGCCGTGCCGCACGCAGGCCGTGTGGATGCCCTGCATGATCTGCAGCAGGCGGCCGTCGACCTCGTCGCGCGGCCAGGACAGGCGCAGCGCGTTCTGGCTCATCTCCAGGCCCGAGGTGGCCACGCCGCCCGCGTTGCTGGCCTTGCCCGGCGCGAACAGCACGCCCGCGGCCTCGAAGGCGGTGGCCGCGGCGATGGTCGAGGGCATGTTGGCGCCCTCGGCCACGCACTTCACGCCATTGGCGATCAGCGTGGCGGCGTCGTGCTCGTCCAGCTCGTTCTGCGTGGCGCAGGGCAGGGCCACGTCCACCGGCACATGCCAGGGGCGCTTGCCGGCCTCGAAGTGCGCGCCGGTGCGCTCGGCGTAGTCGCTGACGCGGCCGAAGTGGTGGTTCTTCACGTCCATCAGCACGGCCAGCTTGTCGGGCGAGAAGCCGTCCTCGTCGACGATGGTGCCGCTGGAGTCGGACACGGTGACCACCTTGGCGCCCAGGGCCATGGCCTTCTCCACCGCGTACTGGGCCACGTTGCCCGAACCCGACACCGACACGCGCATGCCCTGGAAGGACATGCCGCGCGTCTTGAGCATCTCCTCGGCGAAGTACACCGTGCCGTAGCCCGTGGCCTCCGGGCGGATCAGCGAGCCGCCGTAGCTCAGGCCCTTGCCGGTGAACACGCAGTCGGCGCGGTTGCTGAGTTTCTTGGCCATGCCGGCCATGAAGCCCACCTCGCGCCCGCCCACGCCGATGTCGCCGGCCGGCACGTCGGTGTCCGAGCCGACGTGGCGGAACAGCTCGCTCACGAAGGCCTGGCAGAAGCGCATCACCTCGCCCGGGCTGCGGCCCTTGGGATCGAAGTCGGAACCACCCTTGCCACCGCCCATGGGCAGGGTGGTGAGCGCGTTCTTGAAGGTCTGCTCGAAGGCCAGGAACTTCAGCACCGACAGGTTGACCGAGGGGTGGAAGCGCAGGCCGCCCTTGTACGGGCCGATGGCCATGCTGTGCTGGATGCGGTAGCCGCGGTTGACCTGCACCTGGCCGTGGTCGTCGACCCAGGACACGCGAAACATCACCACCCGCTCGGGCTCCACCAGGCGTTCCAGCAGGCTGTGCTCGGCGTATTTGGGGTGCTGGGCGATGAAGGGCCATAGGCTCTCCATCACCTCGGTCACGGCCTGAAGGAACTCAGGCTGGCCAGGGTTGCGCTCGGCGACGGTGTGCAGGAACTGCTCGGCGGACGTGTACTTCACGGTGATTCCAAAATGGTGCGTTGGATAGAAAAACGCACCATTTTGCATTGACCGCGCACCCCGTCCCGAGGGGCCAAGCCCCCGGGAGGGCGCCAGGGCCGCCCAATCTGGGGCGTTCACCCCCCTTGGCGGACCACTGGAGCGGCCCCCTTGCCCACCGAACAGGCAGCCGGCGGCTACCTCGCCGCCGCCCGCCGGGGCACCCCGCCACGCTGGCGCAGCAGCGCCAGGAAGGCCGCCCCCGCCGGCGACAGCGACTGCCCCTTGCGCTGGTAGACGAAGTACTCGCGCTGCACCGCCGGCCCGCGCAGCGGCACGAAGCGCACGCCGAAGTTGTCGGCGAAGGAGCGCGCGTACTCCGGCGCCACCAGCACGCCCCGGCCGTGCCCGGCCAGCGCCAGCGCGGTGGTGAGAAAGCCGACGTCGCTCACCGTGTTGAGCGCGAAGTCGTGGCCGTGCGCGTGCAGGCTGCGCTCCAGGTAGCGATTGAATTCATTGGAGTAGCCGATCCAGCGCTCCTCGCGCAGGTCCTTCCACGGCACGCTCGCGCGCCCGTAGGCCGGGTGCCCCTGGGGACAGACGAAGCGCAGCGGCACGTTCATGAGGAAGCTGCGCGTCACGTCGTCGCCGCTCGGGCGGTCGGGGCCGATGCCCAGTTCCACCGCGCCGTGGCGCACGGTGTCCACCACGTCGTCGGCCACCGCGTCCTTCAGGCGCACGCTGATCTGCGGGTGCTGCTCGCCAAACTCGCCAAGGATGGAGGCGACCCAGGTGCAGGCCATCATCTGCGAGGTGGCCACGCGCAGGAAACCGCGCCGCAGCGCGCGGATCTCGGAGGCGCCGTCCACCACCTGTCGCACGTCTTCCAGGATGCGCTGCGCCAGCGGCAGCAGGTTGCGCCCCGCCTCGGTGAGCGTGATCGCCGTGCGGCCCCGGTCGAAGAGCTGCAGGTGCAGTTCCTGTTCGAGCTGCTGCACCAGCATGCTCACCGCCGACTGCGTGAGGTTGAGCTGGCGCGCCGCGCCCGTGAAGCTGCCGCTGTGCGTGACGGCGGCGAAGGCGCGCATCTGGCGCAGGCTGATGTTCATGGCGTGTCCCGCGATCGATGCCGGTGCATCCGACGCGCGCGTGCACCACCATCAGGTTTCATGATTGATCTATCAAAACAATTCGCTTGGTTGATGGTAAGCCCGTTCCTAGAATGCCCGGCACCGTCCCATCCCCTATCGATTTTTCTCCCCTGATTCCATGCACATCGCCGTCATAGGCACCGGCATCGTGGGCGCCTGCAGCGCCGCCTGGCTGCAGCGCGACGGCCACCAGATCACCTTCGTCGACCCGCTCGAGCCGGGCGAGGCCTGCTCCTTCGGCAACGCGGGCTCGCTCTCGCCCAGCGCCTGCCTGCCCGTGGGTATGCCGGGCATGTGGCGCAAGGTGCCCAAGTGGCTGCTCGACCCGCTGGGCCCGCTGACCGTGCGCACCGGCTACCTGCCGCGCGTGCTGCCCTGGCTGGTGCAGATGCTGCGCCACTCCACGCCGCAGGAGGTCACGCGCATCGCCACCGCGCTGCAGACCCTGCTGCGCCCCATCTTCGATTGCTACGGCCCGCTGCTGGACCACGCGCAGGCCAACGAACTGGTGCGCCGCACCGGCTGCCTGTACGTCTACTCCTCTCGCGAGGCCGCGGCGCAGTGGAAATGGGGCATGGACCTGCGCCGTTCGCTGGGCGTGAACCTGGTCGACGTGGAGCGCGAAGCACTCGAAGAGCTCGAACCCGACCTGAAAGGCCAGTTCCGCTTCGGCATCCTGGCGCCCGACAACGGCTCCACGCTGGACCCCTCGCAACTGGTGAAGGCGCTGGTCCGCCAGGCCCTGCGCGACGGTGCGCGCCACGACCACCGCTCGGTCACCGGCTTCGAGCGCGAGGGCCGGCGCGTGACCGGGCTGCGTCTGGACAGCGGTGAGCCGCTGGCGGTGGACGGCGTGGTGATCGCGGCCGGCGCCTGGTCCGGCGCGCTCGCGGCCCAGCTCGGCGACCGCGTGCCGCTGGAGACGCAGCGCGGCTACCACGTCACGGTGCGCAGCTCCAACCTGAAGCTGCGCCACACGGTGATGGCCTCCGAGGCCAACCTCATGATCAACCCCATGGCCATGGGCCTGCGCCTGGCCGGCACGGTGGAGTTCGCCGGCCTGCGACCCGCGCCCAACTACGAACGCGCGCAGGCCTTGCTGCGCCAGGGCCTGCGCCTGTTCCCGCACCTGGACACCTCCGAGGTGACGCAGTGGATGGGCCACCGCCCCTGCATGCCCGACAGCCTGCCGGTGATCGACCGCAGCCGCGGCGCGGACAACGCCTGGATGGCCTTCGGCCATGGCCACATGGGCATGTGCATGGGCGCCACCACCGGCCGCGAAGTCGCGCACCTGGTGGCCGGCCGCGCCACGCAGGTGGACCTGGCGCCCTTTCGCGCGTCCCGCTTCCGTTGAGGACGGCCATGAACACGCAGTGGGCCATCGGCGTGGACATGGGGGGCACCTTCATCGACGTGGTCGCCTGCTCCAGCGACGGCGAGCTGCGCGCCCTCAAACACCCGCGCGAAGCGGGTGAGCTGGTGCAGCCCATCCTGGGCGCGGTGCAGCGCCTGCTGGACGAACAGAAGATCGCGCCCGCGCAGGTGGCGCGCCTGGTGCACGGCTCCACCGTGGTCACCAACCTGCTGCTCGAACAGGACGCCGGCCCCGTGGCCGTGCTCACCAACGCCGGCCTGCGCGACGTGCTTGCGCTCGCGCGCCAGGACCGCCGCGACCTCTACACCCCGGTGGTGGCGCCGCCCACGCCCGAGCGCCGGCTGTTCCCCGCCGAACTGCGCTTCGAGATCCGGGGCCGCATCGGCGCGCGCGGCGAAGAGGTCGAGGCACCGGACCGCGAGCAGGTGGCGGCGATCGCGCGCCAGCTGCGCGCGCGCGGCATCGCCTCGGTGGCGGTGTGTCTCTTGTTCGCCCACCTGCGGCCCGCGCACGAACAACAGGTGCGCGACTGGCTGCTGCAGGCCGAGCCCGGGCTGCTGGTCTCGCTCTCCAGCGAGGTCGACCCCAAGCCGCGCGAGTTCGAACGTTTTCTGGTCACGGCCTTCGACGCCTACAGCAAGCCCCTGGTGCAGCGCTACCTGCGCACGCTGGGCGAGGCGCTGCGCGAGCGCGGCCTGCCCGAGCCCGCGCTGATGCGCTCCGAGGGCGGCATCGCGCCCTGGCCCGAGGCCGCCTCGCGCCCCATCGGCCTGGCCATGTCGGGCCCCTGCGCGGCCCTGCAAGGCGTGGCCGCGAGCCTGCCCGCCGACGAACCGCGCGTGGTGATGTCCGTGGACGTGGGCGGCACCAGCACCGACATCGGCCTGCTCGACGGCGGCCGGCCGCTGTTCACCGATGCGCTGCAGTGCGGCGAGCTCACGCTGCGCCTGCGCTGCGCCGACGTGGAATCGCTGTCCATCGGCGGCGGCAGCCTGGCCACGGTGAACGCGGGCGGCGGCCTGCGCCTGGGCCCGCGCTCCCAGGGCGCCTGGCCCGGCCCCGCGGCCTACGGCCTGGGCGGCACCGAGGCCACGCTGACCGACGCCCTGGTGCTGCTGGGCCGCCTGCCCGAGCGGCTGTCGGGCGGCGTGGCGCTGGACGCGGCGCGTGCGCGCGCCGCGATTCAGAAGGACGTGGCCGCGCCGCTGGGCCTGGACGCGCAGGACGCCGCGCGCGCCATCGTCGCCACCGCCGCCACCGCCATGGCCGAAAGCGTGAAGATGCGCGCCTTCCAGCGCGACATCCACCCCGCCGACTGCGAGCTGGTGGCCGCCGGCGGCGGCGGGGCCCAGCACGTGGCCGAGGTGGCCGAACTCGCGGGCGTGCCGCGCGTGCGCGTGATCCCCCACGCCGGCGTGATCGCCGCGCTGGGCCTGCTGGCCTCGCCGCCCACGCGCACGCTGGAATGGTCCTGCGCGCTGGCGCTCGACCACGAGGGCCTCGGCGCACTGAGCGAACGGCGCGAGGCGCTGCGCCGCTCGGTGCGCGAGGGCACGCCGCGCTGGAGCCTGGAACTGCTGATCGTGGGCCAGGGCAACCCGGTGGAGGTGCCCTGGGAGGCCGGCGACGATCTGGCCGCGCTGCGCGCGCGCTTCGCCGAGCGCTACGAGGCCCTGCGCGGACAGCTGCCCGCGCGCTTCGAGGTGCAGGCCCTGCTGCTGCGCGGCGTGTTCGAACAGGCCCTGCCCCAGCCCGGCGTGGGCGCCCGGCACCTGCGCCCCGACCCCGCGCTGTGGGCCGGCTGTCCGGCCGAGGGCCTGGGCCCACGCGCGCTGTTCGCCGCCACCACCACGGTGTGGGTGCCCGCGGGCTGGCGCTGGGCGCTGGTGGCCGACGGCGCGCTGCTGCTGTCGCGCGACGGGGCCCGGGAGCCCAGTGCATGAACCACGAGCACCTGATCCTCATGGAGCCCGTGCGGCTGGCGCTGCAGGGCATCGCCGACCGCATGCAGAGCCGCATGATGCGCGCGGCCTACTCCTCCATCGCGCGCGAGGGCGGCGACTGCGCGGCCGCGGTCTTCCTGCCCGACGGCCGCCTGCTCGCGCAGGCGCGCTCGCTGCCGCTGCTGCTCGGCTCGCTCATTCCGGCGGTCGCGGGCCTGCTCCAGCGCTGCCCCGTCGAGGCCATGGCCGATGGCGACGCCTGGCTGATGAACGACCCCTGGTCGGGCGGCACGCATCTGCCCGACCTGATCGTGGTGCGGCCGGTGTTCGGCGGCGGCGCGGTGATCGCGCTGGCCGCAGCCATCCTGCACCACCAGGACGTGGGCGGCGTCGCGGCCGGCTCCATCCCGCCCGACGCGACCGAGATCTACCAGGAAGGCCTGCGCATACCGCCGGTGCGCTGGCGCGTGGCCGGCGCGCCCGATCCGCACATCGAGGCCCTGCTCACCGCCAACAGCCGCACGCCCGGCAACCTGCTGGGCGACCTGAACGCGCAATGGTCGGCCGTGAGCCTGGGCGCCGAGGAAACCGCCGCGCTGCGCGCGCGCACCGGCGCGGCTTTCGAGGCCGTGTGCGAGGCGCTGCTCGCGCAGTCCGAGCGCCTGACGCGCGAGGCCCTGCGCGCCGCGCCCGATGGCGAGTGGCACTGGCAGGACCAGCTCGATGGCGACGGCATCAGCGACACGCCGGTGCGCATCGCGGTGGCCCTGCGCAAGCGGGGCGACACGCTGCACATCGACTTCACCGGCTCCTCGCCGCAGACGCGCGGGCCGGTGAACGCCTCGCCCTCCAGCATGGTGTCGGCCATCCTGTTCTTCATGCGCTCGCTGGCGCCGCAGGCGCCCAACAACGCGGGTTGCCTGGCGCCGGCCAGCTGGGTGCTGCCCGAGGGCAGCGTGGTCAACCCGCGCCTGCCGGCCGCCGTGAATGCCCGCACCGCCACGCTCAAGCTGGCCTGCAACGCCTTGCTCGGCGCCTGGTCCTCGGGCGCGGCGCGCGAGCCCATGGCCGCCAACGCCGGCGTGGCCACGGTGCTCTCGCTCGGTGGCGCGCGCGCCGACGGTCAGCGCTGGCTGTTCACCGAGATCATCGCCAGCGGCGCCGGCGCCAGCGCGCGCGGCCACGGCACCAGCGGCGTGTCCACCGACGTGGGCAACGCGCGCAACACGCCGCTCGAGGTGATCGAGTCGGAGGCGCCGGTGCGCGTGCACTGCTACGCGATCCGCGAGGGATCGGGCGGCGCGGGCCGCTTCTGCGGCGGCCATGGCGTGCGCCGGGTGTATGAATTGCTGGAAGGCCATGGCAGCGTCTCCTACCGGGGCGAGCGCCATGTCAGCCGTGCGCGCGGCAGCGAAGGGGGCGGCGACGGCGCGCCCTCGGCCGCGCGCATCGAAAGAACCGATGGACGCGTCGACGTGCTGTCCGCGAGGGCGCGCGTCGACTGGTCCGCGGGAGACAGGCTCGTCATAGAAACGGCCGGAGGAGGCGCATGGGGCGAGGCCATGCCACGCCAATGAACCCACCCATTTGAAAGAGAGATCCCCGATGAAACGTTTCGCCCTCAACCGCAGAACCCTGGTCAGCGCGCTGGCCGCGGGCACCACCCTGGGCCTGGCCGCGCTCACCCCGCTGGCCGCGTCCGCGCAGGACGCCTACCCGAGCAAGATCGTTCGCATCGTCGTGCCCTTCCCGCCCGGCGGCAGCACCGACCTGCTGGCGCGCAAGCTCGGCGAGAAACTCGCCGCGCAATGGAAGCAGACCGTCATCGTGGACAACCGCCCCGGCGCGGGCGGCACGGTGGGCGCGGACCACGTGTCCAAGTCGGCCCCCGACGGCTACACGCTGCTGCTGGGCGTGACCGGCAGCAACGGCATCGCCGGCTCGCTGTACCCCAACCTGCCCTACGACCCGGTGAAGGGCTTCACGCCCGTGACGGCCGTGGTGACCGCACCGCTGCTGCTGGTGAAGGGCGAGCGCGTGGCCGCCAAGACGGTGGCCGAGCTGGTGGCCGCCGCCAAGGCCAAGCCAGGCTCCATCACCTACGGCTCGCCGGGCACGGGCACGTCCATGCACCTCACGGGCGAGATGTTCGAGCTGGCGACCAAGACCGCGCTGCTGCACATCCCCTACCGCGGCAGCGCCGGCGCGCTGAGCGACCTCATGGGCGGCCAGATCGACCTGATGTTCGGCGACATCCTGGTGGTGATGCCGCAGATCGAGGCCAAGAAGCTCACGCCGATCGCCGTCACCTCCAAGGAACGCCACCCCATGTTCCCCAACGTGCCCACCGTGGCCGAGAGCGGCTATCCGGGCTTCGAGGCGCTGTCGTGGCAGGGCCTGTTCGCGCCGCCCGGCACGCCCGCGGCCATCGTCGACAAGCTCAACAAGGACGTGAACGCCGCGCTGGCCAGCGCCGACATCCAGGAGTACTTCGTCTCGCGCGGCTTCAAGCTCGGCGGCAGCGGCGCGGCCGAGTACAAGGCCTTCATCGAGGCCGAGAACAAGAAGTGGGCCACCATCGTGAAGACCGCTGGCGTCAAGCCCGACTGAGTCCCGCCCAGCGATGCCGAGCAACCCCGACATCCGCCACATCGGCCCGCCCGTTCAGCGGGCCGGCGTGGTGCAACCGATCTCGCCCGCCGTGGTGGCCGATCAGCGCCTGGTCTTCGTCGCCGGCCAGGTGCCCATGCGCAACGGCCAGCCCGCGGGCGAGGACATCGTGAGCCAGACGCACTACACGATCGACCTGATCGAAGACATCCTGCGCCGCGCCGGCTGCACGCTGGCCGACGTGGTGAAGACCACCGTGTGGCTGGTCGACGGCCAGGACTACCCCGGCTTCAACGCGGCCTACGCCGAGCGCTTCGCGGCCGCCACGGCGCCGGCGCGCTCGACCGTGATCGCCGGCCTGATCGCGCCGGTGCGCGTGGAGATCGAGGCGGTGGCGCTCAAGCCGCGGGCCTGAGTCCGCGCCGGCGGTCCCCGGGGCGGGCGAGCTATCATGCCCGCCCGCCATGACCGCAGCAGCCCCACCCCCGGCGCGACGCCCCGCGCGCGAAAGCCGCCAGCGCATCCTCGCCGCCATCCGCGAAGCCGCCATCCAGGAGTTCAGCCTGCACGGCCTCAAGGGCACGTCCACGCAGGCCATCGCCGAACGCGCGGGCCTCACCAAGCCCCAGCTGCACTACTACATCGCCGGCAAGGAGGAGCTCTACGCCGAGCTGCTCGACTCCGTGATGATGGCCTGGAAGATCCAGTTCGCCCCGCCCGGCATGACCGAGCCGGCCGAGATCCTGGCCCACTACATCCGCCTGAAGCTGGACCACGCCTTCGACCAGCCCACCGTCTCGCGCATCTTCACGCGTGAAATCCTGGACGGCGGCCACAACCTTGACCGCTACTGGCCCAAGGCACGGATCTGGGTCGAGGAAGAGGTGGCCATCATCAACGGCTGGATGGCGCGCGGCCTGATGCGGCCCATGAACGCCCACCTGCTGCTCATGCACATCTGGGCCATGACGCAGCACCACGCCGACTTCGCGCTGCAGGTGCGCGAGATCTGCGGCCAGGGGCCCCATGCGCCGCTGGACCGCGAGGCCGTGGCCAGCGAGCTGATCCCCTTCGTGCTGCGCGGCTGCGGCCTGCTGCCCCCCTGAACGCCGCCCCGCCGCCCCGCGGCCCCGGCGCCCTCCCTTCTTGCTTCGGGTATTCCCGCCTGTGCAGGCGCGGTTCCGTCTCTATACTGACCAATTGGTCAAAGTATTCGGTCAAAATTGAACGCCCCCGACACCACGGCCCTGCCGGCCGCCCTTTCCGCCGACCCCACCCGGGGAGAATTCACCGTCCGCGTGGCCCGCGTGCTGCGCCACACCGCCGAGGTGAGCGGCTATCGGCTGGAGCGCTGCGACGGCCAGGCGCTGCCCGCCGCCGAAGCCGGCGCCCACATCGATCTCTACCTGCCCGGCGGCCTGGCGCGCAGCTACTCGCTCTGCGGCGAGCCGGCGCTGAGCGCCGAAGGCTATGAGATCGCGGTCAAGCGCGAGGACGCCGGCCGCGGCGGCTCGCGCGCGGTGCACGAGCATCTGCGCGAAGGCCGGCTGCTGCGCATCGGCCGCCCGCGCTGCCTGTTCCCGCTGGCGCCCCAGGCGCCGCACCACCGGCTGCTGGGCGGCGGCATCGGCGTGACGCCGCTGGTGGCCATGGCCCACGCCCTGCATGCGCGCGGCGCGGCCTTCGACCTGCACGTGTTCGTGCGCAGCGCCGAGCACCTGCCGCTGCGCGCGGCGCTGGAGGCCGCGCCCTGGCGCGGGTGCGTGACGGTGCACCGCGACGACGCGCCCGCCACGCGCACCGACCCCGCCGCCCTGGTGGCCCAGGCGCCGGCCGGCGCGCACCTCTACTACTGCGGTCCCGAGGGCTTCATGGCCGCCCTGCGCGAAGCCAGCCGCGACTGGCCGGCCGAGCGCGTGCACTTCGAGCACTTCGGCGCGCCCCCGGCAGCGGCCACGCCCGGCACCGGCGCCGGCTTCGAGCTGATCCTGGCGCGGCGCCAGCAGCGCCTGCACGTGCCCGCGGGCAAGAGCATCGCGATGGTGTTGCACGGCGCGGGCATTCCGGTGGACACGGTCTGCGAGCAGGGCATCTGCGCGTCCTGCATCACGCCCTACCTCGATGGCACGCCCGACCACCAGGACAGCTGCCTCACCGACGAGGAGCGCGCCACGCACGTGGCGGTGTGCTGCGCGCGCGCGCTCACGCCCACCCTCACGCTGGACATCTGACACGGTGCACACGAGCCCCGCATGAACCCCCAGCCCCCCGCGCCCGACACCGACACGCCCGCCGCGCTGCATGGCGCGCGCCTGCCGCGCTGGTTGCTGCCCGCCGACTGGCCGACGCACGAAGGCCGACCCGCGCTCGCGCGCCTCGAACTGGCCGACGGCCGCATCGCCCGCGTGCGCCCGCTGCCCGCCGCCGAGGGGCCCGCCGGCCAGACGCGCTGGGACCTGCACGGCGCGCCGGTGCTGCCCGGCTTCGTGGAAGCCCACGCCCACCTCGACAAGGCCTTCATCGGCCCCCGCCTGGGCGCGGTGCGCCCGGGCCTGCTCGGCGCCATCGAGGCGGTGATCGCCGACCGCGAGCGCTGGACGCGCGAGGACCTGCGCGCGCGCATGCGGCGCGGCCTGCACTGGGCCTGGCAGGCCGGCACCACGCGGCTGCGCACGCACATCGACTGGTGGGACCCGCAGGCCACGCCACTGGCCTGGGAGGTGATGGGCGAGCTCGCGCACGAATGGCGCGATCGCCTGGCGATCGAGCGCGTCGCGCTGGTCAAGCTCGGCCCCTGCGAGGACCGCGCCGTGGCGCAGGCCCTGGCCAGGCGCATCGCCGCCGACGGACCGGGTGCCCTGCTGGGCGGCTTCGTGCACAGCAGCCAGTGGAACCCCGGCGCGCTGCGCGAACTGCTGCGCGCCGCGCAGGACGCGGGCCTGGACCTCGACCTGCACGTGGACGAAGAGCTCAACCCCGACGCCGAGGGCCTGGCCTGGCTCGCCCGCAACCTGCGCGCCACGCGCTTCGACGGCCGCGTGGTCTGCGGCCACACCTGCGCGCTGGCGGCCCAGCCGGAATCGCGCGCGCTGGCCACGCTGGACGCGGTGGCGCGCGCGCCCATCACCCTGGTGTCGCTGCCCATCACCAACCTGCTGCTGCAGGACGCCGCCACCGGCCGCACGCCGCGCCAGCGCGGCCTCACCCTCATCAAGGAAGCGCGCGCGCGCGGCATCCCGCTGCTGATCGGCAGCGACAACGTGCAGGACCCGTTCTGCCGCGTCGGCAGCCTCGACCCGGTCGAGGCCATGCAGGCCGCGGTGCTCGCGGGCCAGCTCGACGAGGCCTTCGACCACTGGTCGATGGCCGTGTGCCGCCCCGACTGGCTGGGCCGCGAGGCACCGGCCGCCGCGCCCGGCCTCGAAGGCCGGCCCGCCGACCTGGTGATCTTCGACCGCGCCGAAGCCACGGCCTGGCCCTCACGCGCCGCGCCGCGCCGCGTGCTGCGCGGCGGCCGCGCCATCGACACCGACACCAGCGACAGCGGCACCCCCGCGCGCTGAACCCGCCCCCCCCAGAGAACCCCACCCATGCTGCACGGCTACTTCCCCCCGCACCGCTTCCTGCCCTACCTGAGCTGGACCGAAATCACCGCCCTGCCCGAGCGCGAGAACACCGTCATCGTGCTGCCCGTGGGCGCCACCGAGCAGCACGGCCCGCACCTGCCCTGCTCGGTCGACACCGTGATCGCGGCCGGCGTGATCGGCAAGGCCTTCGAGCGCCTGCCCGCCGAGGTGCGCGCCTTCGGCCTGCCGCCCATCAGCTACGGCAAGTCCGAGGAGCACCTGCACTTCGCCGGCACCATGACGCTGAGCGGCACCACGCTGCTCTCCACCATGATCGAGCTCGGCGAATCGGTCTACCGCTCGGGCTTTCGCAAACTGGTCTTCGCCAACGGCCACGGCGGCCAACCCCAGGTGCTGGAGATGGCCGCGCGCGAGCTGCGCCTGCGCCACGGCGACTTCGTCATCGTGCCCTTCGGCGTTTCGCGCGTGCCCAACGTGTCCGGGCAGTTCATCAGCGACCAGGAACGCAAGCAGTCCATGCACGCGGGCCATTCCGAGACCGCGCTCATGCTCGCGCTGGCGCCCGACACCGTGCACATGGAGCGCGCCGAGGCCGCCTTCCCGCCGGTCTTCCCCTCCAAGATCCTCTCGCCCGACGGCCGCCCCGCCTGCGCCTGGGTGGCGCGCGATTTCGGCCCCAGCGGCGTGATCGGCGATCCCACCACGGCCACGCGCGAGCAGGGCGAGGCCATCCTCGACAGCCTGGCCAACAGCTGGGTCCAGGCCATCACCGAGCTGCACGCCATGCAATGGGTCGTGCGCGAACAAGCCACCTGGGAGCGCGGCCACCACACGGGCCACATCCAGCAGACCCTGGCCGACTGAGGCCACCCACCGATCCCGTCCCCACCACCCCCAAGCCAGAAAGGCCCGCCATGACCTCTCGCCCCCTGTTCCGCCTGCGCCGCGCGCTCGGTGCCACCGCCCTCGGCCTGCTGGGCCTCGCCGCCAGCGCGCAGGCCCAGGAGAAGTTCACCTTCATGACCAACTGGTACGCGCAGGCCGAGCACGGCGGCTTCTACACCGCCCTGGCCACCGGGCTCTACAAGAAGCACGGCCTGGACGTGAGCCTGCGCATGGGCGGCCCACAGGTGAACATCCTGCAGATCATGGGCGCGGGCCAGACCGACTGCATCATGGGCGCCACCGACACGCAGATGATGGTCGCGCGCAACAACGGCCTGCCCATCGTCACCGTGGCCGCGGTCTTCCAGAAGGACCCGCAGGTGCTCATCGCGCACGAGCAGGTGAAGTCCTTCGAGGACATGAAGGACAAGACCATCCTGATCGCGCCCACCGCCATGCGCGGCTACTGGTCCTGGCTCAAGGGCAAGTACGGTTTCAAGGACTCGCAGGTGCGGCCCTACACCTACAACATCCAGCCCTTCGTGGCCGACAAGAACATCGTGCAGATGGGCTATCTCTCGTCCGAGCCCTTCGCCATCCAGAAGCAGGGCATCAAGGCCAACACCTTCCTGCTCGCCGACCACGGCTACCCCCCGTACGCCAACACCATCTCCTGCATGGACAAGACGGTGAAGGAGCGCCGCCAGGCCGTGGCTGCCTTCGTGCGCGCCAGCGCCGAGGGCTGGAAGGCCTACCTCGCCGACCCCAGCGCCGGCAACGCGCTCATCAAGAAGGACAACCCCAACATGACCGACGAGCAGCTCGCCTACGGCGTCGGCAAGCTCAAGGAGATGGGGATCATCACCAGCGGCGACGCGCAGAAGCTGGGCATCGGCGTCATCACGCGCGAACGCCTGCTCAAGACGCACGCCTTCCTGGTGGACAACCAGCTCATCGACCCGGCCAAGGTCAACCTCGACCAGGCCTACGACTTCGACCTGATCCGCGACATCAAGGTCCTGCCCTGAGCCTTTCCCCGGCCCGCGCCGCTTCGTGGCGCGGGCCCTTCTCTTTCCAAGAACCCGCACCCAACAATGACCAGCCCGCCCTCGCCTGCCGCTGCGCCCCCTGTGGCCATCGACATCCGACAAGTCCAGAAAACCTACCCCAACGGCACCGTGGCCCTGCAGCCGGTGGACCTGAGCGTTCGCGAGGGTGAGTTCGTCACCCTGCTCGGCCCCTCGGGCTGCGGCAAGAGCACGCTGCTCAAGATGATCGCGGGCCTGCTGGAGCCCAGCAGCGGCAGCCTCATGCTCTGGGGCGAGGGCGTGAACCAGCTCGAACGCTCGGGCCACCGCCTGTCCTTCGTCTTCCAGGCGCCCACGCTCATGCCCTGGGCCAACGTGCAGACCAATGTGCGCCTGCCGCTGGACCTGGCCGGCGTGCCGCGCGCCGAGGCCGACGCCCGCGTGGCCGACGCGCTCGCGCTGGTGGGCCTGTCCAAGTTCGCCAAGGTGCTGCCGCGCTCGCTCTCGGGCGGCATGCAGATGCGCGTGTCCATCGCGCGCGGCCTGGTGGTGGAGCCCACGCTGCTGCTCATGGACGAGCCGTTCGGCGCGCTCGACGAGATCACGCGCCACAAGCTCGACGCCGACCTGCTGGAGCTCTGGCAGAAGAAGAACCTCACCGTCGTCTTCGTCACGCACTCCATCCACGAATCGGTGTTCCTCTCCAGCCGCGTGGTGATGATGGCCGCGCGCCCGGGCCGCATCGTGGAGGAATTCCGCATCGACGAACCCTATCCCCGCCGCCCCGAGTTCATGGTCAGCACCGACTTCAGCCACCACGCGAAGAACCTGCAGGACAGCCTGCACCGCGCCAGCCGCGACACCCAGGAAACCAACGAGGAGGTGTCGCAATGAACACCGTGCCCCACACCTCCCTGCTCGCCCAGCCGCGCGTGCAGCGCGTCCTCTACCCCTCGCTGGTCGCGGTGGTGCTGATCGCGCTGTGGCAGGCGCTGGTCGTCGGCCTGGCGCTGCCGCCCTACCTCATCCCCTCGCCGCTGCTGATGATGCAGACCCTGATCGGCGACTGGGGCACGCTGTTCGACTCGCTGATGATCACCATGAAGATCACGGTGCTGTCCTTCATCGTCGCGGTGGTGGTCGGCGTGCTGATCTCCTTCCTGTTCGTGCAGAGCCGCCTGATCGAGACCGCGCTGTTCCCCTACGCGGTGCTGCTGCAGGTCACGCCCATCGTGGCCATCGCCCCGCTGATCATCATCTGGGTCAAGCAGCCCACGGCCTCGCTGGTGGTCTGTGCCACGCTGGTCGCGCTATTCCCCATCATCTCGAACACCACCCTGGGCCTGCGCAGCGTCGACCCCGACCTGCAGGCCTACTTCAAGATGAACCGCGCCTCGCGCGCGCAGATGCTCTGGCGCCTGCGCATCCCCAGCGCCCTGCCCTACTTCTTCGGCGGCCTGCGCATCTCCTCGGGCCTGGCGTTGATCGGTGCCGTGGTGGCCGAGTTTGTCGCCGGCACCGGCGGCACCAACACCGGCCTGGCCTACCAGATCCTGATGGCCGGCTACCAGCTCGACATCCCACGCATGTTCGCCGCCCTGCTGCTCATCTCGCTGGCCGGCGTGTTCCTGTTCGTGCTCATGGCCTGGCTCACCAAGCTCGCGCTCGGCTCCTGGCACGCCAGCGAGATCGCGCAGGATTGAACACCCCCGCCGCGCTTCGCGCGTCCCCCTCAAGGGGGCGGCACCTGCGGCCCGGCAGAGCCGGTTCCGCGGTGCCCTCGACGAGGCACGGCTGACGCAAGGAATCTGAATGAACGCTTCCATCCAATCGCTCCAGCAGGAGCTGCCCGATCTTGACTGGGTCTCCGACCCCATCAAGGTCGGCCGGCTGTCGCAGGACTTCTCCTGGTTCAGCCCCGTGCTCAAGCGCCAGCTGCTGGGCAAGCGCGGCGACATCGCCGCGCGCCCGCGCACCGAAGACGAGCTGCGCCGCCTGGCCTCGGCCTGCGCGCGCCTGGGCGTGCCGCTCACGCCGCGCGGCAGCGGCACCGGCAACTACGGCCAGTGCGTGCCGCTGCACGGCGGCGTGCTGCTCGACATGAGCGGCTACAACCAGTTTCTGTGGGCGCGTCCCGGCGTGGGCCGCGCGCAGGCCGGCATCCGCATCGGCGACTTCGATGCCGCCGCGCGCCCGAGCGGCTGGGAGCTGCGCTGCATCCCCTCCACCTTCCGCACGGCCTCGCTCGGCGGCCTGTTCAGCGGCGGCTTTGGCGGCGCGGGCTCCATCAACTACGGCCCCATCGGTGCGCCTGGCAACATCCTCGGCGTGCGCGCCATGAGCGTCGAGGCCGAGCCCCAGGTGGTGGAGCTGCGCGGCCCTGAAGCCCTGCTGCTGCACCACCTGTGGGGCACCAACGGCCTGGTGCTGGAAGTGGAAATGGCCCTGGCGCCGGCGCATCCCTGGCTGGAGATGATCGTCGCCTTCGACGACATGGACCGCGCGCTGACCTTCGGCAACGCGCTCGCGCACGCGCCGGGCATCGTCAAGAAGAACATCGCCCTGCTGGCCGACCCGATCCCGGGCTACATGGCGCCGCTGGCCGAGCACCTGCCGCAGCGCTGCCACGCCGCGCTGCTGCTGGTGGCCGAGTTCTCGGAAGCCGCCGCGCTGCAACTGGTGGCCGCGCACGGCGGACGCATCACCTACCGCCGCACCGCCGACGAGGTGCAGGCCCAGCACCACACGCTGCTGGAGTACTGCTGGAACCACACCACGCTGAACGCGCTGAAGGCCGACAAGGGCCTGACCTACCTGCAGACCACCTTCACGCCCGGCAAGCACCTGGACCAGGTGCGCACCATCCAATCGCTGTTCGGCGACGAGGTGCTGATGCACGTGGAGTTCCTGCGCAGCATGGACGGCTTCACCACCTGCACCTCGCTGCCGCTGGTGCGCTTCAGCACCGAGGAGCGGCTGAACCAGATCATCCAGACCTTCCGCGACAACGGCATCCGCGTGAACAACCCGCACACCTACATCATTGAAGAAGGCAAGGTGGGTGGCGACCTGCCGCAAAGCGTGATCGACATGAAGCAGCGCTTCGACCCCGCGGGTCTGCTGAACCCGGGCAAGATGCGCGCCTGGAAGCTGCCCCACTGAGCGAGGAGGTTCTCCATGAGCACCGGCCAACCCATGGCCCGCTACGCCGCCGCGCGGCGCGTGGGCGACATCGTCTTCATGAGCGGCGTGGTCGCCGTCAACCCCGCGACGCGCGAGGCCGTGCGGCGCTACGAGGACCTGCCCGAGGCCGCCCGCACGGCGCTGCGCGCGCTGGGCTACGACACCGGGCAGATGTCGGTCGACATCTTCGAGGCGCCCATCGTGGCGCAGAGCTGGCTGGTGCTCGACCGCATCCGCCAGCTCGCCGAGGAACATGGCGGGCGCATGGCCGACGTGGTCAAGCTGGTGCAGTACTTCCGCGAACTGCGCGACTACGCGCCCTACAACCGCGTGCGCGGCCTGTTCTACCCGGACGAGCCGCCGGTGAGCACGGTGGTGGAGGTCTCGCGCTTCCTGCCGGGCGACGAGGTGCTGGTGGAGGTGGAGGCCACCATGGTCCTGCCGCGCTGAGCGCGGCGGGCGTTCACTGATCGAGCCGCTTCGCGCGCTCGGCCGGCATCTCGAGCGCCTTCTGCAGGTCCTGCTGCACCTGCTGCTGGGTGCGCTGGGCGTTCTCCAGCTCCTGCTGCTTCACGGCGGCGCCGGTGGCGGCCGAGCCCACCGCATCCGCGCCGCAGGCGGCGAGCAGCAGCGCAAGGCACAGGGCACCGGCGCGGGTGATCGAGCCGGTATTCATCGCGAACCACCGGCCAGGGACAGCGTTCGGGTGAACGCCGGCACCCAGCGGTCGCACAGCCGCTGCACGCCGGTGCCGAGCAGCAGCACCGCGGCCCAGGCCAGGGCCGTCCACAGCCAGGCCTGGCCCAGGCCGCCGCGGTCGAGCCGCTCCCACAGGCCGCTGACCACGATGATCACCGCGAAGTGGCAGACGAAGACGCTGTAGGACACGTCGCTGAGGTGCTCCACCGCGCGGCGCACCGGACCCAGGACGGCGCGCCAGGAAAGGTGCGAGCCCGCGTACAGGGCCAGCGCGGTCGCCAGGGCCAGGAGGGGCCGGGCCCTCGGGTCCTGTAGCCAGTCCAGCGCCAGCAGCGCGGCCACCAGCCACCAGCACAGGGCCGCCCGCGCGCCGCCGCGCGACCAGGCCGCCAGCGCGCCCAGGCCGTAGGCCGAGAGAAAGTAGATGGCCCAGACGTCCAGCGTCGGCCGGCGGCTGAACACCTCGATGGACGCCACCGTGGCGACGGCCACCACCAAGGGCACGAAAGAATCGGCCAAGGGCGTGGACGAGCGCGCCGCGAAGCAGGCCAGCAGGGCGAACAGGCCGAACAGCTGCAGGTCGATGGCCACGTACCAGGCGCCGGCCGACAGCGAAGGCACGCCCAGCACGTCTTGCAGGAAGAACAGGTGCGCGAGGAACTGGCCCACCGAGGGCAGGGGCGAGACCCAGTCGTGCTGCGCCAGCTCCGGGCCCAGCCAGCCGGTGGCCAGCACCACCAGCGCCAGCGCGACCAGGAACTGGGGCACCAGGCGCAGGTAGCGTTGCCAGATCAGCGGCACCGGGGCGAGGTCGCGCCGCTTGCTGAGCGATTGCGCGGTGAGAAAGCCGCCGATGACCAGAAAGGGCTGCACCGCGTAACGGCCGTCCTCGTACAGAAACTGCACCAGCCGCGGCCAGGCGTCCGCGATCCAGTCGGTCATGGGCGCGTAGAGCGAGAGGTGGTGCAGCACGATGAGCTGCGAGGCCAGGGCCTTGAGGCTGTCGATCAACGCGGAGCGGTTCATCTGGCTGCGAGCTGCGGGAGAGACCTGAAAAGCAAAACGCCCAACCGGAAGGGTTGGGCGTTGAATCTTGGTGGCCTGGGGCGGAATCGAACCACCGACACGCGGATTTTCAATCCGCTGCTCTACCAACTGAGCTACCGGGCCTTGGGAAGCCCAGGAGTATAGCAGCTTGGCGGACCCCGCCTCAGCCCAGGCCGTTGCGCTTGGCGCGGGCCAGGTCCACGCCCAGCTGCTTGAGCTTGCGGTAGAGGTGGGTGCGCTCCAGACCGGTCTTCTCGGCCACGCGGGTCATGGAGCCGGACTCCTTGGCCAGGTGGTATTCGAAGTAGGCCTTCTCGAACTCGTCGCGCGCCTCGCGCAGGGGGCTGTCGAGGTTGAAGGTCTGCTGCGCCTGCGGGCCCATGGGCAGCGTGGGCATGAGGCCGTTGCCGTTCACCGGGGCCACGCCGTTGACGTGGTGGTGGGTCATGGCCTCTTCGACCGTGACCTCCATGCCCACCAGGCGCGGCGGCACCAGCGCGGCGCCGCCAGGCGCGGCCTTGGGCACCTTGTTCAGGCCCTGGTCCACGGCCTTGAGCAGCTTCTGCAGCGTGATCGGCTTTTCAAGGAAGGCCGAGGCGCCGATGCGCGTGGCCTCGACGGCGGTGTCGATGGTGGCGTGGCCGCTCATCATGATCACCGGCATGGTCAGCAGGCCGGTGCTGCTCCACTCCTTGAGCAGGGTCACGCCATCGGTGTCGGGCATCCAGATGTCGAGCAGCACCAGGTCGGGCCGCATCTGCTGGCGCAGCGAACGCGCCTCGGCCGCATTGGCCGCCAGTTCGACGGCGTGGCCTTCGTCGTTGAGGATTTCGGACAGCAGGTCCCGTATGCCCAGTTCGTCGTCTACGACCAGAATCGTTGCCATTGCGTGCGGAGTCCCTCGGTACCTGTTGTCAATTTGCAACTGCGAATGATAACGACACTTGCGCGCCGATGACGCGCCCTTCCGTCACGCGGTTCGACAAGTCCACGCGGCCGCCGTGTTCGTCCATGATCTTCTTGACCACGGCCAGGCCCAGGCCGGTGCCCTTGGCCTTGGTGGTGACGTAGGGCTCGAAAGCCCGTTTGAGGATGTTCTCGCCAAAACCGGGCCCGCTGTCGGACACCACCAGGCGCACCCACTGGCCGCTGTCGGAGCGGCGGGTGCGCAGTACCACCTCGGCGCCGGCCATGCCGCCCATGGCGTCCTGGGCGTTCTGCACCAGGTTGTGGACGATCTGGCGCACCTGCTGGGCGTCGGCGCGCACCTTGGGCAGGTCTTCGGCGAGCTCGCAGCGCACGGGCACGGCGGCGTTGTCGTAGAGGCTGAGGATGTCGCGCACGGCGGCGTTGAGGTCCAGCGGCGCGAGCTGGGCCGCGGGCAGGCGCGCGTAGTCGCGGAATTCGTTGACCAGACGCTTCATGGCCTCGACCTGATCGCCAATAGTGCGCACCGACTTGTCGAGCAGGGCCTGTTCGGGTGGCTGCAGCTTGCCGTCCAGCTTCATGGCCAGGCGCTCGGCCGAGAGCTGGATGGGCGTGAGCGGGTTTTTGATCTCGTGCGCCAGGCGGCGCGCCACCTCGCCCCAGGCCTTGGCGCGCTGGGCCGAGACGACCTCGGACACGTCGTCGAACACCAGCAGGCGCTGGTTGTCGGGCAGCAGGGCACCGCGCGCGATGAGGGTGATGCCCTGCTCGAAGGGCGAGCCCTCGCCCGCGCTGAGTTCGAAGGATTCCTGCCAGTAGCCGCCCTCGTGCGGCGAGTCCTCGGCCAGGAAGCGCTCGAACTGCTGCAGCACGCCGCCAGCGATCTGCTCCAGGCCGGGCACCTGGTCCAGCGGCTGGCCGATGTGCGCGTTCAGCGCGGCGTGCAGGATGCGCGCCGCGCCGGGGTTGGCGCTGAGCAGGTGGCCCCGCTCGTCGAACACCAGCACGCCGGCGGTGAGGTTGTCCAGGATGGTCTGCAGGTTCTCGCGCGCGGCGTCCACCTGCTCCATGCTGTGCTGCACGGCCTCGCGCGCGTCGGACAGGTCCTGCGTCATGAGGGCGAAGGTGCGCGTGAGGCCCGCGAGTTCGTCGCGCGAGGGCAGCGCGGCCTTGGGCGCGAGGTTGCCGGCCGCCACCTCGCGCATGCCCTCGGCCAGCACGATGAGCGGGCGGATCAGCTGGTTGCCCAGCAGCACCGCCAGCAGCACCGCGCCGAACACGGCCAGGAACAGCGCCAGCGTGAGCGTACCGATGTACATGCGGCGCAGGCCGTCGCGCGCCAGCGCGCGCTCCTGGTATTCGCGGTTGGCCACCTGCACGGCCAGCGCGTCCACGATCAGCGCCGAGGGCAGGGCCGCCGAGACCTGCAGGTAGCGCGGCTCGGCGTTGACGGCGAAGCTGGGCGGGTTCACCAACGCCAGCACCTTGATGCGCGCCTGGCCCGCGGCCAGCGCGGCGTGTAGGTCGCCGCCCTCGCCCTCCTCCAGGCCCTCGATCTGCGCGAGCACGCGGTTGGCGCGCGCGTTGCGCAGGGTGGCGGGGCTGGGCCGCTCGGGCGCGAGATCGAAGCGCGAACTGCCCGAGCTGCCCAGGAGCTGGCCGGTGGCGCCGAACAGCACCACGTCGCTGGCGTCGAGCTGCTCGCGCACGCGGTCGAGCGCGAGCACGGCGCCACTGTTGCTCTGGCGAGCCAGGCCGTCGGCGGCCAGGCGGGTCTTGTTCGACAGGTCGGCCACCAGGGTGTCGAGCGTGGTGCGGCCCAGGTTCAGGCCCGCGCCCAGCGCGGACTCCACGCGCACGTCGAACCAGCTTTCGATGGAGCGCGAGACGAACTGGTAGGACACGGTGTAGATGAGCAGCCCGGGCAGGATGCCCACCAGGCCGATGATGGCGGCGAGCTTGACCAGCAGCTGGCTGCCGAACTTGCCGCGCTTGAGGCGCATGAACAGCCGCGCGCCCAGCCACAGGATGACCAGCCCCAGGCCCACGGCGGCGGCCACGTTGATGCCGACCAGCAGCTCGAAGTTGCGCTCGTAGAAGACGCTGTTGCGCGTGCCCAGGGTGAGCAGGAACAGCAACACCATGCCCAGGCCGGTCATGAAGATCAGGCCGGCGACCACCGCCCAGCGGGTGGCGGCGGGCTTGCGCGAGTGGGGCGGGGTGAGGGTGTTCACGGCACGGAGGGCGTGCGGGGTGGCGGCGCGGGGCTCAGCGGGACGGGGATTCGGCGGCGGGCGCCTCACCGCCGGCCTTGGCCTCGGCGGCGGGGGACGTGGCGCGCGGCTCGGCCGGCGCGGGCAGCTCGGGCGTGGCGGCCTCGGGCACGCCCAGCTCGCGCTCCAGCGCCATGGACCATTCTTCCTGGTTGCCCAGGCCAATCTGGAAGGGGCGCGGCAGCAGGCTGAGGTCGAGGCGGAAGCCGAACTCCACCAGGTGGGAGGCGCCCGGCTCCAGCTGCCCCGCGTCGGCGAGCCGCCAGCGCGAGACGCGGCCCACCGCCGCCAGGGCCTCCTCCAGAGTGTCGTGGTTCTGGTGCAAGGCGTAGGGCAGGCCGGCGCCGCCGCCGGTGCCGCCGCCGGCCTCGGTGGAGATGCTGACGCGCCAGCGGCGGGTCAGCGGCTGGTAGGCCAGGCGCAGGGTGCGGGTGGCACCGGCCACGCGCTTGTTCGTCCAGTACCAGCGCTCGCGCAGCACGTCGGCCTGCCAGACAAAGTACAGCGGCACGCCCTTGATCAGGGCGTCCTGCACGGCGCCATGCGGGCTGAGCTCGAAGCGAGCGCTCAGGAACAAGCCATCGGAGGTGCGCTGCAGGGCGAGCTGCTGCACCTGGGGCGGCTGGGCGCGGGCCAGCGCGAGGGCCAGGCCGACCAGCACCAGCAGCAGCCAATGCCGGGTGCGAAGAAGGCTTCGGACCCGATCAGCCGCCGCGGGCCTTGTCAAAACGTGCGTAGAAAAAGCCGTCCGGTCCACCCGAGGCATTGTCGTTGAACTGTCCGGCACCCCCGGGTGTACCGGGGAACAGATGGCCGGGAGCGGCGCCTGCCCGGGCGTCGGTGTGGCGCTGAAGAAACGCCTCGGCCTGCTCGCTGCCCTCGGCGCGGAACACCGAGCAGGTGGCGTAGAGCAGGCGCCCGCCGGGCCGCAGCAGCGGCCACAGGGCGTCGAGCAGGGCCCGCTGGGTGCCCGCCAGGGCCGCCACGTCGCTGTCGCGGCGCAGCCAGCGCACGTCCGGGTGGCGGCGCACGATGCCCGAGGCCGTGCAGGGGGCGTCGAGCAGGATGGCGTCGAAGGGCCGGCCGTCCCACCAGTCGGCGGGGCGGGCGGCGTCGGCGTGGCGCACCTCGGCCACCAGACCCAGGCGGCGCAGGTTGTCGCTGATGCGGGTGCAGCGCGCGGCGTCGACGTCCAGCGCCAGCAGCTCGGCATCGGCGCGCTCCAGCAGGTGGGCGGTCTTGCCGCCGGGCGCGGCGCAGGCGTCCAGCACGCGCGGGCGCGCGGCGAGCCCGTCAAGCAGCAGCGGCGCGGCCAGCTGGGCGGCCTCGTCCTGCACCGAACAGTGGCCCTCGGCGAAACCGGGGATCTGGTCGACCGGCAGCGGGCGCGCCAGCTCCAGTCCGTCCTCGCCCACGGGCCGGCTGGCCACGCCCTGGTCGGCCAGCGCGCGGGCCAGGGCCTCGCGATCGGCGCGGCGGCGGTTGACCCGCAAGGTCATGGGCCCCGGCCGGTTGTTGGCCAGCAGCAGGCGCTCCCAGTCCGCCGGGTGGTCTCGCCGCAGGCGTTCGATCCACCAGCTCGGGTGGTTCCAGCGCGCCACCGGGTCCTGGGCCAGCGGGGCCTGCAGCGAAGCGGCCTCGCGCAGGTAGCGGCGCAGGCAGGCGTTGAGGAAACCGGCCTGGCGCTGCCAGCGTTTGTCCTTCCGGGCCGCGCGCACGGCCTGGTCGACCACGGTGTGCGCGGCGTAGCTGGCGCCGGGGGCGTCGGGCGCCAGCAGCAGCGCCAGCGCCACGCACATGAGCGAGCGCAGGGGCGGCGGCGGCGCGCGGTCGGCCAGGCGGGCCACCAGCGCCTCGCAGTGGCCCAGCAGGCGCAGGCTGGGAAAGACCAGCGCCTGCACGCCCGGGCGCAGCGGCGCGGGCACGGCCGCGAGTGCGTCGCCCAGGGAGCGGCCCTGGCGCACCGCGAGCACCGCCTGGGCCGCCAGCGCGAGCTGCTCGCTGAGCGCGGGCGCCTGCAGCGACCCGTGCGGTGGCCGCGCGTGGGCACCCGTGTTCATGCGTGCACCACGGTGGGGTCGCCCACCGTGCGCTGCGCCGGCAGTGGCAAGGGGCCCATGTGCCGGCCGTAGATGCGGCGCACCCGCTCGGCCAGCGGCGGGTGCGAGTCGAAGCGGCGCGCGAGCGCGCCATGCCCGTTGCCCACCAGCAGCAGGTGCTGCAGCGAGGGGCCCACCGCGCGCGATGGCAGGCCCTCGCGCTGCTGCGTCATGACCTTGCGCAGCACGCCGCCCAGACCGTCGCGGCTGCGCGTCCACTGCACGGCGCGCGCGTCGGCCAGGTACTCGCGCTGGCGCGACACCGCGGCCTGCAGCGCATGGCCCGCAACCCAGCCGAGCCAGCCCACGCCCATGAGGCACAGGCCCATCAGCGCGCCCATGAAGCGACGGCCGTCCTCGCCCGGCTCGGCCAGGCGCTGGCCGAGGCGATGGACCATCTCCAGCCCGAACACCATGCCCGCCAGGCGCAGGTTCAGGCGCGTGTCGCCTTCGCCGATGTGGCCCAGTTCATGCGCGACCAGGCCCTGCAGCTCCTCGCGCGTGAGGTGGTCGAGCGCGCCCTGGGTGACGGCCACCACCGCGTCCTGCGGCGTCCAGCCGGTGGCGAAGGCGTTGATGGCCTGGTCGCGCGCCACCACCATGGCGGTGGGGCGCGGCAGGCCCGAGGCGATGGACAGCTCGTCGACGATGTTGACGAAGCGCTGCTCGTCGAGCTGGCCCGAGGGCCGGGCCGCGCGCGCGCCCATGCGCTCGGCCAGCCGCACGCCGCCCTGGTGTTCCAGCTGCGAGGTTTCGAGCCACCAGCCGCCCAGCACGAAGAGCAGGGTCACGCCGGTGTTCACGGCCCAGAAGTGCCGCGGGAAGTACCACCCGCCCGCCAGCCAGAGTGGCCCCGACAGCAGCCAGCCCACGGCGAGGGCCGCGTTGACGGCCAGCACCAGCAGCAGCACGGTGAGGCCGAAGGCCGCCACCAGCCGGCGACTGCGCGCGCGCGCTTCGCGCTGAGAGTCGATGAACCGCATGCGCCGCCCGCGTCAGTGTCGGTGGCTCAGAACCGCACCTTGACCGGCTCGCGCTCGGCCTCGCTGGTGGTCGCTTCCAGCATGGCCTGGGGCAGGAAATTGAACAGGCGCGCGACGAGGAGCGTGGGGAACTGCTGCGCGGCATCGTTGAAGTCGTTGGCCTGGTCGTTGTAGGCCTGGCGCGCGAAGCCGATGCGGTTCTCGGTGCTGGCCAGCTCTTCGCTGAGCTCGCGCATGCTCTGGTCGGCCTTGAGCTCGGGGTAGTTCTCCACCACCGCCATGAGGCGACCGAGCGCGCCACCCAGCAGCTGCTCCGCGCCCGACAGGGTACCCATGACGCCGGGCGCCAGCGGCGCGCTGGCGGCGGCCTGCTCGGCGCTGCGCGCCTGGTTGCGCGCGGCGATCACGGCCTCGAGCGTCTGCGCCTCGTGCTCGAGGTACTTGCGGGCCACTTCGACCAGGTTGGGGATCAGGTCGTGCCGGCGCTTGAGCTGCACGTCGATCTGCGCGAACGCATTGGCGATGCCGTTGCGCAGGCGCACGAGCCGGTTGTAGGCCCCGACCGCCCAGAAGAAGACCAGCAGCGCCGCCAGCAGCAGCACCCATTGCAGAACACCCATCGTGTGTTTCCTCCTCGCTCGCCCGCGATTGGCGGGCGGGGGACTATAGCGCGCGGGGTATGCGCGCCCAAAGAAAAAGCCCCCGGCCTGTCGACCGGGGGCTTGTCGGCGGTGACCGGCGTCGGGCCGCTTACTCGGCGGACTCGCCAGCCGCCGCGTCGGCCTGGTCGGCCGCCAGCGACAGGGCATCGGCCTCGGCGATGGCGCGGCGCTCTTCGTCGTCCATCTTCTCCTTGACCTTGCGCGCCTCGTGGTAGGCCATGCCGGTGCCCGCGGGGATCAGGCGGCCGACGATGACGTTCTCCTTCAGGCCACGCAGCTCGTCGCGCTTGCCCATGATGGCCGCTTCGGTCAGCACGCGCGTGGTCTCCTGGAAGGAGGCCGCGGAGATGAACGAGTCGGTCGACAGCGAGGCCTTGGTGATACCGAGCAGCACGTTGCTGTAGGTCGCGGGGATCTTGCCGTCGGCGCGCAGGGCGTCGTTGGTGTTGAGGATCTCCGAGCGCTCCACCTGCTCACCGCCGATGTAGGACGAATCGCCGGGGTTCTCGACCACGACGCGGCGCAGCATCTGGCGAACGATCACCTCGATGTGCTTGTCGTTGATCTTCACGCCCTGCAGTCGGTAGACGTCCTGCACCTCATCGACGATGTAGCGCGCGAGCTCTTCCATGCCCAGCAGGCGCAGGATGTCCTGCGGATCGGCCGGACCGTCGACGATGCTCTCGCCCTTGTTGACCACCTGGCCTTCGTGCACCAGGATGTTCTTCTCTTTCGGGATGAGCTCTTCCCAGACCTTGCCCTCGGGGTCGGTGATCTGCAGGCGGATCTTGCCCTTGGTCTCCTTGCCGAAGGACACGGTCCCGGTCATCTCGGCCAGGATGCCAGCGTCCTTGGGCGAACGCGCCTCGAACAGCTCGGCCACGCGCGGCAGACCACCCGTGATGTCGCGGGTCTTCTGGCCTTCGACCGGGATGCGGGCCAGCACCTCGCCGGGGCCCACGTCCTGGCCGTCGCGCACCTGGATCAGGGCGCCGACCTGGAAGCCGATGGTCACGGCGTGGTCGGTGCCGGGGATCTTCACCTCGCTGCCGGACGCGTCGATCAGCTTGACCTGCGGGCGCACCACCTTCGTGGCGCCGCGGCGCTTGGGATCGATCACCACCAGCGTGGACAGACCGGTCACATCGTCGACCTGCTTGGCGACCGTGAGGCCCTCTTCCACGTTCTCGAACTTCACCGTGCCGGCGAATTCCGTGATGATGGGTCGGGTCAGCGGGTCCCAGTTGGCCAGGATGGTGCCGGCCTTGATCTGCTGGTCGGGCTTGATCGCCAGGATGGCGCCGTAGGGCACCTTGTGGCGCTCGCGCTCGCGGCCGTGTTCGTCCTGGATGATGATCTCGCCCGAACGCGCGATCACCACCAGCTCGCCCTTGGAGTTGGTCACGTAGCGCATGGTGGCGTTGAAGCCGATCACGCCGCTGGACTTGGCTTCCACGCTGGAGGCCACCGCCGCGCGCGAGGCCGCGCCGCCGATGTGGAAGGTGCGCATGGTCAGCTGCGTGCCGGGCTCGCCGATCGACTGCGCGGCGATCACGCCCACCGCCTCGCCGATGTTGGCCAGGCCACCGCGGCCGAGGTCGCGGCCGTAGCACTTGGCGCACAGGCCGTAGCGGGTCTCGCAGGTGAGCGCGGTGCGCACCTTGACCTCGTCGACGCCGGCGGCCTCGAGCAGGTCGAGGGTGTCCTCGTCGAGCATTTCGCCCGCGGGCACGAGCTGCTGGCGCGTCTCGGGGTGGATCACTTCCTCGGCCGTGGTGCGGCCCAGGATACGGTCGCGCAGCGACTCGATGACCTCACCGCCCTCGACGATGGCGCGCATCAGCGTGCCGTTGGAGGTGCCGCAGTCCTGGTGGGTGACCACCAGGTCTTGCGTCACGTCCACCAGGCGGCGCGTCAGGTAGCCCGAGTTCGCGGTCTTCAGCGCCGTGTCGGCCAGGCCCTTGCGGGCGCCGTGCGTGGAGATGAAGTACTGCAGCACGTTGAGGCCTTCACGGAAGTTCGCCGTGATGGGGGTCTCGATGATGGAGCCGTCGGGCTTGGCCATCAGGCCGCGCATGCCGGCCAGCTGGCGGATCTGCGCCGCGGAACCGCGGGCGCCCGAGTCGGCCATCATGTAGATGGAGTTGAACGACTCCTGGTCCACTTCCTTGCCGCTGCGGTCCGTGGTCTTCTGCTTGGCCAGCTGGGCCATCATGACCTTGGAGATCTCGTCACCGGCCTTGCCCCAGATGTCGACCACCTTGTTGTAGCGCTCGCCGGCGGTCACCAGACCGGAGGCGTACTGCTGGGCGATTTCTTTCACCTCGGACTCGGCGCGCTCGATGATGCCGCTCTTCTCCTTGGGCACCAGCATGTCGTCGACGGCGATCGAGATACCCGCGCGCGTGGCCAGGCGGAAGCCGTTCTGCAGCAGCTTGTCGGCGAAGACCACGGTCTCCTTCAGGCCGCATTTGCGGAAGCTCGCGTTGATGAGGCGCGAGATTTCCTTCTTCTTGAGCGGCTTGTCCAGCACCGAGAAGGGCAGGCCCTTCGGCAGGATCTCGGACAGCAGCGCGCGGCCCACGGTGGTGTCGACCAGCTTGAGGCCCGCGACGAATTCGCCGCTGGTCTTGTCCTTGGTCCACTCGACCAGGCGCACGCTCACGCGCGCGGTGAGTTCCACCACGCCGTTGTCCAGCGCGCGCTGCAGCTCGGGCAGGTCCGCGAAGATCATGCCTTCGCCCTTGCCGTTGATCTTCTCGCGCGTGGCGTAGTACAGGCCCAGCACCACGTCCTGCGAGGGCACGATGGAGGGCTCGCCGTTGGCCGGGAACAGCACGTTGTTGGAGGCCAGCATCAGGGTGCGGGCTTCGAGCTGCGCTTCCACGGACAGCGGCACGTGAACGGCCATCTGGTCACCGTCGAAGTCGGCGTTGAAGGCGGCGCAGACCAGCGGGTGCAGCTGGATCGCCTTGCCCTCGATCAGGATGGGCTCGAAGGCCTGGATGCCCAGGCGGTGCAGCGTGGGCGCGCGGTTCAGCAGAACCGGGTGCTCCTTGATGACCTCTTCGAGGATGTCCCACACCACGGGGGTGCCGGCTTCCACTTCCTTCTTCGCGGCCTTGATGGTGGTCGCGATGCCCATGGCTTCCAGGCGCGAGAAGATGAAGGGCTTGAACAGCTCCAGCGCCATCAGCTTGGGCAGGCCGCACTGGTGCAGCTTGAGCGTCGGGCCCACCACGATGACCGACCGGCCCGAGTAGTCGACGCGCTTGCCCAGCAGGTTCTGGCGGAAGCGGCCGCTCTTGCCCTTGATCATGTCGGCCAGGGACTTGAGCGCGCGCTTGTTGGCGCCCGTCATGGCCTTGCCGCGGCGGCCGTTGTCCAGCAGGCTGTCCACGGCTTCCTGCAGCATGCGCTTCTCGTTGCGCGCGATGATCTCGGGCGCCTTGAGTTCGAGCAGGCGCTTCAAGCGGCTGTTGCGGTTGATGACGCGGCGGTACAGGTCGTTGAGGTCGGAGGTCGCGAAGCGGCCGCCGTCCAGCGGCACCAGCGGACGCAGGTCCGGCGGCAGCACGGGCAGCACGTCGAGTACCATCCACTCGGGTTTGATGCCCGAGCGCTTGAAGGCCTCGAGCACCTTCAGGCGCTTGGCGTTCTTCTTGATCTTCAGTTCCGAGCCGGTCAGGTCGTTGCGCAGCTTCTCGATCTCGATGTCGAGGTCGATGTTCTCCAGCAGCTCCTTGATGCCCTCGGCGCCCATCTTGGCGACGAACTCGTCACCGTACTCCTTGCGCTTGGCGTCGAAATCGTCCTCGGACATGATGCCGAACTTCTTCAGCGGGGTCATGCCGGGGTCGGTCACCACGTAGGCCTCGAAGTACAGCACGCGCTCGATGTCGCGCAGCGTCATGTCGAGCACCAGGCCCAGGCGCGACGGCAGCGACTTCAGGAACCAGATGTGCGCGCAGGGCGCGGCCAGGTCGATGTGGCCCATGCGCTCGCGGCGCACCTTGGTCTGGGTCACTTCGACGCCGCACTTCTCGCAGATCACGCCACGGTGCTTCAGGCGCTTGTACTTGCCGCACAGGCACTCGTAGTCCTTGATGGGACCGAAGATCTTGGCGCAGAACAGGCCGTCGCGTTCGGGCTTGAAGGTGCGGTAGTTGATGGTCTCGGGCTTCTTGACTTCACCGAAGGACCAGGAGCGGATTTTTTCCGGCGAGGCCAGGCCGATGCGGATGGCATCGAAATGCTCGTCGGGCGTGAACTGCTTGAACAGGTCGAGCAAGGATTTCATGTGAGCTTTCCTTTACTTCAGTGGATCACGAACGCTCGAGTTCGATGTCGATGCCGAGCGAGCGGATCTCTTTGACCAGCACGTTGAACGACTCGGGCATGCCCGCGTCGATGGTGTGCTCGCCCTTGACGATGGACTCGTACACCTTGGTGCGGCCCTGCACGTCGTCGGACTTGACGGTGAGCATCTCCTGCAGGATGTAGGACGCGCCGTAGGCTTCCAGCGCCCAGACCTCCATCTCGCCGAAACGCTGGCCACCGAACTGCGCCTTGCCGCCCAGCGGCTGCTGGGTGACGAGCGAGTACGGGCCGGTGGAGCGGGCATGCATCTTGTCGTCGACCAGGTGGTGCAGCTTGAGGAAGTGCATGTAGCCCACGGTGGTCTTGCGCTCGAAGGCGTCGCCGGTGCGGCCGTCGTAGAGCTGCGCCTGGGTGCGCGTCTCGGTCAGGCCCTTGATCGCGGCGATGTCGTCCGGGTAGGCCAGCTTGAGCATGGCGCGGATCTCGTCTTCCGAGGCACCGTCGAACACGGGCGACGCGAAGGGCACGCCATGCTGCAGGTTCTGCGCCATCTCGATGACCTCGGCGTCGGACAGGCCGGCGAAGTCTTCCTTCTTGCCCATGGTGTTGAAGATGGACTCGAGGGTCTGGCGCACCTCCGCCACCTTGGCTTCGCGCTGCAGCATGTCGCCGATGCGCTGGCCCAGGCCCTTGGCGGCCCAGCCCAGGTGCACTTCCAGCACCTGGCCCACGTTCATGCGCGAAGGCACGCCCAGCGGGTTGAGCACCACGTCGGCGGGGGTGCCGTCGGCCATGTGCGGCATGTCCTCCACCGGCACGATCTTGGAGACCACGCCCTTGTTGCCGTGGCGGCCGGCCATCTTGTCGCCGGGCTGCAGGCGGCGCTTGACGGCCAGGTAGACCTTGACCATCTTGAGCACGCCAGCGGGCAGCTCGTCGCCCTGCGTGAGCTTCTTGCGCTTCTCTTCGAACGCGAGGTCGAAGCTGTGGCGCGTCTGCTCCATCGAGTTC